>OGIL01001457.1_pt1 | contig 12699 bp, 10 predicted proteins | sample 1571751 | NCBI WGS metagenome assembly OGIL01 (sample SAMEA2581964, study PRJEB24529) | metagenome | biome: Human gut stool | place: China | collected 2011 | reverse complement strand
GGTAGAGAATCGTGATGTTGCGCTTCGTTTCCGCAAAAAACCGATGCGCGAGCCAGACGGGAAGCACCTCGAAGCAACCGACGTGCGGCGTCATGAAAACAACGGGGCGATCCCCCCGCATGGCACGGGCGATAAGCGCTTCGGCCACTTCGGTTGCTTCAACGCGCTTGACAACGTCGGCCGCGGGCCGATACCAAACCCAGAGGCTTTCCATGGCCTGGCGACCCGCATTCCGTCCGACCTTTGCAAAAAGTGCCGGATCGTCGTACCCGGCACGTCGGAGGTTTTCGCGCGGACGCCTCCGATACCCCGGCGAGCACCAGAAGATAAGTTCGCCGATGCCAGCCCCCAATGTTTGCAACACACGCAACGGCAGGCGGGCGACGAGCTTGAGGAGCACCTGCATCCGTCCAACCTCTCGAGATGATGAAATGGTTCAAACGGATGATTTTACCCCAGCGTTCTTCGGACGCAAAACCGCGTCGGACGTCGACGTCAACGCGACAGCCCCTCGGAACGAACATAGGTTTACCACAGCGATGAAGCCGCCCGTTCGCCCCCCGTGCAAAATCCCGTGCGTTTCCGAGTGGCACGACAAAGCGCGAAGCGGTAATATCCGTCAATCGCCGAGTTAACAAGACAACTTGCGGGGCGAACACAAATTCCGCTAAAGCGTCTGTCGCACGTGACCGTTTGCCATGGCGTTAGGCGCTGCCTTCCATAACTTCCTTCTTGGAGAGCGTGGCATATGGCCAGCGAATATCTTTTCACTTCCGAATCCGTCAGCGAAGGGCATCCCGACAAGGTTGCCGACCAGATCTCCGACGCCGTCCTTGACGCCTGCCTCGCGCAGGACCCTATGAGCCGCGTTGCGGCAGAAACCCTCTGTACAACGGGCCTTGTCGTCATGGCCGGTGAAATCACTACGAACGCCGTTGTCGACTACATCGATCTCGCCCGCAACGTCGCAGACTGCCTTCATGACATCGGAAAGCTTGCCGACACCTGACGGCTCGATGATGATTCTGTCCGGATGGTACTTGTCAACAACTTCCTTTAAAGATGTACCGAAGTCGCCTACCAGTGAACAGCAGATACAGCCGGAATTCATTTCCCTGATTTCCACGCCGGAATCCTTTAAAAATCCACCGTCAATACCGATTTCGCCAAATTCGTTTTCTATCAGAACGACCTGCTCGTCCTTTAATGCTTCTTTTAATAATTTACTGATTAAAGTGGTTTTTCCTGCACCTAAAAATCCTGAAATAATATCTACCTTTGTCATGATTATCTTCCTTTCTGCCTTTACGGCAAGTTCTAATCTTTTCCTTATCTTTTATTATACCAATGCTGTCAACTCCCCCTGTTCTTATATTCCCTAGGCTCTGTCTAAATCCGGCACCTCTTTATGTGCGGTTTTCAAAGGAAAAACGCAGTGCATCTTTCAGGCTGCCGACAGAACTGGTTAAATATAAAATTCTCATTAAATATAATCCGAAATATACGGAATCTTGTGAAACAATACATCATCTAAATGTTCTGCGGCTTCCTCCGTGCCTTCTATCCGCTCCATTTCATACAGACGTTCTGCGGTCTTGTATCCTAAAAGCAGGGTTGTGAGTGTCGCAATGCTCATTTTTAAGGTATAATCTGCGGGTTCTTTTGTAATTTTACAGTGTCCGTCCTCAAACAGCACCGTCACCGTCTTATTATTCCATGAAAGCAGTTCATCATGCAGTTCAAATGCAATCCGCACCGGTTTTTCGTCCGGGTCGCACGGATAATTTTCAAAGAACTGCTCCACATCGACGATTCTGCCCATGCAGTACGGACGAATCATTTCGCGGATATCGCCGTCATCCATTTCAAAGGCTATCGGCTCGCTAAAATAGGTGTTTCCGCGGACTTCATCAATCATGGATTCATGCGCACGGATATACTCCCACAAGCCTTGCTGTGCCTCACGGTTTAAATAAATCATTTCTTTTATGTGCATAATGTCGGACTTGATCAGATAAACCATGTAACCGCACGGCTTGTCCGCTTCATTGTAATAGACTGCCACGTTGGTGTCGTCCTCGTCCCAGCGCCAGTATTCTTCCCATGCCAGTGTATTGCGGAACAGACAGCCGTGTGTCACGGATGCAAAAGTCGAATGAAGATTCATAAAATCGGCATTTTCCCAGTCCACGCGGCGCACATACCCCGGCGCAGTCGCTTTCGCCGGTATCTGGCGGTCTTTGACCGTATAGGAGATTTTATTGGATACGATTTCCCAGCCAAGCTTGTGATACAGCGGAATGGAATACGGATACAACAGTGCAAACGACTGGCCCTTATGCCGCATATTGGTCAGGCTCTTTACCATGAGTTTTTTCATAATGCCGTGTCCCGAATACTCCGGATAGGTGCAGACACTTGTTACAAATCCGATCTGAAAAACCGTGTCGTAAATATTCATTTTGAGCGGATAAACCGCAAACTGCGAAATCAGTGTCTTTCCGTCAAAACAGCCCAGCACGTCCGCACGGTCTAACACCGGGAACTTGGACTGTTTAATCTCATCGTCCCGCCAGCCGGTTTCTGCCAGTTCCTGCTCCGTCACCTGAAAAGCATACCTAAGCAGTGCATTATACTGATTGACATCATCTGTTTCTGTTTTTAACGTTCGTATTTCATATTTTGTTTTCCTTGCCATTTTATCCATACCCTTTTCTTCATTTTCATAGTAAAAGCCCATGATGCAAAACACCACAGGCTGTTATCATACCCTATATTACATTTTAAATCTGTATCCGACACCCCAGATGGTTTCAATATACTGCGGCTTTGACGTATCATACTCAATCTTTTCACGAATCTTTTTGATATGCACGGTAACGGTTGCAATATCACCGATAGAATCCATATCCCAGATTTCTTTAAACAGTTCGTCCTTTGTAAATACGTGGTTTGGGTGCTCTGCAAGGAATGTCAGCAGATCAAATTCCTTCGTCGTAAAAACTTTTTCCTCGCCGTTGACAAAAACACGTCTTGCCGTCTTGTCAATCTTAATGCCGCGGATTTCAATCACATCATTTTCCTGCTTTGCACTGCTGACCAGACGCTCATATCTTGCCAGATGTGCTTTTACTCTTGCCACCAGTTCGCTCGGACTGAACGGCTTTGTCATATAATCATCTGCGCCGACACCCAGTCCGCGGATTTTATCAATGTCTTCTTTCTTTGCCGATACCATGATAATCGGTGTGTTTTTGACTTCACGGACCTGACGGCAGATTTCATAACCGTCCGTTCCCGGCAGCATGACATCTAAAATCATAATATCAAAATCTTCATTTAAAGCGGTTGCCAGTCCCTGTGTACCGTCTGACTTAATGACAACTTCAAAATCACTTAATTCCAGATAATCTTTTTCAATTTCTGCAATGGCTTCTTCATCTTCTACTATTAATACTCTGCTCATACCCCAATTTCCTTTCTGTTTTACATTTCTGTGTTACATTTTATCTGAGTCCCTTTGCACTCTTTTTTCCACTTTTATCTTCTATACAATAATGGGAATTATCTTTATATTTTAACAGATTGATATGCATGGCTGTTCCTTCGCCCTCCACACTTTCTGCCCAGATTTTTCCCTTGTGGTCTTCAATAATTTTTTTAACAATGGCAAGTCCGATACCGCTTCCGCCCTGCCTGCTGTTTCTTGATGAATCCGTTCTGTAAAAACGTTCAAAAATACGCGGCAGTTCTCTTGCCCCAATGCCTTTTCCGTTGTCTGCCAGCAGAATGTGTACATAATCACCCTCGTCATAAACGGCAATTGTAATTTTTTCTTTCCGGCTTTCGTCGCGGTATTTTACGGAGTTGCTGACAATATTGTTGATGACACGCTTTAACTGTTCCGCATCTGCAACGATAAACACATCATCCCCCGCATAACAACGGTAATCCAGATCAATGCCCTGCGCTTCTAAGTCAATCTTAATCTCCTCACAGCAGTCATCAAAATATCCCTTAATCGGAATCTTTGCAAAGGAATACGGCACACGGTTGGTATCTAACTTGGAATAAATCGTTAGCTCATCAATCAGCTTGTCCATATCATTGACCTTATTGGCAATTGTACGCAAATACTTTTCCTGCTTCTGCGGTGTATCCGCAATACCGTCCTGAATCCCTTCCACATAACCTTTAATCGCCGTCAGCGGTGTCTTTAAATCATGTGAAATATTGCGGATCAGCTCTTTTTCTTCCATATCGGAACGAATCTTGTCTTCGGACGACTGCTTTAAAATGACACGCATTTCCTCAAAATCACGGCACACATCACCGATTTCATTTTTCGGGACATTCGGCATTTCAAAATCAAAATTACCCGCCTGTATATTATGTGTCGCCAGCTTCAGCTTATTAAGCGGTGTCACAACGGAACGATATATCCACAGATTCAGTATCAGGCTTGTAATCACCAGTATCAGAAAAACTGCCGCAAACAGTTCGATTGCAAACATTTTCAGCTGCGGTACAATCTGATTTAATGATGTCAGAATGGATACACTGTATTCATTGCCCTGACTGTCGGAAAAATTAATCTGCTTTACCAGTGTCTGGTAGTCGCCGCCCTTATAAAGTGCCACATCACAAATGTTCTCATCTTCATCATATGCCGGAAGCAGCTCATCAATATTTTTTCCTTTAAGCACCTCTGACTGATATGTATAGACCCCGTTTTTACGGACAACCAGCTCTGAGAGCTTCTCTGACAGTCTGTAATCAATATGCTCCAGATAGCTTTCATCGTTAAACTTTTCCGGATTTTCCTCTGCAATTTCACGGATATCGTCATAAATATTTTCCGTAATCTTTCCCATCAGCTCCATCGGCGAGTAAAAATCAATCAGAAATGTCTGACTGTCTATCTCATAGGTCTGGTACATATTCTGTGCATGGATTTTATACATGCCGCAGATAACCAGTCCGCACAGAACCATCGGAAGAATACTCATAATGCAAAAAGTTAATATTAATTTATTTTTCAGTTTCATTGTCATCTTCATTTCTGCGCACGCCCTACGTCTATTTTAGCTATATTCTGCAGCCTATATGATTCCGGTCCGCATAATGAATTTGTGTTCTGTGCGCACGGACACAAAATGCGTGTGTGAAATAGATAAATACCAAATTTATCATATCACAAATTGTCTTATTTTTATCAAAACAAACAATAAATTTTATTAAATATTAGTAATAAAAGTAAAAAGGCTGGTACACACCCACGTTTCCGCATCAGTGTATACCAGTTTTCATCAGCCGATTTTTAATTTAAATTTCTGTACATCTCTTTCTGAATCGACACGTTCAATTAAAGCACCAAGACTTCTTAACTTTCCTTCAAAATCTTCGTACCCTCTCTGAATATATTCAATGTCCTCAATTTCGGAAATGCCTTCCGCTGCAAGTGCTGCAAGTACAAGTGCCGCACCCGCACGTAAATCCGGTGCTGCAAGCTGTGCGCCTGTAAATCCGGATACACCTTCGATATAAGCGGTGTTACCCTCTACCTTAATCTTGCTGCCCATGCGGTTTAATTCGTCTACATATTTAAAACGGTTTTCAAAAATGCTTTCCGTTACCATGCTTGAACCGTTGGCAAGTGCAAGAACAACTGCCATCTGTGGCTGCATATCCGTTGGAAATCCCGGATACGGGAGTGTCTTTACATTGGTAGATTTTAATTCTTTACTGCCAATAACACGTACGCTGTCATCACCTTCAATGACCTGACATCCGATTTCAAGCAGCTTTGCAGATAAAGATTCCAGATGTTTTGGAATGACATCTCTTACCGTAATATCACCTTTGGTTGCTGCTGCCGCAAACATAAATGTTCCCGCTTCAATCTGATCCGGAATAATCGAATACGTCGTACCGTGCAGACGGGAAACGCCTTTAATACGGATAACGTCTGTTCCGGCACCTTTGATATTCGCGCCCATTGCATTTAAGAAGTTCGCTACATCTACGATATGCGGCTCTTTTGCTGCATTTTCAAGAATCGTATCGCCTTCTGCCATGCAGGAAGCTAACATCAGGTTAATTGTTGCGCCGACTGTCACGACATCAAAATAAATGTGGCTGCCCACAAGCTTTTCTGCCTTTGTATGAATCTTTCCGTAGGAAATATCCACTTCCGCACCCAGAGCCTTAAAGCCCTTGATGTGCTGGTCAATCGGACGGCTTCCGATATTACATCCGCCCGGAAGAGCCACCTGGGATTCCTTGTACTTTCCAAGCAGTGCGCCCAGTAAATAATATGACGCCCTGATTTTCTTAATATATTCGTAATCTACATTAATATCACTGATAGAACCACCGTTAATCTGAACGGAATTATTGTATACATAAGTAACCTTTGCACCAATCCCCTCAATTGCCTGTAAAAGTACACGAATATCCCGTACATTCGGCACGTTTTCTATCGTTACCGTTTCATCTGTCATAATCGCAGCAGCGAGAATGCCGAGTGCTGCATTCTTTGCTCCACCTATGGAAACTTCTCCTTGAAGGCGTACTCCACCCTTAATCACATACTGTTCCATTGTTATGCACCTCTATCTTATCTATATCAACTTCATTATTATTTTCAACATATTCTGTTAAATTATAACATAAACATCACATTTGTAAAGAGTATAGCCAAAAAAACCTTGCGAAAATAGCTTTGTTTTGCAAAGGCGCATTTACAGTATATGCTTTATCTGATACATAAGAACTATCTTTTACTGAATAAAGCGCAGTGGATTTACGGTGCTGCCGTTTATCCACAGCTCAAAATACAGACACGGTTCATCGCAGTTTCCGGTACTGCCGCTGTTGGCAATCAGCTGTCCTGCTGTCACATTCTGCCCTTTTACCACACCAATTGCATCAAGGTGTCCATATCTTGTTACGGAGCCGTCTTTATGTGTAATGTCAATACAATATCCGTAATCTGCATACCATCCGGTACGTGTCACCGTACCCTCTGCTGCCGCATAAACAGATGTCCGCTCTTTTGCAAGCCAGATGACACCGTTATTTACATTTCCGCCAAACTGTCCGGAAACCGGTAACCCATACGCACTGTCTGACTGCGTACCCACTGAAATCACCTGTGGCTGCGATTCTGTCTGGACTTTTTCATCTATAATCTTCGTATCTGTCCGTCTTCCATTAATATAGGAAACCTCTGCCGTAACCTTTCTGGTTCCTGTGCTTCCTTCTTCCTCTATCGTATTCTTACCCTTCTGTGCTTCCTCATCCTGTATATACTGCGGTGTTGCACGATACGCCTCATCATATGTTTCACGCTTTGTCATCACAACAGACAGCAGGGTTTCCGGTACAGAAAGTGTTATCATCTCACCCTCTGCAAGCACCGAATCCGTATCCAGCTGCGTATTCCATTCGTAAATCTGTTCTTTATCAATTCTGTAATCGGAAGCGACGGATTCAACGGTTTCTCCCGCCTTTACTTCATATAACACACGGTTTTCTGATGATTTTGTCACTGCTTCGTAAGCCGTGTCCACATTGACAATCCCGGTCTTTGCAAGAAGCACTTCGCTGACAGTTACATTCTGCGCAAAATCAATGGATGTAATCCCGTCATGCACGACCGTTCCGTCTTCCTGTGTCGTGGATGCCTGTCCGCTTAGTACCGCAGATACGATGTCTTTGCTGGCATCCGTCTGGGTCTTTTCAAAGCTGACGGTATAATCTCCGCTGCTGCCTGTGGCATTTAACTGCACCGTATACTCTTTTTGGGTGTCATACTGCTGTTCCACACGGGAAAGCAGCGTATACACATCATCCAGACTTGCAAGTGTAACCGTTGCATCGTCCATTCTGACCATATAGGCAATCTGTGAATTCACATCTGTTATACTGGAAAATAATGCACTATAGATACTGTCTGAGAGTTCTTCCTCACTCATGCGTTCCGCCGTAAGATGGCTCTCTTTAATTACCGTATACTCCGGCTCCATATATACAACATCAGGATAAATGCCGGAAAGCCGTCCTCTTGCATCTGCAAGCGCTTTTGCCGCATCTGCGCAGGAATTGGCAGCCCCGACTTCTGTTCCGTTTACTTCTATACGGTAATACGCTACCTGATTATTTAAAAGATTCTTTTCTACAAACGGTATTGCAAATAAGCATACCATACTGGCAACAAACATTGCTGTCAGCAGCATCAGTCTCATTCTTTTCCCATATTTGGTAAAATGTGACATGACTCTCTCCATTTCTGCCGTGTGACGGCATTTCTATCATAATCTATAACATAATCCATAAACTGTGTAGTTTACTGTTTTGTAACACTTTTGTAATATTTGTCATGTTACCATATCCAGAGCAATTTGTAAAGAGCGGGCATCTTTGATGTCCGCCCCTTTAAGCCTGTAGTGTTATTCTTCTTTTTTACGCGAATCAAAGTAGACAAACGCATCTATTTTTTCAAGAATATCCGCGAAAATTTCCCGCGGCGCAGCTTCAATGTATTTCGTCAGGATTTCATTTTCCTGCTTTTTATAACGGCCGTAGAAAATATCGTACAGGTTGTGACCGCGCACGTAAATCCGGATATTTTCAATGTTATCCACAATGTCCTGACGGGACTGTATCTTTATCCCCGTTTTTTTTAACATGGCTTTCACACTTGTTAATTTATAGAGATATTCCTGATATTTACTCCACAAAATGTCGTAAAACGCATCGACACTTTTTACGACACCAATCTGCGCCATAACTTCCGGAAACAGAAAATAATTTTCAAACGAATAATATTTTAAAATCAGCACATTTTTCTCCGTAACCCGTGGAAGATTGCCTTTATCTTCATGTGACCGGTCGCCGTAATATTTGCAGAGCTGCTGTCCTAACTGCATCCTGTTTTTGCCGTCGCTGTCCCGGATCATCATAAAACTGTCCTTTAAATAAACGGAATTAATGTATTTTAAATTGGCATACGTCTTGATATTCGTACAGCTGTTGGTGGAAATAATCGCAATGCGCTTGAGCTGTCCGGACTCATCATAGACCTCGGAATAATATTTTTTAAGCAGCAGCGGCAGACGGCTCTTATCCTGCTTTCCTTCAACAATAAAGACAAAGCTCACATTCATCAGGTCATTTGCCGTGTAACCCAGATCATTTAAAATGGCATCCAAGTCGGTGTCTTCACGTACACACGTATTGTACCTGCTGTCGGAATACACCTGACGAATCTGTCCCGATGTAAAGTTAAACAGCATCTCCGGCTCGTGCGTGGAAAATATAACCTGATTCTTTTTGGACAGCCGGTAAAGGATTTCACTCGCAACCTTTTTTAACTGCGGGTGCAGATAAATTTCCGGTGTATCTACCATAATAATATACGGTGCTGTGTTTTTTGTATCCACATAGGTCTGAAGCAGGGATAAAATGTAAATGCTTTTTAAGCCTTCACCGAGCGCATCCAGTCCGCCCTCTTTTTTGCTGCCGCGCATACGCACAACGGTATCAATTTTAAACAGTTCGTCCGCATCAAATTTAATCTCATAATGAATTTCATGGGACTGCCCGCCGTTGCGGCTGAAATAGTAGTTTAAACGCTCTGACAACCGGTTTAAATTACACGTAAATAATTTGTACTGCAACAGGCGGCTCGTTTCCATCAGTGTCAGCTGTTCCGGCGTTTTTTTCTGGATTACGCCGATACATTCAAAGCACTGGTGGCATTTGCGTTTTTCATCAAAAATGCACCGGTCGTCCCGCAGTGCCTGCAGTCCGGTATCCTGCTGTAATAAAATCAAATCCTGACTGATATCTTCTTTGTCACGGTACTGGTCCACGAAATAGATTTTCGGAAAAATACTTTTGATATAACGGTTGTTTTTAAAATAACCGTCTTTATAGCGTACGATGCCGTTTCTGCCATAAATGTATTCAAATTCAAGCGTGCCGCCATCCTCCGTTTCCTGATAGGACGGCAGCTTTTTACAAAAATTTTCTTTCCACAGTGAGAACTGCTTGAAATTACCGACAATGCCGTTCTGATGCAGATACTCTAAATCTTCATCTGTAATCAGAAGCTGTATGCCGATGGTAATATTGCCGTCCCGGTGGTGAAAATCCGCTTCGGATATGGCATAATCGCCGGATACCGCGCGGATTGCATCAAGCATGACAGATTTTCCGGCATTGTTTCTTCCGACTAAAATAAGTACGTCTTCAATATCGCGGATTACCAGTTCCTCTACGGATTTAAAATTTTTAATGGACAACTGTGTAATTTTCAACGAAAATGCCCCCTTTTTGTCTTACTTTTTTCCTTTTTCTTTTCGGGTATGTTTACCGCTTCTGCCTTTCGCTTTTACACCTTTTTTTGTGCTGCTTTTAGACTTGTGTTTCGGGTTGTTTCCGGCAATGCTTTGGGGTTTGTTTTTTGCTACGGAGTATCCGAATGTGCCAATCTTTTTACCCAGTGTAAAATATTCACCGTGGGAATATGTCACTAAATCTGCCGCATTTAAGTCAAATCTGCCTTTTTCATCCATGTAATCATCATCAACCCGCACCGCCACGACTTCTGCCAGAAACATATCGTGTGTGCCCAGTTCAAGCACCTGTGTCACACGGCACTCTATATTGACCGGACTTTCCGCAATGCCCGGTGCTTTTACCTTTTCTGACGGCTGCGGTGTCAGGTGCATTTCCTGAAACTTATCAACATCCCTGCCGGAACGCACACCACAGTAATCGGTTGCACGGCATAACTGCTTTGTCGTCAGATTTACAACAAATTCTTTTGTTTCCTTTATAATGTCATAGGAATATCGGTTTTTCCTTACGGAAATTGAAAGCATTGCCGGATCTGAACAGATTGTTCCTGCCCATGCCACGGTAATAATATTCGGTTTTCCGCCCTCGCGCTGGCAGCTCACCATCACTGCCGGTACGGGATATAACATATTTCCCGGTTTCCACGTCTGTTTTGCCATTTTTAAATGTCCTTTCTGATTTTTGTATTCGGTTTCTGTGTTATATTTGCATTCTTTTATGGATACACTATCTTATGATGTCATCATCAAACCTTTGTATATGCCGTATTCCGGCGGATTGGAGTTTTATGAATACTGTCACCCAGAAACTTACGCGCTTAAAAATATTTACCGCAGTTTCTTTTATCCTTACTGCGGCGCTTGGCACTGCCTGTCACTTTGCCTTTGATTTTTTCGGTGAGAGCCGTCTGATTGCCCCTTTTGTTCCTGTCAATGAGTCTACATGGGAACATTTAAAGCTATTGTTTTTTCCGTTTCTTTTACTGCTTGTAATCGGCTGTTTTGCCGGTATTGCAGGCGGCAATGCACCTATTTCCAACCGCAGTCTGAAAAAAATGTTTTTATCCTGCTACTGGGACGGTGCGGCATTTGGCGAACTCTGCGGCATGGCAGCCGTTGTCGTCTTATTTTACGGCATCAACGGTATTTTAGGCTTTAATCTGGACTGGGTAAACATCGCTATTTATTTTATTGCTGTTTTATACGCCCACTATACCTTTTACCGGTATGCGTGTCTTCCATATTATAATACATTTTCCTACCACAAACCGCATCGTCCGGTTCCGCTGGTTCTTCCAGTTTTTGTACTGGTATTTGTGACATTTTTATTCATGCTTTTTACCTTTTATCCACCGCACATCGGTCTTTTTTCCGACCCGCAAAATGGCAGCTACGGTCTGTCCGCCAGTCTTTTTACCAGATACTCATATCCTTCCAGAATGACGGCACTGTGGTCAGAAGCCAGCAGGGTTGTGTGTTCCATCATATAGGTTTTATTTTCAAGTACCGCACCCGGACTCCACTCTACACGGACCTGGGATTCCGTGCAGACCGCCAGTTCTTTATTTTCAAGGCATAACCGATGCGTCGCACAGACTGTACCGTCTGCGTTGTTTTTTCTTGAAATTTCGGTATCTTTTATTGTAAACCAGCCTGCATTTTTAGCATCATCACCAGCTTTTTCATGCAGAAGTCCCTCCGGCACCAGCGCAATATAGGCAGTTGTGATAATCCGCGTACGCGGGTCCCTGTCATATGCACCATATGTTTTTAACTGTTCAAAATTTAAATGCTCAATTCCTGTTTCTTCCTGTAATTCTCTTGCTGCCGCCGTTTCGAGATTTTCCCTGTACTCCACAAATCCGCCCGGCAGCGCCCACCATCCGATGCTTGGGTGGTTTCCCCGCTGAATCAGCAGTACTTTGGTCACTTTCTTTTCGGATTCATTATAGGCAAATACCGCCATATCTACGGTATTGCACGGATTCTGGTATTTATGCGGGTCATATTTTTCCAAAAATGTGACTAAATCTTCTCCGGCTGCGTTTTTTTCTCCCGTTCCCATAAATGCTTTTACAGCTTTTTCTTTATCTAAATACATATTTCTCTCCATTCCGCTCTTTTATGCTTTTTCGCCGTGCATGTGCGGGAAAGCAAAGCTTCCCCGCACTGTCGGGCATTCGCCCTATCGCTTAAAATCTTCAAGAAGTGCCCTGTGCAAGCACGGCACTTCTTTCCGCTTTTAACCGGCACGGCTCATTGCTTACGCACATTTTACCACAAATGGGGGTTGTATTAAATCCCTGTGGTTACAATTGTTTTTATTTTCTGT
>OGIL01001456.1_pt1 | contig 12701 bp, 8 predicted proteins | sample 1571751 | NCBI WGS metagenome assembly OGIL01 (sample SAMEA2581964, study PRJEB24529) | metagenome | biome: Human gut stool | place: China | collected 2011 | reverse complement strand
ATCAAAATGTTTTTCATTTGTCAAGAACTTTTTCACGGCTCATTTCAATAACCATTTTCAAAGTATATTCATAAAGCCATGTTTATAAATCTTAACTCACAAGCTCTACAACTCAATGTGTCCCGTGAGTCAGCTTTGATATAATATCATCCCGGCACACATATGTCAACGGATTTACTGCAATTAATTAAAGTAGTAAAACTATCTTAAAAAACATAAATTTTCTAAATTGTCTGTGTATTATATACAATTCTCGCAATTACTATCTGACAGCCTCTATCGCTTCCTTGATATTTGTCACACCGACAATCTCAATTCCACTAATATGCGACACTCCTGCAAGACACACTTTGGGAACAATACACTTTTTAAAGCCAAGCTTCTTTGCCTCAGCCACACGCTGCTCTGACATGGTAACTCCGCGCACCTCTCCGCTTAAGCCCACCTCTCCAAAGCATATGGTATCCTCACGCACTATAATATCCTTTTTGCTTGATGCGATTGCAAGCACTATCCCAAGGTCTATCGCCGGTTCGTTCATCCTTATACCGCCTGCTATATTCACATAAGCATCACAGTCTGACAGCGACAGGTTGGCTCTTTTTTCAAGGACCGCCATGAGCAGGTTTACTTTATTATAATCTGTACCATTTGCTGTACGCCTTGGATTATTAAAAAAGCTGTGACATACAAGAGCCTGTATCTCGAGAAGTATCGGTCGGCTTCCCTCTATGGAGCATGTGACAATTGACCCTGATGCTCCCTCTGGCTTACCGCTAAGCATATACTCAGACGGATTTTCTACCTCAACCAGTCCCTCCGCCTTCATTTCAAATACACCTATCTCATTGGTCGAACCAAATCTGTTCTTAACGCCTCTAAGTATCCTGTACGACTCATATCTGTCACCCTCAAAATAAAGCACAGTGTCAACCATATGCTCTAACGTCCTCGGTCCTGCAACCGCACCATCCTTTGTCACATGTCCTACTATAAAAACAGAAATACCCAGAGTCTTTGCAAGCTGCATAAGCACTCCGGTTGTCTCCCTGACCTGTGAGACACTGCCCGGTGCAGATGATATCTCTTCGTTATACATGGTCTGAATGGAATCTATCACAACAACCTCAGGCTTTTTGCGCTGAATCACATCCTTTGCTATATCAAGACTTGTCTCACATAAAAGCTCCAGTGAATCCGTAAAATCGCCAAGTCTGTCGGCACGCATCTTTATCTGATGCAGGGATTCCTCACCTGACACATAAAGTAATGGCACCTTTTTTTGTGAAAGTTCCCTGCATACCTGAAGTAGAAGTGTGGATTTTCCTATACCCGGATCTCCTCCCACAAGCACAAGTGACCCCCTCACAATTCCTCCACCAAGCACTCTGTCAAACTCGGCTATACCTGTCACTATACGCTCCTCTTTCTCGCTTTTTACTGCCGAAAGAGGTAGAACCTGTGCCGCCTTTGATTCTTTTTTTACTTTTCCCGACGAGCTTATCGACTTTTTATCTACGGTTTCCTCTACAAATGTATTCCATTCCTTACAGGCCGGGCACTGTCCCATCCATTTTGCCGATTCATAACCACATTCCTGGCAGAAAAATACAGAGGTCTTTCCTTTTGCCATATTGTTCTCCTTTATAAAATACAAAAAGCCCGGCTTTCACCGGGCTAAAAATATGCTCTATTTTCTTGATACTTTGATATCGACTGAATCAACACCCTCAAGCTCTACGCTTAAGCTGAGCTTGCCGCCGAGATTTGTCTTCATAGTACCTGCAACAGCTCCAGCTATATCAATTTCGTACTCTGTCTCCTCTTCAAGGCCAAGAGTAATCTGAGCATCCTCAGGTCCCTCCACAGTAAATGTCACTGTATCAGCAGTCTCCTCGAAATCCATAACCGCTGTTCCCGGAACAGACTCGTATACAAAGAGTCCGTTTCTTTCGAGCTTTGTAATCTCCTTAAAGGTCTTTACCTTGTAGATATCTCCATCCTTCTCAAAATTGTCAAGCTTTGCCTTTGCAGCCAATGTATAATCTCCGAAGCTGAGCTTTCCGTTTTCCTCAGTACGGATTAATTCACTTATTACAGCCATTTTTATCCTCCCGTAGCTATATTGATATATTAATTATAAATCCAATTCTACTCAACAGTCAATGAAATTTGTTTGTTTTTCGTAGAAATTATTACCTTATTGCCGCGCTTAATTTTGCCGGTAATAATATCCTCTGACATACGGTCTTCAATCTCCTCCTGAAGTTTTCGTTTAAGAGGTCTTGCGCCATATTTTCTGTCATAGGCTTTGTCCACGATAAAGGATTTTGCACTGTCGCGCACTGTGAGCTCTATATCAAGCTGTTCTTTACAGCGTTTCTTAAGCTCCTTTACAAGAAGTGTCACTATATGCTTCATGTCATCCTTGTTGAGAGCTCTAAATACAATAGTCTCGTCGATTCGGTTCAAAAACTCAGGTTTAAATATACGGCGGACCTCCTCCATGACACTGTTCTTCATACGCTCGTGATCCTGCTTTTCATCATCACCAGCGCCAAAGCCAAGGCGCTTTGGTTCTATAATAGAAGAAGCTCCTGCATTTGATGTCATGATGATTATTGTATTCTTGAAATCAACCGTGCGCCCCTGTGAATCAGTGATTCTACCATCATCAAGCACCTGTAAAAGTATATTGAACACATCAGGATGTGCTTTTTCTATCTCATCAAACAGTATAACAGAAAAAGGATTGCGTCTGACCTTCTCTGAGAGCTGTCCGCCCTCCTCATGGCCCACATATCCAGGTGGTGAACCAATCATCTTTGAAACACTATGCTTTTCCATGTACTCTGACATGTCAACACGTATCATGGCATCTTCCTTGCCAAAGACAGCCTCAGCAAGCGCCTTTGACACCTCCGTCTTACCTACTCCTGTCGGTCCCAAAAACAGGAATGAGCCAATCGGCTTCTTAGGATCCTTTAAACCAACGCGGCCTCGTCTGACTGCCTTTGCGACAGCAGAAACAGCCTCCTGTTGTCCTATTACACGCTTGTGAAGTATCTGTTCAAGCTTTGCAAGTCGTCCTGCCTCTGACTCTGTAAGCTTATTTACAGGTATTTTGGTCCATCCCGATACTACATCAGCTATCTCATTTTCACCTACTACAGGCTGATTTTTGCTTCCTGTGCGGTGATTCTTTCTGATAAGCTTCTGCTGCTTATTTTCGAGCACTTCCTTTTCTGACATAAGCGCGCCGGCAGCTGCGAGATCTCCTTTCGACAAAGCATCTTCCACCCGGTTCTGCATATCTGTTATCTCTTTTTTCAGAGCAAGCAGCTCGTCAGATGATGTCAGATTCTTAAGCCTTATCCTTGCTGCCGCTTCATCCATCAGGTCTATCGCCTTATCAGGTAAAAATCTGTCGTTTATATATCGTGCAGAAAGGTTTACTGCTGCTTTCACACCCTCATCTGTGATGATGACACCATGATGCTTTTCATAGAGTCCCTTTAATCCTGTGAGTATCTCTATTGTCTCATCCACACCAGGCTCCTCAACCATCACCGGCTGGAAACGGCGCTCAAGCGCAGCATCTTTTTCCACGTATTTGCGGTACTCTTCTATGGTTGTGGCGCCGATTACCTGTACCTCGCCTCTGGCAAGCGCAGGCTTTAATATGTTAGATGCATCTAACGAGCCTTCTGCTCCTCCTGCACCTATTATAGTGTGAAGCTCATCAATGAAAAGCAGTACATTTTTGGCATTTGAAACCTCGCTTATCACCTTCTTGATTCGCTCCTCAAACTCACCACGATACTTTGATTTGGCTACAAGCCCGGACATATCTAGAGAAACCAGTCTCTTTCCCAAAAGAATATCCGGAACATTGCCACTGACTATATCCTGTGCAAGTCCTTCTACTATAGCGGTCTTGCCCACTCCCGGCTCTCCAATCAGACATGGATTGTTCTTGCCACGGCGGCAAAGTATCTGGATAACGCGCTCCATCTCCTTTTTTCTGCCTATAACAGGGTCAAGAAGCCCTGCCTCTGCCATATCTGTCAAATCTCTGGAATACTGATCTAATACAGGAGTCGCAGAATTGTATGATGTACTGTAGCTTTTCATCACATCCCTGTATGCAGACGGATCCTCACCCATCGCACCAAGAATATCTATAAACATCTTCTGACTGTTAACACCCATAGTGTTTAAAAGTCTTGCAGCTGCACAGTCTCCCTGCAGTACTATAGCCATCAGCAAATGTTCTGTACCTATCTCATTGCACTCAAATCTATCGGCTTCCTCCGATGCACGTTCCAATACTCTCTGTGTCCTTGGTGAATAGCCATCCCTGTCCATCACTTCGATGTTATCCCCCGGTGAAATCAGGTCTTCAATCATCGAAATAAGCTTATCATATTCCACATTGCAGGCTGTTAGAACCTCAGCTGCCACACCGGTGCCCTCTTTTATAAGGCCAGCCAGTATGTGCTCTGTTCCAACATAGCTGTAATTCATTTTCTTTGATATACGTGCAGCCAAATCTATTGCTTTTTTAGCCTTACTTGTATATGGTTTCAAGTCATATCCTCCAGTCATATCCACTAATTTAAGTCGATGAACTGCAAATCATCATCTTCGCTGTCATCTTCATTGTCATCCCTTGCACTGCTGTCTATAGTCTCAGACGGCTTATTTCCCTCATTGACAAAACCATCAAGTGCCATTTGAACCTGATTCTTCAAGGTATCATCATCTGCAGCATTCTCCTGATTTGAAGCCTCTTTTGATTTATAAGCAGAATTTTTATTCTCAGCAGCTTTCTTTAAATCGGATGTAATTTCTACGGTTCTTCCGGTATATGCAGCATTTGACACATTTTCATCCGTAGCCATCTCCGGCTCTTCTGTAGTTTCATCTGCAGTATCTTCCGGTTCCTCTGCAGCTCCTTCTGCTATTTCACCTGCCGGCTTTTCTGCAGCTTCATCTGCAATATCTTCCGACACCTCGCCTTCCGGCTCCTCTGCAGCTTCTTCTGCTATTTCACCTGTAGGCTCTTCTGCCGCTTCATCTGCAGTGTCTTCTGCTTCCTCGCCTGCCGGATTATCTGCTATCTCGTCCACATTTTCATCTGCTGTTTCTTCAAAAGCATCTTTTGATATATCTTCTGCATCATCATCGTCATAATAATCGTCTGCAGCTTTATACTTTCTGTTTTTCACAGCTGATACAATAAGCAACAGTAACAGGATAACGATAATAAGAACCAGTATTGCAGCTAAAACAAGATATTTATTGGCAATTCCCGGGACAAGCTCGCTCTTTGTTGTATCGTTTTCCTCCTGTGCCACTGTAGGTGTACTGAGCTCGGTTCTCATATATGTGCCATCTACGCTATCATATGTATACCAGCCACTCTCACCATTGTCATTTATGGCATATACGAGGTAAAAATCCTTTGTTTGATCATCGGTTTTTTCGGCTTTGGTCTGGTAGGCTGTTGCCACACCCTTGCCCTCTATGGAGAGTGATACCTCATTATATCCCTCAGGCACATCATCCACCTTAGGCAGTAAAACCACTATAAAATGCGACTCTGAATTGATACGAACAAACTCATATGCTGCATTCTGTGCTGCATCATATACAAAAAGCCCATTGCCGCTTTCCGACTGTAAATACACAAGTGTGATATCACCAAAAGTGCCATGAAGGGTATTGTACTCAAGACCGTCAATCACTGTCTTTGAGTGCTCAAAGCCTTCAGGGACAACATCCTCCGGAATGTCATTGACCATAGTCCACTCTGTGCCATTTATATCGAACTTCTTCCAGTTATCCTGCTTATCTGCATTCTCCGGATCATCCTCGGTTCTTCTGGTAACAACTATATTGTATGTGCTTGTGCTGCCGTCCTCTGCTGTTACAACAATGCTGACCGTATTCTCTCCAACCTCAAGTGAATCATTGCCTGTGACAGATGTCACACTTGCCTTGGAATCAGCCGGATTTGCTGTAACTGCAAGGCTTGAACAGCTGTAATCTACTGTAGCTGTGTAATCCTTTGTCGCAGCAGAAAACTCAGGGGAAAGCGTACCTGCTGAGATAACAAGCGAACCAAGAGATGCGTTTGAGGATTTCTTTTCCTCTTTGTTTTCATTATCTTTATTCGCATTGTTGTCATTGCCGGTATTGCTGCCGGAATTGTCCTTGTTATCCTTGTTGCTGTTTGAATCATTGTTTGATGAAGCACTTGTTACCGTCACCTTCGTGCTGGCACCGGTAATTGTACCTCCGGCATCGTTGCCCTCTGCATCTCCTACAACTGTACAATATGCCTTTATAGTGCAGCTTCCTGCAGCCTTCGCCGTAAATGAAAATGACTGCGATGTGGGATATCCTGCGGCGTCACCAATATTGGCCACACCATCTCCTCCGTTACTCAGTACTCCCTCGTCAGAGCTTGAGATAACTACAGTACCAAAATATCCAGACGGCATGGAAACAGTCACCTTAACTGTTTTTCCAACAGCTATAGAGCTTGAGCTGACACTTAATCCAAGTCCCTGCGCATATACATGCTCGGCAGGTGTGAAAACAAGCATCACCGCCACAACAAGTGATAATATACATCCAAATAATTTCTTCATATTTTTCCTCACATTTCTAATTCTGCGATATCTTTGATTTGCCCAGTATGTGTCTGTTCATGATTATCATATCAAGGGCATTTCCACCATCACGCTTTCTGTTAGCATCAGCTGCCTCCAGATAAGCACCTGTGAGTGTTCCCTTTCCTAAAATATGTCTGTTGAGCTTAATCATATCAAGAGCATTTACAGCACCATCACCATTGATATCTCCATATATAACAATATCGTATGTCTTTTTCAGATTACCTGAAGCATCATAAACAGCCACTTTATTGCCTGTTGCAATCTTTCCGCTGTTTTCTGAGCCTGAGCTTGTCAGAAGCTTTACAGTACCTGATGCTGATACTGCTATATTCTTCACAAAATCAGCTGCACCGGTTCCAGGCTCAATGCCTGTAATATAAGTACCTATACTGTATTTACCTGATGTTATGTTTACATCAGTATTATTTGGGTTATTATTGTTCTGATTATTATTGCCACCTGCATTATTTGCAGATGCCGCCTGCCTGTTTATATTGATAGTGTATGTTCTTGTATCACCGCTTTGCGACTTGCATTTTACCTTAATTGTATTATTTCCGACAGCAAGCGAATAGCTTCCTGTGCCTGAAACACCACTGTTTCCTGAAACTGCATTTGCCGAAACAGTCACTGAGCTTATAGCATTTGAAACAACTGCTGAATAGCTTGTTGTCGTTCCATTGAAGGCCGGTGTGAGTGTTACACCGCTTATCGCAAGCGACTGCAGATAGTTATTGGTATCGCCGGCTTTATTAAAGCCTACTGCTGACGATGGCATATTGTTGTATACAGGTATTTTAAATACAAAGGCCTGATTCTTGTCTGAATATCCTTTAGACAGACTCTGTCCCTCAGTAAGAGCCGCTGTGGCATTGCCCATGTACTGATGGAAATACAGCGAGCTTGTATTTACTACATTAAACTTCTCAAAATACAGTGTATTTTGACCCTTATTTATATAATTGCTGCCCACCTTTACAGCTCCGCCGCTTATGGACTTTACTCTTGTATTCCAGCCCTGCTTCTTGGCAAAAGACAGACCATTTTTATAAATCTGTGCCTTCGTGTTTCCGGTTGCACTAAAATTAAAATAATTATAATATCCTTCGTATCCGGAATATGTACCCGAAATAAGAGGGCTCGTTCCCTTTTGCCCCTGCTCTTGCTTTATGCGCGATGCTATATGGTACGCACTTACTCCACTGCTCTTTGCCACATCCATGAATGTGCTTGCATAATTGATTTTCTCACCATTGTTGGAATAGGTCTTTGTTCCCTCCATAAATGTGCCTTTTACTATAGACTTGACACCTTCAAGTGCCTCATTTGGACTGTATGCAAGGCTTTGGAACTGAAAAATATTGGTCTCATCAAGAAAATTCCTTGGATCCATGAGATAAGCAATATAGGCACTGCTTGCTGACACCCATCCCGGTTCGTACTCAACCCACGTATTTGTTGACCAGTTATATGCTCCGGCAGCTGTGGATTTCTTGGCATTGTCTGCTGATTTGGATACCAGATTAAGTCCGTTTACACTTTCATTTTCAATCACCGTATCCCAATTCAAACCTGTATTTACAGCCTCAAATGTCCAGCTTGGATACTTATTGTGAAGAGCTGTAAGGTTTGGAATATAGCTGTCAGGAAAGCCTGCATTCTTCATAGCCGTGACAAAATCAGTATTGTCTCCGCTATTATTGTATGTCACCTTTATGTATGTACTGATAGTCCAGCCCGTAAATGCCTTGCCGTTTAAAGTACCCTTGACATTGTACCAGACCACACCGTTTACCCTGGTCTCTCCTATTATGTCAACCTGATGGTTCCAGTTGAGTGAGACAACCTTGGTAGTGCCGGATGTGCCTGCTGCATTGCGGACATACACATTGCCACCTGTAATCGTACCTGTAGCATATGCTCCCGATGCGGTTGCAAGGACAAGCTGTTCCTCATTATTCTGCTGTATGGCATCCGCATTGCCGGTGTCTGCTGAAGCATCCCCTGTCTGCGCATTGTCTGATGCAGCTGTGCCGGTACCTGCTGATACAAAATCAGACCTGATATAGCTTACACACTCCTCGTTATTTGCTGCCAGATTGTACTTTGCCTTGTACCACACCTTGCCGTCTGCACCTGTGGTCTGCTCAAGAATAGTAATATCCTTGCCGTTTGAAAGCTTGTGCTCCAGCTCATACTCTGTTCCCGGTCCGCTTCTCGCCGCTACCCAGTATCTCTCATCACACACAACCTTAGCCGCCTGATCCGCATAGACTGCTATGCTGCTGTATGGTGCCAGGTCACATGCGGCTAATGACAATGTAACGACAGAGGCTGCCAGAAATTTATTTATCTTTATCATCAAATCCCATCTTTCTTATGTGCATTGTTTAGATTAATCCATTATCCATTTAATTATAATAGAATATGACCTTTGTATCAATGTATTCGGCAGAAATTTATTATTTTTTTATTAATTAAAAAAACTCCCTTCAACGTGCAGCTCATGCTTACGTTTCAGGGAGTTGCCTGATTCATATTCTGCTTATTCTTACTGTCTCCTGTAGCTTTTCTAGCTGAACAGGGATTTTATCTTATCCCATAAATCCATGAAAAAGTTACCAAGCTTTTCCCAGAAGCCCGGGTCATTTATCTTATCGCCAAGCTTTGATGCCCAGTCCTGTGCCTGGTTGATGACTGAATCCCAGTCGATATTGGCATCCTTTAGCTTCATTAAAAGAGATGTAAGCTTTGCAATATCATCATCAGAAAGCTTCAGGTCGTAATCCTTTGCAGCCTCCTTTATCGCATCCTTTATCTGGCTCTCATCCTTGAGCCTTCCATCGGCAAGCTGCTTCTTTAGGTCAGCAATCATTGCCTCGATATCCTGCGAATCGCCGTCAATGCTCTTGTTGAGCTCTCCTGTTGTGACAAGCTCATCCATCGCTGCGTCTGTCACCTTGTCGTCAAGCTTCTTGCCTGTCATCTCCTCGTATGCCTTTAGTGTGCCTACAAGTGCTGCCGTTCCGGAAATAGGGAAAGGTCCTGCGACTATGATTTTAGCATCAGCTATGCCTGCTGTGGCAAGCGCATTCTTGTACATTCCTACCGTACAGTAATTGATATTGTGCGTGGAAACACTAAGACCCGCACCCTTTTTATCCTCTGTAATGAGTACTGAGGAAAGTGACCTTGTGCCAATCTCGCTCTTGCTGATGTATGAATCGAGGTACTTGTGCTCCTCATCATTATTTACATAGACCACATCGTAATTGTCCAGATCAGTGAGCTCGATTCCCATAAATCCAAGCACTGTCGCTCTCTGATCCGGTGTAAGGTCTGCTCCAAGACTTAAGTATGGCTTATCATTTTTGCTGATGGTCACCTTGTCGTTTGCCTCACTGCCGGCTGTCGTTGTGCTGTCTGCATTACTGTCTGTGTTACTCTTATCAGCTGCGTCACTGCTGTCACTGCCTGATACATCAACGCCTGAAACTGTATCAGTCTGCGTAGCTGTCTCTGTTGCAAATACAGCCGGATTCATCGTAAACAGTGTAACCGCAGCAAGCACGCTACATACAATACTCTTTGCTTTTTTCTTTATTAATCTAATCATTTTTCCTCCAATCTACTGCTCTATATCATACGAAATTGTAAAGTTGCTTCCGTCGAAGCTGACATCTGCCATGCTTCCGCATACCACAGGCATCATCGGCGACATATGACCTATATCCAGATCCATGATGATTGGCACATTAAACTCTCTAAGCAGTGATGAAAGCGCCTGTCTGTGGTCTATGCCAAACATTTCCTCTCCGAAGTGCGCCGGGCGTCCGATAAGAAAGCCCTTTACATTTGAAAACCATCCTGCATTTTTCATCTGCCACATAGCCCTTCTCATGCCCATCACATTAAGGTCACAAGCCTCAAGGAACCATATGATACCATCATCACTGTAGCGCTCATTAAATTCCCTTACATGGTCAAACGATGTGCCAAGCAGATTGATAAGACAATCCATGCAGCCACCAAGCAGCCTGCCTCTCATGGTAAGCCTGCTTTCCTTTGCCACCGCAGGAATAGAGCTGATACACGACTTTTCAGTCAGGTTATAGCCCACAAACGGAGCATTCTCATCCTTTATCGATTCCTTCTCCCACATAGGGTAATTGGTAAATGAAAGCTTCCTGCCACAAAGCAGATTAAATGCATCGGTAAGTGACTCATGCCACACCTCCATGCCAAAGCTGCCCGCACACGGCCCGTAAATACCTGCTGTATCTGCAATAGTAGCCTCCAAAAATGTGAAATTCGTGTTGTCGGAATAGCCCATGTACCATTTCGGCTTTGACTGCTTCACGCGCTCAAAATCAATATAAGGCACTACCTCGCACATCAGCTCGCCACCACCACAGGATATAAGCACATCACTGTCAGCAGAAGCATAGCTCTCGTTCAGCTCTTCTGCGCACTTCTTAGGTGTATTGCTGATACCTATGCCACTGTCGCACCTGCAGTTAGGTCCCTCTATCGTCTTATAACCCATGCTGTGAAACCTTTTAATGGCATTGTCAAAGGCACTCCTGTACGGCTCTGTTGTACAGCCCATCGAAGGCGCCACAAAGCCTATTGTTCCTCTATCCTTTAGAAATTCAGGGTATCTCATGTTTCTATCATCCTATCACTATTATTTACATATCTAAGCTTCTGTCTGAAGTAAAATATGTAGGATTTTATCATTTCTGTCAAGGTCATTTTACTGTCATAATTAAATGTCGTCGTGTACTGCACATGCTGTCTGTTGCACCAGTTGTATATATCATGCAGACTTATCGAATCAACATTCTTCATATTGTTCATAAACACCTTAACCTTTGAAAGCTCATCCTCACTGTCAATGTATAGATGAAAGATAGTATTCGGACATTCAATTATTATCTGCTGTTCTTCTATATTTTTCATCACTGTATCCTCTATTGAATAATGTATCCTGTGTGATTAAAAACATTATCGTCTGCCACACCGGGATGTGAGTAATAACAAAATATCGTAACTGTTCAGTGCCTTCACAGTTAAAAAATATCACATAACCATAGTACTACACCGGTGTCACAAAATCCAGTCATTTTTGCCTGCCAATTCTTACTATTTTATTAAGAAAAACGGTAAATATTATACTCCCTCACAGTCAAATGCCGGAATGAAGCTGTCCTTTGCCACGTCACCCTCCTGTATAAATGCATTCGTGATTCCTATTTCGAGGGCATAGTCAACAAGCCTTTCATACTCTCTCCTTGTCACTGTGCGATTTATCTCAGGATAATCCTTTAGTGCAATCGGCGTAAACTGGCTCATCATGCTTATATATACGTGATCATGATATGTATCATACAGGTACTTAAGTACAGCCTTTGCATCATTCACATGTCCCGGCAGTAGAAGCTGCCGCACAATAACTCCCTTTTGTATGAGTCCTGTCGCATTGTCAATCACGACATCCGGCTGCTGCTTCTCCACAAGCTCCAGTGCTTTCACACCATTTGTCGCACTTCCAACGACTTCAAATCCTAATATATCCCAATGAATTCTCTGTTCGATCGCATCGATTACTTCCACCTCGTCATCGACGAGTACCACTTTATAATTATCCATATCTCATTCCTCTTTTATTCTTTCTATCTGTTCCTCATTATAACAAATCTACGTTCAGAATGAACCCCAAAATCCCGTTTTACCGTATATATCCCAAATAAAATAGCAGCGTACTCCTGATATTTTAAAAGCCGCCCCGTTCAGTCTGGAGCCTGCATCTGTCAGCCTGACAGAAAGCATATCAAAGACGAACGGAGCGGCTTTTGATTTATATCGTTTTTTTTGTGAGCGATTATTACATTTCCTTACTTCTTCTGTACATACTTGAGACAGTCAAGAGTTACAGCCGCAAGGATGATGATACCTTCGAAGATGAACTGAAGGTTTGTATCAATACCAAGGATTGTCAGTGAGTATGTTAAT
>OGIL01001455.1_pt1 | contig 12703 bp, 6 predicted proteins | sample 1571751 | NCBI WGS metagenome assembly OGIL01 (sample SAMEA2581964, study PRJEB24529) | metagenome | biome: Human gut stool | place: China | collected 2011 | reverse complement strand
GCAGGCAGAACCGCAGATTGATAAGACCGGAGCCGTCAATTTCCATATCACGGATGATGATTTAGGAATTGGCACTGCAAAGGAAAAATTCCGCAGAAATGTGGAAGCCATACGCACACTTGAGAAAATAGAGAGCGAGAGACGTATCGCAACACCGGAGGAACAGGAGATTTTATCTCAGTATGTTGGCTGGGGCGGGCTTGCGGATGCCTTTGATGAAAGTAAGAGTGCCTGGTCGAATGAATATCAGGAGTTAAAGGGACTGTTATCCGATCAGGAGTATGCTTCAGCAAGGGAGAGTACCTTAAATGCCCACTATACAAGCCCTATGATTATCCGTAGTATTTATGAAGCACTGGAGAACATGGGCTTTGAAAAAGGAAATGTTTTAGAGCCGGCAATGGGTATCGGAAACTTCTTCGGAATGCTGCCGGAGAAGATGCAGGAGAGCAGACTTTACGGCGTGGAGCTTGACGGTATCACGGGAAGGATTGCAAAGCAGCTATATCCAAATGCTGATATTAAGATTACAGGATTTGAAAAGACAGATTATCCGAACGATTTCTTTGATGTGGCAATCGGAAATGTGCCATTTGGACAGTACAAGGTGACAGACAAGCAGTATGACAAACAGAATTTTTTAATCCATGATTATTTCTTTGCAAAGACCTTGGATAAGGTTCGCCCCGGCGGTGTGGTTGCTTTTGTTACCAGCAAGGGAACAATGGATAAGAAAAGTCCCGAGGTCAGAAAATACCTTGCCCAGAGAGCAGAGCTTCTGGGTGTGGTCAGACTGCCCAACACAGCATTTAAGGAAAATGCCGGAACAGAGGTTACTTCTGATATTTTGTTCTTAAAGAAGCGTGACCGTGTGATGGATTTGGAGCCGGACTGGGTGCATCTGTCAGAGGATGAGAACGGCATTGCCATGAACAGTTATTTTGTTGAACATCCTGAGATGATTGTAGGAAAAATGGAAATGGTCAGCGGACCATATGGTATGGAAAGTACCTGTATGCCCGATACCACAAGACCATTTGTGGAGCAGTTAAAGGAAGCGGTAAGCCGTATAGATGGGGAGATAGAAGCCGTAGAAATGGATGAACTGGCAGACGAGCTTGCCGATGCCACTATTCCGGCAGACCCGGATGTAAAGAATTACAGCTACACGCTTGTGGACAATAAGGTATATTACCGGGAAAATTCCATTATGAAGCCTGTGGATATGACGGAAACCATGCAGGAGCGTATTAAGGGGATGGTGGGTATCCGTAACTGTACGCAGGAACTTATCAATTTGCAGTTGGAAGAATATTCCGACAGCGCAATCAAGGAAAAACAAGCAGAACTCAACACGCTGTATGATGTTTTTTCCAAGAAATTCGGTTTAATCAATTCGCAGACCAACAAGAGAGCTTTCAATCAGGACAGCAGTTATTGCCTGCTATGTTCCTTGGAAAAACTTGATGATGAGGGCAATTTCAAAGGCAAAGCGGATATGTTTACGAAGCGTACCATAAAAAGGGCAGAGGTTGTCACAAGTGTGGATACCGCAAGTGAAGCGCTGGCAGTATCTTTAGCAGAGAAAGCTAAAATCGACCTTGATTTTATGGGAGAGCTTACCGGAAAAGATAAGGATACACTTACTGAGGAGCTTCGTGGTGTCATTTTTCAGAATCCGCTTACCGATGTCTGGGAGACAGCAGACCAGTATCTAAGTGGCAATGTGCGTGAGAAATTTGCCATAGCAGCCACTTATGCGGAAAATCATCCGGAATATGCTCCAAATGTGCAGGCTCTTACGCAGGTACAGCCGAGGGAGCTGGACGCATCGGAGATTGAGGTGCGTATTGGTGCCACATGGATTGATCCAAAGTATATCAATGATTTTATGCGTGATATTTTCCAGACACCGGAACATTTATTACGCAGGGATACGATAGGTGTGCAGTTTTCGGGTGTAACCGGAGAGTGGAATGTAAAGGGCAAAAATGCGGACTATGGCAATACGCTTGTCAACATGACATACGGTACAAGCCGGGTAAATGCCTATAAGATACTGGAAGATTCCCTGAACCTCAAAGATACGAGAGTATATGACACCATTGAGGAGGATGGAAAGGAAAAGAGAGTCCTCAATAAAAAGGAAACCATGATTGCAAGCCAGAAGCAGGAAGCAATAAGGGAAGCATTTAAGGACTGGGTATTCCGTGATCCGGAGCGCAGGCAGACACTTGTGGCAAAATATAATGAGCTTTTCAATTCCACCAGACCAAGAGAATATGACGGTTCACATCTGAAATTTCCGGGTATGACACCGGATATTGAATTAAAGTCGCATCAGGAAAATGCGGTTGCCCATGTGCTGTATGGGGATAATACCCTGCTTGCACACTGCGTTGGTGCCGGAAAGACCTTTGAAATGACAGCGGCGGCAATGGAAAGCAAGCGTCTGGGACTATGCCAAAAGTCATTATTCGTGGTGCCGAACCACCTGACTGAACAATGGGCAAGTGATTTCCTTCGGTTATATCCCGGAGCAAATATCCTTGCGGCAACGAAAAAGGATTTTGAACCTGCCAACCGTAAGAAATTCTGTTCCCGTATTGCAACAGGTGATTATGATGCCGTTATCATCGGGCACAGTCAGTTTGAAAAAATCCCGTTATCACAGGAAAGACAGGCGGCTACAATCGAAAAACAGATTGATGAGATTGAGCTTGCTATTGATCAGGCAAAAAGAGACAACGGGGAGCGTTATACCATTAAGCAGATGGAAAAATCGAGGAAGGCATTGCAGGTGCGGCTTGACAAGTTAAATGACCAGAGCCGTAAGGATAATGTCGTGACTTTTGAGCAGTTGGGTGTAGACAGGCTGTTTGTGGATGAGAGCCACAATTACAAGAACCTGTTCCTTTATACGAAAATGAGGAATGTAGCTGGTATTGCACAGACAGAAGCGCAGAAGTCCTCCGATATGTTTGCCAAGTGCCAGTATCTTGATGAAATCACTGGCGGCAAGGGTGTGACCTTTGCAACAGGTACGCCGATTTCCAACAGCATGACGGAGCTTTATACGAATATGCGTTATCTTCAGTATGGTACGCTTCAGAAGCTGGGGCTGGGACATTTTGACGCATGGGCGGCTTCTTTCGGGGAAACACAGACAGCCATAGAGCTTGCACCGGAAGGAACCGGATACCGGGCAAAGACAAGATTTGCGAAGTTTTTCAATCTGCCGGAGCTGATTGCACTTTTCAAGGAGAGTGCGGACATTCAGACACCGGATATGTTAAAACTTCCTGTGCCGGAAGCAGAATATGAAAATGTGGTTCTAAAGCCGAGCGAGTTCCAGAAAGACATGGTAGCGTCCCTAGCGGAACGTGCCGAAGCAGTCCGGGACAGGCAGGTACAGCCTTACGAGGACAACATGCTAAAGATTACCAATGACGGAAGAAAGCTGGCACTTGACCAGAGGCTGCTCAACGATATGCTGCCGGATGAGGAAAATTCAAAAGCGGCAACCTGTGTGGAGAAAGCCTATGAGATATGGCAAGATACCAAAGAGCAGAAGTCAGCACAGTTGATTTTCTGTGATTTATCGACACCGAAGGGCGATGGCACTTTCAATGTGTATGAGGATATAAAAAATAAGCTTATGAAAAAAGGAGTGTCGGAGAATGAGATAGCATTTATCCATGATGCCAATACAGAACTTAGAAAAGCGGAGCTGTTTGCAAAAGTAAGAAGCGGACAGGTTCGTTTTTTATTAGGTTCCACCGCCAAAATGGGAGCCGGTACGAATGTGCAGGACAGACTGATTGCATTGCATCATCTGGATGTGCCTTGGAGACCTTCTGACATTGAACAGCAGGAGGGAAGAATCTTACGACAGGGCAACCAGAATGATAAGGTCAAGATATTTCGTTATGTTACGGAAGGTACATTTGACAGTTACTCATGGCAGCTCATTGAGAATAAGCAGAAATTTATCGGACAGATCATGACCAGTAAATCCCCGGTGCGAAGCTGTGAGGATGTGGACGAAGCGGCACTTTCCTATGCGGAGGTTAAGGCACTTGCAACAGGTAATCCCTACATAAAAGAAAAGATGGATCTCGATATTCAGGTATCGAAATTGAAACTGATGAAGGCAAACCATACCAGTCAGAAGTACAGGCTGGAGGATAACATCACACAGCATTATCCGCATCAGATCGCTATTTTCAAGGAACGTATCGAAGGTTTTACCGCTGATATGGAAAAATATGCGAAAAATAAGCCGGAGGATAAGGAACAATTTTTCATGCAGGTGGGAGGAAAGCCATATACAGATAAAAAGGAAGCAGGAACTGCAATCATAGCCATGTGTAAGGAAATCAAAGGCATCAATGCCAGTGCGGATGTAGGGGAATATCTTGGATTTAAGCTGAATGTAACTTTTGATTCTTTCAACAATAAATTTGTAATGAATGTCAAAGGAGCCATGAGCCATCCGATGGAAGTCGGCACTGATCCGCTCGGCAATATCACCCGTATCAACAATGCGTTGGAAGCAATGCCGGCACAGCTTGAGGAAGCGCAGACGAAACTTTCCAATGTGGAACATCAGCTTGAAACAGCGAAAGCAGAGGTAAATAAGCCATTTGCACAGGAAGCGGAGCTTTCCGAGAAACTGGAACGTCTTGCAGAACTTAATGCTTTGCTTAACATGGATGAAAAGGGCGATGATGCGATTGGCATGGATGACGAAGCCACGGAACCGGAAAAAACACATGAAGATGTGAAATCGGTGGATAAAAAAGGGGATGAGGTTGCTGATATGCCAGCAAAGCAGAGTAATCTTGGAAAAACGGTTACGGATGATAAGCTGTCAGACCGACCAGCAGAACGGACTTCATTGCAAGAAAGGCTCGCAGCAATGAAGGCAAGAGTGTCTGGGACACCTGCAGGAAGGGATGCAGTGGATAAGGCAAAGGGGAAAGATCAGATTTTATAAAAAAAGTTTTATTCCCAACTTTATTCCCAACCTGTCAGCACTATTCGGGTTGGGAATAAAAGCAGGAAAATTGAAAAATGTTATAGCAGTTGATATAAGGGCAGTCAGTAGTGGCTGCCTTTTATCGTACAAAATGGAGGTCATTTATGGCAGAAAATAATACAGAAAAGCAGCGTGTGCAGGAGCTTACGGATAAACTGGAGCAGGGATTGCAGGATTTATTCAACAGTGACAGTTACTGCAATTATCTTAGCACGATGTCAAAATTTCATAATTATAGTTTTAACAACACGCTATTAATTGCGATGCAAAAGCCTGACGCTACGTTAGTGGCCGGATTCAAGGCTTGGCAGAAGAATTTTGACAGGCACGTTAAGAAGGGGGAAAAGGGTATTCGTATCCTTGCCCCGGCACCCTATAAAATCAAAGAGGAGAGGGACAAGATTGATCCGGTCACACAAGAACTTTTACTTGATAAGGACGGAAATCCGCAGAAAGAAGAAGTCGAGATAACAATTCCGGCATTCCGGGCAGTATCCGTTTTTGATGTGGCGCAGACAGACGGAAAGCCGATACCGGAACTTGCGGCAAAGGAGCTTCTTTCAGATGTGGAAGGGTATCAGGATATGATTCGTGCAGTAGAAGCCATTTCACCAGTACCGATTGAACTGGAGGAGATAGCCGGAGATTCCAAAGGCTACTATGACAGGGAAGCAAAGCGGATTGCGGTGCAGGAAAACATGAGCGAGAGCCAGACATTAAAGACCATGATTCATGAGGTGGCTCATTCCAAACTTCATAGCAAGGAAGTGGAGCAGGATGAGCAGATGAAAAAAGACCGCAATACCAAAGAAGTGGAAGCTGAGAGCATAGCTTATACAGTATGTCAGCATTTTGGAGTGGACACTTCCGATTATTCCTTTGGATATATTGCCAGATGGAGCAGTGGCAGAGATACCAAGGAACTGAGAGCTTCCATGGATACGATACGCAGGACAGCTTCGGAGTTGATTACCGGGATAGAGGAACAATTACAGGAATTACAAAGGAACAGGGAAGTATCACAGGAACAGACAAAGGAAAGTATTCTCCTCATACAGAATACTGACCTTTCAGAGTTCAGTCTGCTTGATGTATATGGCATGGACAGACCGGAACTGATGCAGGCATTGTCAGAAATGACAGACGATGACAAGTTGAGCATACAGGCATATTTGGAAAGCAGGGGTGCATGGACAACGGAAATCGGCAATCAGGATTCCAGAGAGTACGGAGAGTATCATCTGGATGTGCGTTATAACACAGATACAGATGAGCTGATTGATATGAAGGAGAGAAAGGCGGTCTATGATAAGGCAATGGAGCCGATCAATGCCGATGATGTGGTTGTTAAGTTCGCTTCCATTTTTGAAAGCGAATGGGAGGTTTTGAAAATCACAAATATGTTGAGGGATGATGTCAGAAAAATGCTCAAAGATATGGCTTCTCTTGATGAAAAAGAATGGGATGGCAATTACCTTTCATATATGGAAAAACAGGGAGCGGAAATCACGTTACTTGCGTCCAGTAGTAAGGAATTAAATGGAAATATGCCGGACTTTTGGGATTATGAATACGATTTTGATGCAGGTCTGACGGATGCGGAGAAATTGTCTGTCATTCAACAGACAGAGCATATCATTAACCGGTTGGAGCATGGACAGCCTGCCTTTTCCGATGATGAAAGAAATCTGATTGTAAATTATGCTTATAAGCTGAGTAATGTGGAGAAAACAAGGGAGCTTGCAGAACATATCTACGCACAGGAAGTGGATGGAAATCAGGATGTTGCATTAGCAATGTTTGATGCACAGGCAGAAATCGACGCACTTCCGGATAGCATGGTCAGCATATCCGAAATGCAGGAATATGGCTATACGTGGAATGAAATGCTTCCGTTGACGCAGGAGAGGGCATTGGAACTGTTCGATGGTGACTTGCCTGTGTATCTTTTGCATACGGATGGTTCCGAGAGTACTGTAGCTGATAGAAAACAGATTTTAGAGCATGATGGAATGTGCGGAATAGAAAAAGGGGACTGGCAGAATGAACGGAAACTTCGCATGATGCAGGAAGAATTATCAGAGAGTGATTCCAACAGGGAAGCACAGCTTTTGTATGGAAATACCGATAAATATGGAATTTTCCAGTTAAAGGATGATCCGGAACTGGATAAGTTCCGTTTTGAGGGAACGGAAAGCCTGAAGCGTATGGGAATAACCAAGGACAATTTTGATGCTGTATCACCGGAGAATTATAAGCTCGTGTATATGGGAGAACTTGCAGAATTGCAGGGACAGACACAATCGGAAACATTGGAAGCAATCTATACAAAGTTCAATATTGACCATCCGGCGGATTACAAGGCACATTCCCTGTCGGTCAGCGATATTGTGGTATTACATGAGAACGGGGAAAACACTGCACACTTTGTAGATTCTTTTGGATTTACAGAACTGCCGAAGTTCATGCTGACACTGGAGGGCAAAGAGAATGAGATAGAGACGGAGCTTGCGGTTCATATCGCAGACCGTTATATCCTGATGCACGAATGTGAGGAGGGATATGATTATTCCATTCTGGATGAACAGTACCATTTGCTGGATGGCGGTGTCTACGATAACCCGGATATTACGATTCAGCGTGCAATGGATATGGTGATTGCGGATTTGAAAGAACCGAGGTTTTCAGCGGTCACAGAGCAGTATTATCGTGATGAATTTTTGCAGGGCGAGGTGTATGCAGGTTCCGAAGCAGAGATTGTTGATTTTGAGGAACTTTCGGAGAAAGCCGAGGAAGTGGAACAGGCAGATTTGGAAGCAAAGCAGGCAGAATTTAGAGAGAACAATCCGGATGTGGTTGCAGATTTCCGGGCAAGGACGGAAGAATTGTTTCATAGTCTTGACGGACAGAGTGCAGATGATATTGAAAAGACGGTATATGCGTATGTGCAGTCGCAGATAGACGAGTATGGACTGGATGCACAGATTGTTGATGTGGTGGTATCCGGAAGCCGATGCAGAGGTATTGAGCAGGAAAATTCGGATTTGGATGTAGTTGTGGAATACACAGGCTCAACCAGAGAAGATGACCTTTTCAATATGCTACATGAGGACAGCATTTATATCGCTGGTATTCAGGTGGATATTAACCCGATTACAGAGGGCAAAACCGGAACGCTGGAGACATATTTGCCGGAGGTGGAAACCTACCTGCAGGAGAAGGCACAGCAGGAGCAGACCAACAATCAGCTTGTCACGCAGGGCAGAGAAAACGCACTGGAACAGCAACCGGAAAAAGAAAAAATGATAGAAGAAAAGACACTTTCAGAATTGGAAAAAGAGCCAGTGGTTGAACCGGAGACAGTCCATATCACATTTACGGTTGCAGAATGTGGCGAATTTCACACTATGGGAGAGTTCCATGAGGGTATTGAAACGATAGAGGAAGCTATGCAACTCTACAATGTCATTGATCCGTCCCGTATGCACGGAATCCATTCGCTTGGTGTAAATATGCACATTGACGGTACAGAAGAATGGGAAGATGAGGAAGCGGATATTGTCAGAGGAAATTGCATAGATGTGGATTTTCTGAATTACACACCAGAGCTTCGGGATACCCCCACAGTGCAGGATGCCCTTAAAAAACTGATTGCAGCATATCCGGATAAAGAGGTTAATGACAGGGAGACAAAGGAAGCAAAGATACAGACGATTGCGACAGAACTTGACCAGTTATCCTATGATATTGACACTTTTGAATACAGAGATTCGGTGCCGGACAGGGAAGCACAGATTCAAATGATTGCAAATGATATAAGAAGTGGTAATGTGAAGCCATTACAGATTTTTTTGCAGACATCTATTGATGAAGGAATTGACGAGGACAGCGAAAGACAGGCAAAAGAGCTGATTGCTAAGCTGGCAGAATATAAACCGCTTGCCAAAATCGAGGAGCTGGAGGAACAGAATTATAACATGATTGATGACAGGCTTAATAATGGTGTGGAGAAATTCTATCGTGAGGAAGAAAAGAAAGAACAGGCGGAAAAACCGCAGGCTCGTTCTTCCTTAAAGGAGCGTCTGGTAGCTAAGCAGAAGGAAGTGGCACAGGGCAAGAAAGATTCCAAAGAGCAGGAAAAATCAAAGAATACACACAGGGAGATGTAAGAATATGAATAATCCATTTACAGTTGAAGAAACAAATTTGATATGTATTTTCCAGAGTGACAGCAGGACAAAGGTTATAGAGGATATTCATAAGGCTATGAAGCATATCGACGATGATGAGCTTGTGGAATTGTCAGTGCGTGTGGCAGGAAAACTGGAAAGCATAAGTGATGAAGAATATGCCAGATTAGTGTTGGAAGCGGCAGAATAAAAATATGGTAGTCATTAGGTGCCCCTTTTGACTACCGTTTTTTTGTTAAAAATTAAAGAGGAGCCGGATCACTCCGACTCCTCCAAGTATGTGTCCGCAAACACATACCCCAATTGCTATCTATAATATACTATAGGCAGGTAAAATATGCAAGCATTATATGGAATTTTTTAAGATGTTTAAGCGAGAGAACAAATCAGGATGAATCGAAATAGCTGAAACATTCGGGTTTACAGAAGATTCGTATTCTCTTGTAATCTTTTCAAATTCACGGATGAATGATTTGATCTCTGTTTTAGAGACTTTCAGTAATTTTAAGTAGTAACAGATAAGGATGATGTAATCGCCGATTGTTTTGAAATTTATGTACGGCATCCCCATTTCTAAAATCAGGCATTGTTTCATTGGTCTTGAAGGGTCCATTTTTTTGAAACGGGTATCATATACCACATCGTTGTGAGCAATGGCATTTCTTAAATCTTTTAAGGCATATACATATTTATAAAGTAATTCCCGGTAAGTATCACTTGATAGATTGATGCCGATTGCACGGGATACTTTTTCACGCATATCAATGGTCAGGCATGAAAGCAAATATCCAAAATCGCCCATAGTGAGAATTTCAAATATTGCCCATAAAGGAACTTCATTGTAATTGACATTATTGTAAAAATGAGTGATTTTCGGATTCTCTTTTCGGTATGCAGCAGCAATGGCATTTTGTATGGAGCCTTGAAGATTTAGTTTGTTGTTCTGGTATTTCTTTTTTATATCTTCACGGGTTCCGGCTGGTGCATTTTTGTAGCTGCTGATTGCTTTATCGTACATATCATAGATACTGCTGGAATCAATTTCTGACATAATGGTGTTCAAAGCAATATTTTTAAGCGCAGTTTCTATAAACATCATTTTTCCATATAAAAGAGATTTTAATTTTGTATCATATTGAATGGTTGCGTTAATCTCATTATATGAAGTGAATGGAAGTCTGTTAGAGGAAGATACAAAAAAACGGTATCCTTTATATCCATGAAAATATCCGGTATTGATGAGCTGTTGTTTTTGTGAACTTCCTGAGATGGAAATTCCATTATCCCTAAGATGCCGCATTAAAGCATCGGGTGATTTATAATCTGTATTTGCCATAGTCTCTCCTAAACATTTGTAATAATAAATTAAGTATAATACATGCGTTAAACATTAACAAGCTACAAGATGGGATTATTCTTTTTCCTGGACTGCTCGGAGGTAAAATCGGGCTGTGTCTGACCGAGGTATTGATTCAGATTTTCCAGTTTTCGGTTTAATGATTGAACCTCTTTTTCACAGTTCTTGTAGGTGGAAGTCAGCTCGCTTTTCTGCTTCATCAGTTCCTGATACTCTGCTTTTAGCTTATCGACATTCAAGCCCTTTAAGTTTATGCCCGCTTGTTCAAGCATGTGTCTTGCGCCACCATAAAGGATAATTTGGCTTTCGTATCTGCGGAAATATGCGTCCGGGTTCTTGGCTTTTTTGTAGCCGATATGATAGGAGCGGTTGTCTTTGTACTGCTGTGCATATTTGATGATTTCTGCAAGGTCTTTGATGCGGTGTTCCAGTTCCACCACGCTCTGCTTTGCAGACTTTCCGGCTTCGGTTTTCACCGCAATTTTGTGTTCCAGTTCTGCAAGGGAGCCGACTTCATTATAGCTCTGTGCGGCGATTTTTAAATTCTCAATGGCAGCCCACCTTTGCAGTCCCGGACTGCTTCTAAATTTCTCGTCCGAGGTGTCAATGAGCCTGCGGGCAGAGTAGTCCCTTTTGGGGATTACTGCCTTTCGCTCCCGTTTCCTTTCGATGCGTTCCTTGTGATACGTTCTTTTGTGTATTCCTTACCCAAAGACCTTGTACTGCCACGCACAAAACGCTCTTTATCCAGAGGGCGGAATAAGATGTATTTGGCAGCTCCTTCTTCAAAAGTTTCCCCTTTGATTTCATACCCTTTGGCTCTCATCAGAAGCAGAAATTCTTCGTAAGTGGAAGCCGAATTGATGAAAAAATTGATGTCCCGTCGAAGCTGTGTTTTCCAAGTCGAACCATTCTGGTCGGACTGCCATTCTTCGTATTTTCTGCCACGCTGGGCACCCGGAATGATGACGGAAAGATTGTGTTCCTTGCACAGTTCATCACTCAGTTTACGGATGTGGTAATAGGACTGTTTGCAGTCGTGATATTTGTTGTGTTCGATGTTGTCAGCGGCACAAAAAATGATGTGATTATGAACGTGTTCTTTGTCAATATGGGTGGTAACAACATACGAATATTTTCCCTCTAAAAGTTTATCTGCAAGCTCCTTTCCAATGTGGTGCGCTTCTTCAAAACCGACCTCTCCCGGAGCAAAAGCCTGTATCAGATGATAGGCTTTGTTGGGACTGTTTTCCCGGCAGTGGTCGAGGGTATATTTGAAGTCATAAGCTGCGGTTTCCGGAGAACAGGCATAAGAGGAAACGAACATTTTTTCATCGGTCTTTTCGGGGTTGCAGATGTAGTCTATCGCTTTATCAACGGTTGCTTTGATAGCATGGATTTTTGCGTATGCCATACCTGATTCATCAACTCCTTTACTTCGTCCATATCTTCCTGATAGATGCGGTCGGTGCTGTTTATCCGTTTTGCAATCTGGTTTAAGCTGGAGCTGATCCGTCCAAGCTCTGTGTTGTAATTTCTCAGACAACTGTAATCCACGTCATAGACATATCCGTACAAAATGAGTTTGCGTAAGGAAGCAGATTTGCTTTTCATGCCGGACCGCTTAAATTTTTCATCAAGGATATACTGCTCGTCATCATCAAGATAAAATTGCACCGGATTGGTGCGGCTTCTGTTTGCCATTTCTGATACTCCTTCCTGATTTTGGGTACAAAAAAACTGCTGTAAAATGTTCGATGTTTTACAACAGTTGGTTTCAAAATTTATTCGATTTTGGATAAAATTATCCAAGAGAAATTGTAGCAAAAATGCGGAAAAAGGTCAATGACTTTGCTGTGAAAAGCGGCACAAAAACATAAGAGGGTTAGGGATACTTCCCTATGGAAATTTGTTCCGTTCAGTCGGCAGGCTGAATGTGAAAAATTTCGCCTGTGTCATGACACAGGCAGTGCTTGCTAAGATGGTTGATATAGTTATTAGTGTATTTAAAAGTATCTGAAAATCTAAAGAAATTTTAGGTGTAGGACAAAAAAATCCTTTTTTTGTCAGCAAATGTCGTATTTTTGACAGTTAATAAAAATAAACAATATTTAA
>OGIL01001440.1_pt1 | contig 12812 bp, 8 predicted proteins | sample 1571751 | NCBI WGS metagenome assembly OGIL01 (sample SAMEA2581964, study PRJEB24529) | metagenome | biome: Human gut stool | place: China | collected 2011 | reverse complement strand
GAGATGACGAGCATTTTTACGGGCTTGGGCAAGAGCAGCAGGAAAACTTTGATAAGAAATACTGTTCCTTTGAACTGAAACACCGGAACACGAAGTCGAGCCTGCCCTTTGTCTATTCCTCGCTGGGCTACGGATTCCTGTGGAACAACCCCGGAATAGGCAGAGCCGAGTTTGCAAAGAATCATACTATCTGGTCGGAAGAAAGCTGCTATCAGGCAGACTTTCTTGTTATCGCAGGAAAAACGCCTGCCGAGGTCATGAACGGTTATGCAAGAGTGACAGGCTTTGCTCCGGAAATGCCCGACTGGGCGGCAGGCTTCTGGCAGTGCAAATTAAGATATGAAAGCCAGGACGAGGTACTGGAGGTCGCCCGCAGATACAAAGCGGAAGGCATACCGATAGATGCAATAGTTATCGACTTTTTCCATTGGACGGAGCAGGGCAACTGGGAGTTCGACCCCGAATACTGGCCCGCCCCGAAGGCGATGTGTGATGATCTTAAAGCTATGGGTATCGAGCCTGTTGTGTCTATATGGCCGACTATCAATCCAGACAGCCGCAACTGGGAAATGATGAAAGACGGCAATATGCTTGTTCGAACCGAGAACGGACAGTTTGGGATATTCGATTTTCACGGTCAGCAGACTTATGTTGATGTGACATCACCCGAAGCAAGAGAATACATGTGGCAGCAAGTGAAAAAGGGATATTTTGACCTCGGCATCAAGACCTTCTGGCTCGATCAGGCAGAGCCCGAGGTTCACCCGCAGCAGTTTGGCAATCTGAAATTTCACATTGGAAACGGCACACAGACTGCGCTTGCTTATCCCTATTATTACGCAAAGACATTCTATGACGGTCTGAAGAACGAGGGTATAAATGATATAGTTCTGCTGACAAGGTGTGCCTATCCCGGAAGCCAGAAATACGGCACAATTGTCTGGAACGGCGATATTCCCTCAAATTTCGATGCACTGAGGCAGAGTGTGGTTTCGGGACTGTCGATGTCTATGAGCGGCATACCGTGGTGGAATTCCGATATCGGCGGTTTCTTTGGCGGTGACATTGAAAGCGACTGGTTCAGGGAGCTTATCGTGCGGTGGTTTCAGTTCGGGCTGTTCTGTCCCGTTATGAGACTGCACGGAACACGCAACCGTCAGAGCGGCTACAAGCTCCGCCACCCGAATGTAAAAGAACCCAGCGGCGGTGACAACGAGCTGTGGTCGTTCGGCAAAAGGAACTACGAGATACTAACAGAACTTGTTAAGCTTCGTGAACGGCTGAAGCCATACATAACCGAGTGCGCAAGATGCTCATCTAAGACTGGTGAACCGATAATGCGCCCGATGTTCTTCGACTTTCCCGATGACGATATCTGCTACTCGCTAAAAGACCAATATATGTTCGGCAGAGATATTCTCTTTGCGCCTATACTGGTGCAGAACTCCACAGAACGGCAGGTATATCTTCCCGAGGGCGAGTGGATAAGAACTACTGACGGACAGCTTTACTCAGGCGACAGGTGGCTGACTTGCCATGCGGAGATAGACGAATTTATTGCGTTTGTGAGAAATGGAGCTGAGGTGTCGGAGTGTTTTAAAAAAATGCATAGGAAGATTCTTTAATGATAACATATTTACAATACTGGTAATACAGCCTAATATTCGTATATAATTTTTTAGCGAGCTGCTGATAAACGGCAGCTCGCTTTTGTTATGATCTCAGTAAAGCGATGCGTTTCTATTAGGCAAATATCTCTGACTAAAAAAATATATATGATGCAGACGATATATAGGGATAATAAACAGAACTATCTTTACTATTATGACGAAGTTGAAGTGTGTGCCGAGTCTTAATCAGCACATTATATATCAGCTATATTAATTCGTAATACGAACATGGTTAACCGTTCAAACCTCATTGTATGCTATATTCAGCATAATAGTGGCGGAGCTTATAAAGCGGTTCGGTATGCCAAGAATAATGGTGTTGATATATATAATCTTGCAGATTCTTATTAACCGAACACCGAAAAAGCAGAACAGCACCACATAATCCTGTGATGCTGTTCTGCATAAACAACGTAAAATCGGCATTTGTGACCGTAGATACCCTGTGATTATGGGCGTGCCGGTTGCAAGTACAACTCCTTTTCCGTCGTTCTTTTTCTGAATCATGTGTACTTTGTCCATCATATCCTGACATCTTTTAGATCCGGAGCTGTTAATACCGAGAACGTTGTTCGTCTTTGTTTCAAACGGGACATTTTTGAAATTGTGTGCCTCATCTACAAAGAGTCTTGTTATTCCCAAATCATCAAAATACACGCCGTTATACAAATCATCCATTGCAACGGAAAGTTCGGATAAAGCTTTTGAAACCGCCTCTTGCTTTTTCTTCAAACGAGAAGTGGCTTTGTTCTTTTTGCCCGCTATTTCTGCGATATGTTTCTGCTCATCAATAAGCAGGTTTTGATAATATCCTTTTGACAACGGAATCTGCTCAAAGCAACTGTACGCTATAATAATACCATCGAAGTCATTGTCTCGTATTCTTTCGAGAACACTTTCTCTTTTTGAGGGTGCGAAACTTTTCGGGTCAACACAAAGAATATCAGCACTTGGATACATTTCATGGAAAATGTTTTTCCATTGACCGACTATGTTATTAGGAACGACAAACATATTCTTTTCAGACAACCCCATACGGCGCATTTCCATTGCAGCAGCGATCATAACGTAGGTTTTTCCTGCTCCGACATCGTGTGCCAATAAGGTGTTCGGAGTAAAGAGAATCCGTGCAACAGCATCCTTTTGGTAGGGATAAAGGTTTATCTGCGCAGACATATCAGGAAACCGCAAAAACGATCCGTCAAAAATTCTTCTGCGAATACAACTGAATTTATTCTCAAAAATCCTTTCAAGTCTTTCTTTTCTTGCGTCATCCTCCCAAACCCACTTCTGGAACGCTTTAATCATTATATTTTGCTTTTCAATGGCGAGAATGGTTTCAGACTGGTTAATAACTCTTTTCTTGCCTGATGAATTTGTATTACATACAACCTCATCGGTAACAGCTACCGACTTCATATTTAATGTCCTTTCGAGAATATGAAGGGCGTTTATTCTGTCAGTACCATACGTTCGTGTTACCTTAACGTCGTGATTACATCTGCTTTTGAATGGTATTTCCCAAGTGCCGGTCAATTCATCGTGTTTAGTATGGAAATCTTTTTCATCATTGATGCTATACCAGTGTCTGCGCCAATCGCCAAGAAGATACTCTATAAAATCGTCAATTACATCAGCAGGAACCCACGGAGAACCAAGCGTAATATAAATATCATTTGTCGCTACGGTCGGGGGAATGACTTTTTCAATCGCCTTTATATTTTCAGAAAAATATCCGTTGTATTCTTTATCGGCTTCTTTAGCTGCCTTCCATTTTCTTATCATGTTGCCGGACAGATAGTCCTCAGAGGTTTCCCAGCCTTTATAGAAGCACTCGCCCCAAGTTTCCGGGTTCTGATAAATAGAGCCTTTCAGCGCACAGATAATTGTCTTGTAGTCCTCTCCTGTTATTGAAGAAATATATTCAATATCAACCCGTCCGAGATTAGACAGACTGTACATAAGGCCATCGGAAATGCTATCAGCGTGAACTCCTTCAGTCCTTACATCCTGATTGAACACATTTTCCCAGTCGAGCGGAAGGTCCATGCTTGTAACTTCTCTGATATGGGCTTCCTTACGTTCCTTTGCTTCACGAGCTTCTCTTTCTCTTCTCTCACGCTCTTCTTGCCGTCTCTTCTTAGCTTCGATAGATTCTTTTTTTCGTTTTGCATCGGATAACTTATCAATAATCTTTGATATATCATCTGAACTTAATGTGTTTTCCGTGTTGTCTAACAGATTCATTATTCCGAAGATAGACATCTGCTCAAAATTATCAGGTTCGTGCTTCTTGCTCATTATTAACCGCCTTTGAATACTTTGCCATTCTCTTTGAACTTATTATACCGAAAGCTATGTTCCATATTTGGTACATAATATCAAGCGCTATCCCAAAGCAAAAAACAGCCGTGAAAAAGTCACAGCTGTTTTTCTGTTTATATACTCTTTTCAGTCGTCAACCTCGATCCATTCACCGCTTGTACTGCAACTAATGATAGCACGCTGAGGCTTTCCCCACATACTGCAATCAGAATTGGTGCAAGTAAATCCGGCGTTATAGGACGATCCCTCTCCGACGAATAGCCCACCGCTATGTTCACTGCTCGCTACTTGCCCACAAGTTTCGCATTTATCCTTATATCTGAATTGACCGGTTTGGGAATCATACCACGTTACAACTGCTCCTTGTTCGGCATAAACGGAATATGTTTTTACATATTCACTGTGTGTTTTTTTCTCTGCTTCCGGTTTTGTTGTTGATATGCTTTCTTCTTTCATTTCGGAAGATACGGCATAGGCGGATTCTTCCTTTTTATTTGCAGAAGAATCCTCTTTTGTACCGCAACCGTTGATTACCGTCACCGATAGCCCGAGCATTAAAGCAAGTGAAATGATTTGTTTTGGTTTCATATAAATCCTCCTGTGCCGAAAATAATCGGCGTTTATTTTGTTGATTTTATTATATCCGAGACCACGCACCATATTTGGTACATAGCAAAACAGAGCCGCATTTTACGGCTCTGCTTTGCTCAGTTGAATAAAATTGTTTTTGCAGTTTTTGCAGTGGTAACGGTCGTCATATTCTGCCGCATAATCCACAATATCAAATGCTCAATAATCTAAGATAGAACATTTTCACAATTTATACACGGGTCAATGTAAATGATTGAGCGGCTTTTTTGCTTGTCCCATACAAACCTTCCACGAGGGGACAGGCGTTGAAAACAATAGTGATTTTGATATAGAAAACCGGTCTGATTGTCACAGTATTCTATTCTACCGAAATTGCCTTAAAACAAGCTCATCAATAATTATTATGGTATCGTTTTTGGTATCGTTTTGGAACTTAAATAATTCTTTAGTTTTTGAACTCGGTCTTCCTTATCAATTCCATTTTCATCTTGAGAGATTTCTATTGTATCAATAATCGAATTGTCCTCAATTCTCTTAACCTTATAGGAAGCGTTTTCGCAGACAATATATCTGTCATCATACAGTAGCTTTTGACCCATATCGTAATGAGACAAACGATAATTGTCAACGATTTTCAAATATGGCATATATGTGTTCTGAGACCATTGCGTTTTTGTCTGCATAACCGAGAACAAATATGGTTTTTCAGAAGCCTCCCTATTACGTAGTTTTCCATAGCTACCCGGTCTGAAAGCGTCATACTTGACATAGTAATACCGCCATGGATAAGTCGAGTTGGATGTACAACGAGCTATAAAACCATCAGCAATACCATCAAGTATTTCATTGGTAAATGTTGCGTTTCCTTGTAGTAACTTGATAAGGATCTTCTTTGTATTGTCAAATCCACAGTAGTTTGCACTTCTATGGAACAGTTCGTCCCATGCAAACTGCTTAGATTTTGAAGCGCACTGATACCGCCATCCATTTTTCTCTGTTTGCATATAGTTATCTGTAGCCATAAGTGCACGGTCAATTTTATCCCAGTTACAGGTAAACAACTCAGCGAACCTATCTGCCAAGTCCAGATTTTCTTTTCCAATAATACCTATCTGTCCCTTAAGCATAGGATGATCTTCAAGCTTAAACATTGTTTGGGCTTGTCCCGGATTAGCATTCAGGAATGATATTTTCTCTTTCTCCTCTGATAACTGATTAACATTAAAGCTGTTATTAATAGAATCATCAATCTTTCCTGTTGCGATTATCGCTTCTGTCTGAGCAAGGATAGCCGGCATTCTGTTACGATCAGTTCTGTCGCTGACCTCATCACCAGAATTTTGTATCAGATTGTTGACAATACGAATTCTGCGGGCAAAATCCGAATACTTTATAATTGAAGTATGTCGCAGATAATATGTAACTGCATACAGTAATACAAATCTATTTAACGGAAATTGCTTTTTATCATAATATCCGTGTAAACAATCCTCAAAAATATCCAGCTTATAGCTGTCGTTATAAACAATAATTTTTCCGAACTTATGTTCGTGTGACATTATTGATGTCAAAAACTCGGACGGATTAGTAAAACCGGGAATAGAGCACCAGCAGTCAAAATAAGACTCCATTGCTTCGATATTTTCTTTTGCCTTCTTATTTTCTTTTGAAAAAAAGGTTTGAAGAAGGTCGAACTCATCAGAACTCTTTCCTCGAGGCGATTCGCCGTGCTTATAGCAAATTACATCACAAACAAACTTGAAATACCTCAAAAACTCGTCGTCAATAATACTGTCATCTTCGATTCCATTCCTGCTATTTCTATATTGCCAAAGCAAATCGGTCCATTCTCTGTCTATTTTGCTCATCACACGATCTGCTACATTATTATCCAAAACTCTGATACACCTCTCAAGTTCAGCCTTAAAATGCTCAAACTGTGTTAAAGGCTTTCCACGAGAATTCATCTTTATATAGAGTTCGTCTGTCAGTCCCATATCTTTGATGGGAAGAAAATAAAATGTGATTGCCCCTTCTTTCAATTTCTCCCATATCTTGTTTAAACTTGCAAATTTATCTGCAATGGCATCAAGCATAGTCAGCATGGAACTGATAGTAGGGTCTTTCTTCCAATCAAGTGGGAACCAAGACTGATTGATAATTTGAGATTCTAGGCTTTCGCTAAAATCCGGAACGAAATTCACTAAATCTTTGCAAAAGTAACGTGCACTGTATCTTGTCTCATAACTGAAGTTATAAAGAAATTTCCACTCGCTTTCCGGAATGTTTTCTCTTTTTGCAGCATACCAATGAAGCAAAAAAAGTGTGGTCAATCTTTGCTGCCCGTCAAGAGGGGTCAATTTTCCATTTTCATCAACATCACCGTAAACAAAGTCGAGGGTAATCGGATGACCGGTTATTGCATCATACAGAGAAGACAAGAACCGTGTCCTCATTCGATTAACATCCGGATTTTCACGACCCTGTGCGTAATCTCTCTGAATAATTGGGATCACGATTTTTTTAATTTTAACCGGAGTCCCATCTGTTTCAAACTCCGAATCAAATATATCAATGAATGAGTGAAGTGTTGTACTCATTTATGCGTCCTCCTTTTCAAGAATTATCGGATCAGTCAGATAATTCTTAAGAACTCTGTTAATTGCCTCAACATAAGCTATTCTGTCTGCCTGTCCCCAGAAATGAAGCTGGTTTTTTTCAGATGGAGTATAGTATTTCAAGAAAACCATCTTCGTACAGAACGGAATGTACTGTCCTTCCTTATCCATTTCAATGATTTTGTTACGTTTAACATCAAAAGTGGAGTTGTTTAATGCCGCATTATCACTTGAATTAAGAAGCGCCATATTTCCGATTGAGTGCAAATATTCTGTATTTCCCTTTGCGGACAGCAGTTCAACAACTCTCTGCTGTAATCCGGTAAACTCTGTTCCATCAAGTTTCGGATTTTCTATTGCATCTTGCATATCTTTAATAAGTTCAACCTGATTGTTATCGACGGACTGAACCGAAGGTATATGGAGCTTTAGCCATTCTTTCCACACCTCCTGGGTACGCATAACTTCTGACTGCTGTGCATGAATATGCTCAAGACTCCACACCACTTTACCGCCACTGTTATATTTGAATTTGTCAAATGGGAACCACTCTGAATTTTGACCATTCTGTCGCACAGACTCAACATTAAAAAGAAGCAGTAATGTACTGATTTTTTCATAATCCAGGGGTTTTTTATAACTCAATTCTGAATAGTTACCTTTTATTGCAATGCTGGACTTAATCTTGCTATCCAAAGAAACTCTGAATTCTTTCTTGGTTTTGTCTTTTGACAATTCAAAAATCTTTTGAAGCGTCATGGATCCGGAAGCAATTAAATAGCCTATTTTGTGATAATACTCATGGTCCTCAAACCAGTCTTTCAAAACGAGAAATGTCTGTTGAATATTTCTCCAAATATCTTCCAATGATTTTTCATTCTTCTTCATTTCATCAAACTTGAAGAATGTATAGTATTTTTCTCTGCACTGCTCCGGTTTACCGGAAATTAAATCGAGAATAAGATCAATTCTTGTTTGATATCCACTTGTAGCGTTATTGGTAAGAAAATACCATAGCCGGTCATGATGAAGTTCTTTTTCAATGTTATCCCACTGTAAAGAGATTTCTTCTTGTTTTTCTTTGTCCATTTCGGTCGTATTGTCACGACTGAGAAAAATAGCTTTTACGAGTTCCGCACTCGTTAGCGGAATCTTGCCAATATTCAGACGTGTGAACAAAGAAATTGCGTCTTCATCTTCACCAACCTCATACCAAATGATTTTAACGAATTTTACAAGATAACCGTAAATGTCATCTGCGGCAACAACGCTGTCCGGCTGAGACTTAAACCACTCATCAATCGCTTTATAAGCATAATAAATATGATAAAAATCGATATTAGAATTCGCCAGGGTTTCATCAATATCATTTAAATACTTTGCAGAACTTTCTCTTGTCTCATATATCAATTCATACTTCAATGAGATTTTCGGCTTATACTCTCTTTTGATATACTGGAGCAGTATAAAGAGGGTAGTTAATCTTTGTTGCCCATCAATAAGTTCATATCTATTTCCGTCTTTTCTTACAACAACCGGTTGTAGACAATAAGTTTTATTGCCGTTGGTGTATATATCCTCCAAAAGCCTTGTGACTTCTTCTTTGCCCCATCTATAGCCTCGCTGGTATGATGGAACATAAAAAACGCCTTGTACATTACCAACTAATTTAGTGTCAAGAATTATTTCGGTATTCATTATTCTGTCCCTTTCTCCATTTTCGTATTACAGCCTGTTTTCGGCGCAAAATTTACATAACAATACTTCTTCAGCCCATTTTCAAGTGCTTCTTTCACTCGCATCCTGAGCGGCTCGGGTGAGATTATTTCAACATAATTTGCATACTGCATCGCCCAATGCACCATAGCGTTTGGGCTTGCCTTGACGCTGATTCTGACCTTGTTCTCATCATCGGTTTTTGCAATGCGAATATCGCTGCCAAACCAGTCGATAACCTGGTCGATTATTCCAATATCTGCAATAAAGTCAATGTGCTCTGGTCGGTCGGTAAACATATAAGGCATAGCAGAGGACAATTCCTTGTAATTGATACCGTTTTCATAGCCGGATACATTACGGATCGGAGTAGCCTTTTTATCTGAAATATTCATATTGGTGATTCGGTCCAGTCTATGAAACGCCATATTGCCCCAATATTCACTGTATGCCATAAGGTAATAGTGCTGATTATGCAGGATCATCAGATAAGGTGACATATATTGATGAGAAGACTTATGGAGTTTCTTATCGACTCCGTACTTGTTATAATCGTAATGTATTTGCTTTTCTTCTTCGATAGCTGTATCAATCAGTTCAATATTATAAAACAAAGCTTGATTATCCGTTTTATACCAATCATTGACCGAATGAATATTCTTTACATGAGAGCGGAAATATTTGTTAGAAAGTCCACACAGCCTGTCTATTAAATCTTTTGAATGCTTAGCAGTAATATATTTGCTGCAAAGAACACCATCAATAAGCAGCTTGAGTTCGGAATCTTCAAAATCTCTTCTTTCGAGGTAACTACCGGTTCGTCCCGATTCGATTTCAGCCCCTGCTTCTTTCAGAAGAGATATGTTTCTGCTGATTGCTTTTCGTTCTATAACAATACCGTAGTCGTTTTCAAGATGCCTTGCAATATCGTCCTGAGTCAGAGGATGGTCGCAATCGCTATACTCTTTCAAGATTTGCCAGATTCGTATCAGCGCCAGTTTTTTAGGTTCAAAGCTTTCCATAGGTTCTGCTCCTTTGTGAAAATATTTATATTTCAGTCCAAAGTACCCAAATCTAATTATACCATGAAACACGGGACATATCAGGTACATTACTTATCGCTCTTCAGATTTCTTTAATTTTACCCAAACCTTTGCCATAGCAAAGGCAACAGGCTCACGGTATTTCAGCAAGTCCTCCTGCTTGTATAGATTTATTATAGCGGGTTTTTGTGTTCAAGTCAATTGTGACTTTATGTCTGAACATCCGTATAACAGAAAAGCCCTTTGAGAAAGGGAGTTATCCTCTCTCAAAGGGCAAATTGAAAAATTTAAAATTCTCACTTCTTCCTCTTTGGAGCAATAAGCAGCACCACTGTCAAAAGAAAATATACACCATACAGTAACCTAGTAATTGTATTGTTCCAAGGGAAACTCTTTTTCGGATGGTTCAATGAAAACATTACAAATACAATAGCTGCAATCTACATTATCACACCGATAATCCTTGATATATTTTTTTCATGTAATACCCCTCCATGTCAAACTGGAATTGAGATTTCACCTGTTTTAAGAGATTTAATAACTGTTATATTTTGTTATTAAATTCTCCACAAGCCCTTGAAAACACTGGATTTATCGCAGGTGAGCTTTTCCTTATTGTTTCCCTTGTGTTATATCGTCCCATCAGTGTTTACGAACTCTGATAAGGGCAAATACAAGGGCAAAAAAATCTGATAACACATTATAACACAAAATGAAAATCCTGTTCCATCAGGCAAGTTGCAGTCAAGAAAGATGATATCAAAACAGCCTTTTGCTATTTTTCGTAAACCATCTTTTTTATACGCCGTGTATATTCTCTGATATAATTTCATATAATGTGCGAATTGATTTCATAATTGTATGCCATGGAATGTCAGCAGAGTAAGAATAATTTCTTTGATAAGCTTTCCATAGATTTTCCATAACAGAACTTGCCTTGCTGTTGTTATCATCTAAAGTAATACCTCCAAATATGGTCTTAATATCTTTTCAACATGAAACATGGATGCATATTTCATAAGTGTCCTCAAATTTTTATCTTTGCGTCTGGCATATTGCTTTAAGGCATCCTGAAAGACCTGCATTTCTATATTGTTCCTGCTGCGAAGCAGATCACAAACTGTCCGCTCCATATCATAAACCGGAACTGAATGCCCAAATGGTGTCTGCATAGTCGTAATCCCTGTTTCATGTAAATCCTTTTTAATTGTATACACTTGAAAACCATCTTCCTGCAAACGGCTCGGATTATACCCTGTTCTTACAGTTATAGTATATTTCAAAGGCTCTCTGTCTGTTAAATCGTGGAAAAACAATGCAGTTTCATGAGAAAACACAGCCTGACTACAACGTAAATGCAAAATATACATCGCATCTGTCCATGTATCTGGTGATACATACACACCATGAGCAGCTTGTTCCAATCCTCGTTCTTTTACATAAGAATAAAACACAGGCTTACTAATTCCATTATCTATAACTTGAAAGGTCTGAATTATTCCTCCATATTCATTCAGCAACAAATCTAATTGTTCAAATTGGGTCATATTTTGTTCTCCTTTCACACTAATATAATAATTCATATTAGTGTGAAAGTAAATAAAATTTAAAATCATGATAACAATTTGTTTAAGAAGTGGTGCATACATAGCATTATTATCTCAATTTATTGCTCATTCTTCTATTATATTGCCTATAACTATCTGCCTCTTTCTGCAATCTGGCAAGCTTCTCTGACATCGTTTCTGCCTTATCCATTGAATTATCTGTATTGCCAAATGATTTCTTCCAATCCTCAGTTTTCTGCTGATACTCTGCATAAGCACTCTTTGATTCCTTGTAGCTTAGATAAAACTCATTCATATTCTCAAATCCGTAGTTACGAACCATATTTGAAAGTCCCATCTTCAATCGATTGATATAGTAGGTCTTTTCATCAATCTTTCTCTGTAATTCAGCTTTTCTTGTAATCTTCGCCAAACCTTTTAAATCTGACAATTCGATTTCAAGATTGCCTCGTTGCTGTTCTGCCTGAAAGATGAGATTATTCTGATTATCAAGCTCTACTTTTATCTTCTTAAGCTTTGGATATGCGGCTGTCTCTGGTGTCATTACAGGCTTGTCTGGTTCTGTAACATTAACTTCCTTGATTGATTCTTCTTGCGTTGTTATTTTATTCTCAACTTTTATAGATTCTTCAATAGCAGAAGTATTATCTGTGTTATCTACCACTATATTGCTTGCAAAATCTGTTTTATCAGTTTTTGGAACATCTGTATGCAGTATCTTATTCCGAATGGCTCTGGCTGTCTCAAGTACCCTCGATATCAGCAGTACCAGCTCCGTAATCGCCATATTCAATATCAATGCTAATCGTTGTGGTTTGTTTCCACACAGTTCAATCGACCGCTTTATAGGCTCTGTGATATGTTCCTTCTTTATCTGTAGAATATCATCCATAGAAACCTCGCTTATGATAGCCCTGTCAACTTCACGATTCCAGTCCATCCGCAGTTTATTATCCTTCTCAATCTGTTCAGCTTTGGGATTATTCTTACCAATCTTCTTGGTAGCAAGATATGGACCATTGCGGTCAAATACTGTAAGTCTGTCTTTTTCATCCGTTACTCAGAGATTTATCATTCTGGTATAGAATAACTTTACCTCATCCAGAAAATCTTCCTGCTTGAACCTCGTATTCTTTGAGGTAAACAGCTTCTTCTCATAAATCTCGCCTTTTTTAATAACCTTACATCTTTTGCGGATATTGCCAGCTTCATCAAGGATTTCTTTCTTAGTTCTTACATGATTACCACGCTCATCATAGAACATATTCCTTGTGGCAGTCT
>OGIL01001435.1_pt1 | contig 12848 bp, 9 predicted proteins | sample 1571751 | NCBI WGS metagenome assembly OGIL01 (sample SAMEA2581964, study PRJEB24529) | metagenome | biome: Human gut stool | place: China | collected 2011 | reverse complement strand
TAGGTCGTGCGCAGAATGTCCATCACGCGCTCCATCTGCTGCTGCTGCGCGGGAAGCAGCTCCATGAAGCCTGAGAGGGTCCGGGGCTTGATTCTTTCCATATCTATCTTCCTCCGTGAAAATCGTTGTGTGCGAATCTGCCAAAATCAATAATAATGTATTGTACAAGTTTACAAAGAAAATGTCAACCCCTTATTTGCTTATAAAGTATCACAACAGCGCATTAGCACACGAAACTAAGGCGATACCCGTTGCGTTTTGCGCAAAAGGGCGGTATAATAGCGGCAATATTGAAACAGGAGAAGGCTACGACCGATTATTTTTCCTATACGCTCGATGCCGACGCCATCCGCGCCATCAGCTCCATCGGCCTCGCCCATCTGGGCGACGCGGTGTATGAGCTGCTTGTGCGCACATATCTGTGCGTGCACGGCAAGGCGACGGGCAAGGGCCTTCACCGCGCGACGGTCGAGCTCGTCTGCGCGCCGCAGCAGGCGCGCTTTGCCGAAAACCTCTTACCCCTTTTGACGGAGGAAGAGGCCTCTGTGTTCCGCCGCGGGCGCAACGCGAATGTCCATTCCATCCCCCACCACGCCGACCGCGCGGACTATCAGAAGGCCACAGGCCTCGAGGCGCTGTTCGGCTGGCTGTATCTGCGCGACGATCACGCGCGCATCAACGAGCTTTTCAACCGGATGATGGAGGACGACAATGCCACTTGACGCGATCTGCCTGCGGGCAGTTTTACACGAGCTGAGACCTCAGCTCATCGGCGCGCGCATCGACAAGGTGCAGCAGCCCGCGCGCGACCAGATCGTTCTGCTGCTGCGCGGCAATTTGAGATTGCTGCTCAACGCGGGCGCAAACCAACCGCGCATCCAGCTCACGAACATTCTGCGCGACAACCCTGCCCAGCCGCCGATGTTCTGCATGCTGCTGCGCAAGCACTTAGTCGGCGCGCGCGTGCTGTCCATCGAGCAGCCGGATCTTGAGCGCATGGTGATCCTGACGCTCCAGTGCACGGACGAATTCGGAGAGATCAGCCAAAAGCAGCTCGTGCTCGAGTGCATGGGGCGGCGGTCGAACCTCGTCCTGCTCGACGCGCAGGGGCGTATCGTCGAATGTCTGCGCCGCGTGGACGCGGACCTTTCCGCCACGCGCCAACTGCTGCCCGGCCTTTTTTACCATCTGCCGACACCGCTCGACAAGCTGTCGCTTTTATCGCAGGAGGAGGACTCCCTCGCCCTCGCGCAGCGCGGCGGCGACGCGGAACAGGCTGTCGACAAGTGGGTGCTCGACCATTACACCGGCATTTCGCCGCTGATCGCGCGCGAATTCGCCTTCCGCGCGGGACACGAGACCGACGTGCGCTTCGGCGCGCTGAATGATACGCAGCGCGGGGCGCTGGTGCAGGAATTTTCCGATACAGCCAACGCTGTAAAGGAAGATAACTATATGCCCGTCATCCTCTACCGCGACGGCAAGCCCGTGGATTTCACCTACCGTCCCATCGCGCAGTACGGCGCGGAAACGCAGGTCGAGACGCGTGAGAGCTTCTCGCAAATGCTCGACGAGTTCTACGACGCGCGTGAGCGGCAGGAGCTCTCCGCTCGCCGCGGCCGCGAGCTGACGCACGCGGTCACGGTCGCGCGCGACCGCATGGCGCGCAAGGCCGAGAACTTAAAGCACGACTACGCCGCGACGCAGAAGCGCGACGAATTCCGCCTGCGCGGCGACCTCATCACCGCAAACCTGTACCGCATGAAGAGCGGAGAAAAAGTCTTGCATGCGGAAAACTACTATGAGGACGGCTGCCCGACCATCGACATCCCGCTCGACCCGCTGCTCTCCCCCCAGCAGAACGCCGCGAAAAACTACAAGCAGTACAACAAACTCAAGACCGCCGAATTCCACCTGCGCGAGCAGATCGAAAAGGCGGAAAACGAACGCGCGTACTTGGAAAGCGTTTTGCAGGAGCTTTCGCAGGCGGAGACTGAGCAGGAATTCAACGAGATCCGCCGCGAATTGCAGGAGACGAACTATATCCGAAAGTCGAGCGGCAAAAAGGAGCTCAAGCGCGCCTTCGCCCCGCGCACATTCAAAACCTCGAGTGGGCTTGAGGTCCTCGTCGGCCGCAGCAACGTGCAGAACGACCAGCTGACAAAAAAGGCCGACAAGCGCGACTACTGGTTCCACACCCAGCACATTCACGGCTCGCACGTCATCCTGCGCTGCGCGGGACTCACGCCGAGCGACGATGATCTGCGCGAGGCCGCAATGCTCGCATCCTACTTCTCGCAGGCGAAGGAGAGCAGCAGCGTCCCCGTCGACTACTGCCCCGTGAAGTTCGTCAAAAAGCCCGCGGGCGCACGCCCCGGCATGGTGACCTACGACAATTACCGCACACTCTATGTCACGCCCGAAGAAGGGCTTGCCAAAAAGCTCTTGATCAGGTAAACTATCGAAAAGCGATTCCCCTCTCCCCTGTTGGATGACAAAAGCAAGCTTGATTTTGGAAAGGAGAACCCCATGGATAAAAAGAGAAAAACCGTGCTCATCGCCGTCGCCGCGATGCTGCTCGTCGTGGCTATCTTTTTGCTGCCGCGCCGTGCGCAGCCGCTCGGCGAGCTGATCCCCGCGCCTGAGACCGCCCGCGTCGACGGACTCTTCTGCATTTCGACCATTGTTCCCACGCCGGACGGCTACGGCACGTTCGACACCGGCGACTGCCGGGTAGAGGGCTATCCGGACAGCGAGGCCGCCGCGGCTCTGCGCAGCGCCATGTCCGAAATTTCGGTGCAGCGCTATTATCGTTTGCCCACGTCGCTCCTCTCCCGCTTCACGCAGAACGAGAACTATGTCACCGTCTGGTGGATCCCCGAAGACGGACAGAAGCATGACCTGTACCTCAACTGGGACGAGGGCTTCATCTACGACGACGCCCACCGCGCCGTCGCCTACAAGATCGACGGCAACGCGCAGCAGGCGTTCAGTCAGCTCTGCGCCATCATCAGCGAGTACGGCGCGTACACCCGATAAAATTCAGCAATAAAAAACTCCGTATGAGAAATCTCATACGGAGTTTTTTTGCGTCCTTACAGCATTTTCTGCGGCATCTGCCACGCGTTGTGGTCGGTGTGCAGCAGGTGGTGCGACTTTTCGCCAAGCGGCGCGCCGAGGTAGTCCTTGTAGAGCGCCTTGACATCCGGATTCTCGTGTGAGAAGCGCAGAAGCTCACCCTGATCGAGCCGCCAGAGCACGTTGCCGCGATCCTCGGCAAGCTCGGTACCGTCGTGGATGGGCTGGCCGCCGCCGCCCGCGCAGCCGCCGGGACAGGCCATGACCTCGACAAAGTCATACGCTGCGTCGCCGCGCTTGACAGCCTCAATGAGCTTGCGGGCTTTCCCGAGCGAGCTCACGACCGCGACGCGCACGTCGCCCGCGCCGGGGATGTTGAACGTCGCCTCCTTCCACCCGTCCATGCCGCGCACGGCGGTGAACGCGTCAGGGTCAGGATTCTTGCCCGTAACAAGGAAGTACGCAGAGCGCAGCGCCGCGTCCATCACGCCGCCGGTCGTGCCGAAGACAACCGCCGCGCCGGTCGCGGAGCCGAGCGGGCTGTCGAACTCCTCCTCGGGCAGGTACTTGGGTTCAATGTGATTCGCGCGCATCATAATGTTCAGCTCGCGCGTCGTGATGCTCACGTCGACATCGGGGTCGCCCGCGTCGTTTTTCATCGTCGGCAGCGCGCATTCGCTCTTTTTCGACACGCACGGCATGATCGAGACGACGAAAAGGCGCTTGGGGTCGATACCGACCTTTTCGGCAAAGTAGCTCTTCGCCACCGCACCGAACATCTGCTGGGGCGACTTGGCCGTGGAGAGATTGTCCGTCAGTTCGGGGTACTGGGACTTCACAAAGCGAACCCAGCCCGGGCAGCAGGACGTGAACATCGGCCACTGATACTGATCCTTGTGGGTGAAGCGCTCGATAAACTCGCTGCCTTCCTCCATGATCGTGAGGTCGGCGGCAAAGTCAGTGTCGAACACATAGTTGAAGCCCAGCTCGCGCAGCGCCGCGACCATGCGCTTGGGCGTTGCGAACTCGCTGTCGAGCCCGAACTGCTCGGCCCATGCCGCGCGCACCGCGGGCGCGACCTGCGCCACGGTGACGATATTCGGATCGTCGATCGCGTCGAAGACGAGACCCGTGTCGTCGCGCTCGCGCAGCGCCGCCGTCGGGCAGTGGGTGATGCACTGGCCGCAGTAGGTGCACTCGGTGTCCTGAATGCGGCGGTTGTACGACGCGTCCACGACCGTGCGCGAGCCCGTGCCGAGAAGGTCCCAGATCTTCACGCTCTGCACGTTTTCGCACACCTGGATGCAGCGCAGGCACTGCACGCACTTGTCGTTTTCGCGAATGAGCGGCGTGGAATAATCCACCGCCTCGTGACGCAGCTTTTTGGGGAAGTGCGTGCCGCGCATGTTGAAGTCGTTCGCCAGCTGCTGCAAGGTGCAGTTGCCGCTTCGCGTGCAGTTCGTGCACGATGTATCGTGGTGTGAAAGGATGAGGCGCAGGTTCATGCGGCGCGCCTCGCGCGCCTTGGCGCTGTTCGTGAAGACGACCATGCCGTCCGCCACCACATTGTCGCACGCGGGGACAAGGCGCTCCATGCCCTCGACCTCCACGCAGCAGATGCGGCACGCGCCGATCTCGTTGATGTCCTTTAAGTAGCACAGCGTCGGGATATTGATATTGACCGAGCGCGCGGCCTCCAAGATCGTGGTATTCTCGGGCACGGTGACGCTCTTGTGGTCGATGGTCAGTGTAACGTTTCTTACCATTTGCCTTTCCTCCCTCCGCGGAAGATGCCGTAGCCGAAGTGGTCGCAGCGCAGGCAGCGCGACGCCTCGGAGTACGCCTCTTCATCGGTGAGGCCGCACTCGATGCACTTGAAGTCGTGCTTGCGTTCGCCTGCCTCGCGCTCGGTGGTGTCGATACGGCCGTGGGGCGGCTTGTTGTTCAGCCGCGCCGTGGGGATCTCGACGCCGGGGTCGATCTCGTGGTGGAAGCCGAGGTATTCGTCGATATTCGCCGCGGCGACCTTGCCGGCCGCGATGGCGCGGATGACGGTCGCAGGGCCGGTGACGCAGTCGCCGCCGGCGAAGACGCCGTCCATATTGTCGATCTGGCCGCTGGCCTCGGCGACGAACGCGCCGCGCTTGATGGCGATCTTCGTCTGCTCAAAGCCGTGGGTCTCCACGCCCTGACCGATGGCGACAACGACAACGTCCGCCGCGATGCGCTTTTCGCTGCGCTTGGCCTTTTCGGGCGCGGGGCGACCCTTTTTATCCATCTCGCCGATGATCTGCGGCTGTGTCCACAGCGCGACGGCGTGACCGTTCGCATCGGTCTCGATGCGGACAGGTGCCTGAAGCGTCACGAGCTCCACGCCCTCGGCAACGGCGCCCTCCACTTCCTCGGGAAGGGCCGTCATGTCCTCCTGGCGGCGGCGGTAGACGCAGCTCACTTTGCGCGCGCCGAGACGAACCGCGCTGCGGCAGACATCCATCGCGACGTTGCCGCCGCCGATGACGACGATGTCCTTGTTGCGGAAGTCCGGCATATAATCGTCGCCGATCTCGCGCAGCATCTCGACCGCGGAGATGACGCCCTCAGCGTCCTCGCCCTCGATGCCGGTCTTTTTATCCGTGTGCGCGCCGAGCGCGATGTAAAGCGCGTCGTTCTGCTGGCGCAGCTCGTCGAACGTCACATCGTCGCCGACATTGACGTTGACATGCACATCGATGCCAAGCGCCAGCATCGACGCGATCTCCGCGTCGAGCACTTCGCGCGGCAGGCGGTAGTTGGGGATGCCGTAGCGCAGCATGCCGCCGAGCTTCGCGCGCTTTTCATACACGGTGACCTTGTGGCCCATCAAAGCTAAGTAATACGCCGCGGAAAGGCCGCTCGGGCCGCCGCCGATGACGGCGACCTTCTTGCCTGTGGGCTCGGCACAGTCGGGCTGCGGCACGTAGCCCGCGTTATCCACCGCGTAGCGCTTGAGGCCGCGGATGTTGACCGCGTCGTCGATCATGTTTCTTCGGCAGCGCGCCTCGCACGGATGCTCGCAGATGTACGCGCAGGCCGAGGGGAATGGGTTATCCTTGCGGATCAGGCGCACGGCGTCGGCGTAGCGGCCGTACTTGATGAGCACGAGGTAGCCCGGGATATCCACGCCCGCAGGGCACAGCGCCACACAGGGAACGGGCTCGCGCATGCCGCCAAGGCAGCGGTGGCGCAGAATATGCTCTTCGTAGTCGTCGCGGAAGCCCTGCACGCCGTCAAGCACCAGGCGCGCCGCATCGCGGCCAATGGCGCAGTCGGCGCTGTTGACGATCACGCGCGCCACGCGCTCGATGATCGAGATGGTCTCCATCGTGGCTTCGCCCTCGAGCACCTGCTCCATCAGCTCAGAAAGCTGGCCGAGGCCGATACGGCAGGGAACGCACTTGCCGCACGTCTGCGCATGGCAGAGGTCCAGAAAGCTCTTGGCCAGGTCCACCGGACACAGTCCCGGAGGGCTTGCGGCGATACGCCGCTCCACATCGCGGTACAGCCCGTCGATGACGGTCTGGGCATGGGAGGGCGTCATAATATCGAGTCTTGACACTGCTGTTTTCTCTTTTCACTGCTTGCCATCAGTGTAGTATCGGCCGGCAGGACAAATGCACGTATCCCGCCGCCTGATGTCAGCACCCATAAATAGATGTTATCAATAATAAACGTTAGTCATTCCATTTTCAATAGTCAATGCGGATTTTTTGTCATATTTTTCCATTTCACTCCATTTGGCTAACAAAGAAAAGCGAGGGCCGCAGCCCTCGCCTGTTCTTCCCTTTTATTTGCCGCAGATCTCGTCGAAGGTATCGGTGACGGCCTTCTCCGGCGCGGGCGTCGCGAGCGATACGATCACGATCGCAATGCACGCTGCAAGGAACGCGGGGAGCAGCTCGTAGATGGCCCACGCGCCGCCCATCGGCGCGATGAGGTACTTCCAGATGAAGACCACCGCGCCGCCAGTGATCATGCCCGCGAGCGCGCCCTGCTTGTTCGCGCGCTTCCAGAAGAGCGAGAAGAGCATCACGGGGCCGAACGCCGCGCCAAAGCCCGCCCACGCGAACGAAACGACACGGAACACGGAGCTGTTGGGGTCCCAGGCAAGCACCATGCCGATGATGGCGATGCAGATGACCGTGGCGCGCGCGGCCAGCATCGTCGTACGCTGGTTCATCTTGATACCGAACGAATGCTGCATGAGGTCCTGTGACACGCTGGACGCCGCGGCCAAAAGCTGCGAGTCTGCGGTCGACATCGTTGCGGCCAGAATGCCGGAGAGGATGATGCCCGCCATGACGGCGAGCAGCACGCCGTGCTGGCTCATCAGGTCTGCCAATTTAATGATGATGGTCTCAGATTCCGCGCTCGTCGCCAGGAAGGGCACTTTGCCCGCGGCGGTCACGCTGTTGCCGATGATGCCGATGCACACGGCGATGAACATGGAGATCACAACCCAGATCGTCGCGATGCGGCGGGACTGGTTGAGCTCCTTTTCCTCGCGGATGGCCATAAAGCGCAGCAGGATGTGCGGCATGCCGAAGTAGCCAAGACCCCACGCGAGCGTCGAAATGATGCTCAGCGTGCTGAACGAGGCGGCTGTGCCGCTCGCAGCATCGTAGCCCTGCGTCATGTTAAGGTAGCCTGGCAGCGCACGGGCATTGTCGATGACCGTGTCCAGTCCGCCCGCCTGCTGCACGCCGAAGCATACGATGACGATGAGCGCAATGGTCATGAAGATGGACTGGATCAGGTCGGTGAACGAAACGGCCATAAAGCCGCCCATCACCGTGTACAGCACGATCACGATGCCGCCGACGATCATTGCCGTATGATACTCCACACCAAAGAGGCTGTTGAAGAGCGTGCCGATAGCCTTGAAGCCGGACGCCGTGTACGGGATAAAGAAAATGAGGATCACGACCGCCGCGATGCAGGAGAGCAAATGCTTCTTGTCTCCGAAGCGGCGGGCGAAAAAGTCGGGGATCGTGATGGCGCCGAGTTTGGCCGAATACCGGCGCAGGCGGCGCGCGACGATCAGCCAGTTGAGATACGTGCCGATGGCCAGACCGATGGTCGTCCAGGTCACCTCCGGCAGGCCAAACAGATAGGCAAGGCCGGGCAGGCCCATCAAAAGGTAGCTGCTCATATCGCTCGCCTCGGCGCTCATGGCCGTGACGACGGGGCCCATCTTGCGCCCGCCGAGGTAGAAGTCGTCCGAGCTGCTGCCGCTGCCCTTCTTGCCAAAATACACGCCCACCAACACCATCGCGGCGAGGTAGAGCACGATGGTCACTACAATAATGATCTGTGCGCTTGTCATGTGATTTTCTCCTTCAGCTTTCGTTAAAACGAGCACAATATAGCACAAAAGAAAGTAGACGTAAATACAGAACGCCGTACAGAATAATTCCTGTACGGCACTGCAAAATTCTGAATTTTTGATTGATTTTACTGCATTTTCTGCAAGACGATTTAGTAGACTGTTTTTGAAACGAATTTTATTTTTTGCGAAAGCCGTCTAAAAAGAGCGGCATCATCTCGCGCGCATACTGCACAAGCGAATATTCCCCGCCCGAAAGGCACCAGTCATACATCAGCCCGCGCTCGAACATCGCGTAGGCCTTGACGATCTCGCTCACGGTACGCGTGTCGGTCAGCTCCTCGCGCTCCTGCCCCTGAGAGACGATTTGGCGCAAAAGACGATAGTACGTGCGTTTGCGGTCGAGCAGGTGCTTTTCTCCCTTGGTCACGAGCTGGGAGGAAAAAAGCCGCGCCAGAAGCTCGATGGAGACCGTGTTCTCGATCGTCGTGAACAGCTCCTGATTGAGCCAGCATAAGAGCTCGATGCAGTCCATCTCGTCGTGGGGCTGCTGCATCAGCTCCTCATACCGCTCGTCAAACAGCACCGAGAGGGACGAGAGCAGCGCGTCCTTGCCGTCAAAATAGTGGTAGAACGAGCCCTTCGACGTCTCCGACTCGAAGATGATCTCCTCCACCGTCGTCTCCTCATAGCCCTGCTCGTAAAAGAGCTTCCACGCCGCCGAGACGATGCGCGCCTTGGTGTTGCGGCTCGATTTTTTTGCCATGTGCTCCCCTCCCCTGTTTTTATTGATTGTATCACAGTGCGCCGCCCGCTGCCAAGCGTTTTGCGCTCACCCAAGGTTTTTCCGCAGGAATGTGCGAGCATTTTCAAAGAAAATGCCGTCCGCGTCCTGCTGCGATACGCCGCGCGAAAGCAGATACTCGTAAAAATCCGCCGCCTTCTCCGGCGAATCAAGGCACGGCGGCAGCACCGCGCCGTCGAAGTCCGAGCCGAGGGCGAGGTTTTTGCGCGCGCCGAGGTCGAAAAAGTGCGCCACATGGCGATAGACGTCGTCTAAGCTCCTGACCGCTCCCCCGTCGCGCAGGAATGGCCCGTAGTAGTTGAGGCCGATCAGGCAGCCGCGGCGCACCATCTCCTTGATCTGCACGTCCGTCAGGTTGCGCTTGTGCGCGCAAATTGCGCGGGCGTTGGAGTGCGTGGCGAGAAACGGCCTTTCCGCCGTCTCGAACACGTCCGCGAGCCCCGCGTCGTTCAGGTGCGAGACGTCGATCAAAATGCCGCAGCGCTCCATTTCACGCACGGCGGCGCGGCCAAAGTCCGTCAGGCCGCGGTCCGTCACATTGCCCGAGCCGAGCTCGTTTTCCCCATTCCACGTCAGCGTCACGGCGCAGACGCCCTGACGCTTCGTCTTCCCGATGCGCGACAGGTCGCCAGCAAACGCGCTGCCGTTTTCCACGCTCAGAAAGGCCGCGGTCTTCCCCGCCGCCCACGCGCGCTCCATATCGGCAACATTGCGGCAGGGCGACACACGATCTGCGAATTTTCGCATCTGGCGGTCGAAATTCGCGCAGGCGTCATCAAAAAAGCGGATGGCCTTCTCCCCGCGCAGCTCATCGGGCACGAACACGGCGAAAAACTGCGCCCAGTGGATGTCCTTCGGAATACTTGTGAGCGACAGCGTGCGCGCGGGATCGTCGAGTGTGTCGATGATGTTCGATCCTGCGTACATGCAGTCGGTCAACGTGTCGCAGTGGAGGTCGATGAGGGCGTAAGGGCGCATGCGGGCACTTCCTTTTCAAAAAAGATCACGCTGCATTATACGCTCTTTCCGCCCGTTTCTCAACCGGCAAAGTTTAAGGAATTCTGAGGATTCTTAGCGTGCTCTTTACAAAGGCGCGGCAACACTGATATACTGGGCATCGAAAGGGGCGAAACGCCATGGACAATATTTCCCAGATCATCTCCCGCTCGATCGGTGGCTACAGCATCGGCAGCATCCTTTCCGCGCTGCTGACGTTCCTCATCTGCCTGATCGTCGTGCGGCTCGTGCTCAAGCTCTGTTCGCGGCTGCTCTCGCGCGCGAACCGCCTGAACGAGCGGCTGCAAAAGGTCATCCTCACGAGCCTCAAAACGCTTCTGTATCTGCTTACCATCATCATCACAGCCGAGGCGCTCGGCATCAACACCTCGTCGCTCACCGCCATCATGTCGGTGCTGACGTTGGGCGTCACGCTGGCCGCCGAGGACATTCTCGGCAACGTCGCCGGCGGACTCGTCATTCTCTTCTCGCATCCGTTCTCGCTCGGCGATGAGATCGAAGTCGGCGGCACGACCGGCACGGTGCGTGAAATTTCACTGACGCACACGAAGATTGAAACGCCGGACGGACAGATCGTGCTCCAGCCCAACCGCGAAATGTCCAGCTCGAAGATCATCAACTTCACCGTCCTGGGCCGCCGCCGCATCGTCTACAAGGTCACAGCATCCTACGACGCGCCGACGGACGAGGTGAAGCAGGCCTGCATGGACGCCGTTCTCGCCTTCCCCGCCGTGCTGAAAGAGCCCACGCCGACGGTGTATCTCTCGAATTACGGTGCCAGCTCCATCGAATACACCATCCGCTGCTGGACGGCGGCAGACGCCTACTGGGACACTTATTTTAAGATGTACGAGCGCCTGCGCAACACCTTTGCAAAGCACAACGTGGAGATGTCCTACGATCATCTGAACATCCACGTCGTGCCGGAGAGACAGAATGAAAATTAAAGTCGTCGATATGACATATGAACAGGCGCTTGCCCAGCCGCCGCAGGTGCACAAAAAGCCGAAAAAGCCGTCGCTCCTGTTCCGGACGGTCCTGCGCGCAGCCTCCGCGCCCGACCTTCTGGCGACGCATTTCCACTGCGAGAAGATCGGCATGGCGCAGATCAAAAGCGATGAGCCCTGCCTTGTCCTGATGAACCACTCGTGCTTTCTCGACCTCAAAATCGCGGAGGCGGTGCTGTACCCGCGCCCGTTCAACATCGTCTGCACGTCGGACGGCTTTGTCGGCAAGGAGTGGCTGATGCGCAGCGTCGGCTGCATCCCCACGCGCAAGTTCTGCTCGGACACGACGCTCGTGCGCGATATGCTCTACTGCGTGCGGACGCTCAAAACGTCTGTGCTGCTCTACCCCGAGGCGAGCTACAGCTTCGACGGCACGGCCACACCGCTGCCGGAGAGCATCGGCAAGTGCGTCAAGGCACTGAATGTGCCGGTCGTGATGATCCGCACCTACGGCGCGTTCGCGCGTGACCCGCTCTACAACGGGCTGCAAAAGCGGCGCGCGAAGGTCTCAGCGCAGATGCAGTGCCTGCTCTCGTCCAGCGACGTTGCAGAGAGGAACGTCGCCGAGATCAATGAGCGCATCTTTTCCGCCTTCCGCTTCGACAATTTCCGCTGGCAGGAGGAAAACGGCGTCTCCGTCAGCGAGCCGTTCCGCGCCGACGGACTCAACCGCGTGCTCTACAAGTGCCCGCACTGCCTCGCCGAGGGGAAAATGGAGGGCAAAGGCACATCACTCATTTGCCGAAGCTGTAACAAGGAATACCGCTTGACAGAGATTGGTACGCTGGAATGTTTGAACGGCGAGGCCGCGTTCACCCACGTGCCGGACTGGTACACCTGGGAGCGGCAGTGCGTGCGCGAGGAGCTGGAAAGCGGCGCATATCAGCTTGATATTCCCGTGCAGATCTGCATGATGGTCAACATGCGCGAGATCTGCCGCGTGGGCGAAGGCCGGCTGCACCACGATGAAAACGGCTTCCACCTGACTGGCTGCGGCGGGAAGCTGGACTATTTCCAAAAGCCTGAGGCCTCGTACAGCCTGTACGCCGACTATTTCTGGTACGAGATCGGCGATATGCTGTGCATCGGCGACCACAAAGCGCTGTATTACTGCTTTCCGCAAGGCGGCGGGGATGTGGTCGCCAAGACGCGGCTTGCTGCCGAAGAGCTCTATAAATTAAAGCGCGCCGCTAAGGCGCGGGGATAATGCAGCACAAAGTGCTGCCGCCTTGTTCCCCACACCGTGTGGGAACGCGGATAAGGGAGGGGTGTCTCTTTTTTGAAAAGAGACACCCCTCCCTTACACCCTCCCAGAGAAAATTTTCATTGCAAGCGAGCAGCTCGAAGAGGTGCGATGCTTGCCGATTGCACTTCCCTGCGCGCGGCGTTGCCGCATTAGTGTTGCGATACGATTTGACCTACTCCTACTATCCGCTGCCGCTCTGCCCATCTTGTAGAAGTACAGCCTAATTTCCGTCTACTGCCAGTCCCTACAATGCGGCGAGCGCAGCAATGCTGCATTTGGCACGCAGTCTGCCGCCAAGCAAACGTCACTCGCGCCTCACGATAGTAAGGCGCG
>OGIL01001429.1_pt1 | contig 12880 bp, 11 predicted proteins | sample 1571751 | NCBI WGS metagenome assembly OGIL01 (sample SAMEA2581964, study PRJEB24529) | metagenome | biome: Human gut stool | place: China | collected 2011 | reverse complement strand
TCATTAGTGTCCCGTTAAAATTGGGACGAAGTTAATATTAATCAAATAGTCCCTCCAAGAGGGGATAATCGAGTTCTTTGACATCGTTGAAATTAGTCTTTTCGAAGAGATCTCTCAGTGGAGTCTTATCCGTTAGTGAGATGCTCAAAATCTGCAGGACCTCATAAGTTGACCGCTTTAGTCGCATGTCGTGTTGGACGATGGCGACAAGGCAATAAGTTATGATTGCAGAGCAAATTTGTATTCTGACAGCGTTCTCTGTAGTGCCCCAGAATTTCTTAATCTTGAGGTGCTGCTTGAGCCACTTGAAGAACAACTCAATCTGCCATCGGTTCTTGTAGAGATTAGCAATTTCGAGAGCGGTAAGATGGAATGCATTCGTCAAAAATGCGAAGTCTCTGTCTTGCTCGTCATCGTGAAATCTCACAAGTCGCAGCCTCTCAGGAAACTTCTTCTGTGTGTTCACATCCGTGAGTTCAATAACGGAATCAGAAAGCACATTCTTAGGCAATCTACGTTTCCATTTCGTACACTTGTACTGTAAGTTCTTCTTCGCCCGAACCACGAAGTATGATTCATTAAGACAAATCTTGTAGAGTTCCTTGAATGCATTGTAACCACGGTCAAATACGTAGTAAGAACCTGATTCATAGGGAATCTCCTTCATTGCCTTTGAATCGTGTACCGATGCAGTCGTAATATGGAAGAAAGCAGAAACTTGGGACTCCAGATCATAAAGGACATGCGCCTTAACGCCTCCTTTCTTCTTGCGGAACTTTGCCCACCAGAATACTGACAAGCAGTGCGGAATCGTTGTTGAATCAAATGCATAAACATTCCCCTTCAGCTTGAAGATGTCGGTTGCTCGTTTCTTGCGAGCCTGTTCCATCATGAAGAAGGCAAAGTCTTCAAAGATCCTGTAGTCACGATTCTGATTCGCTGTGGCAAATGTCGTTTTCGCTATTGGATTACGCCCCATTCCAAGGTGATAACATTTGGATTGGTGAGTCTCCAATGCAACGACAACATCACGCAGGCTCTCACGGTTACAGAGTTGTCCGAACATGAGTGCCATGAGCTGATTCCAGCAGGTGAAGTTCTTGACATACCTGTTCCCATCATACTTGTCAACCAGGTGACGGAACTTGTTGTTGTCGAGAAATGCAACCAATTGAGCGAATACATATTTGTCTTTGTTCATAGAGCAGTCCCTTTATGGGCTGCAAAATTACAAATTCAAATCGTCGCACATGAAAAATTACTTCTAATAGACTATGTTTCAACTATTTCAAAGACCGACTTGCCCGCTTTTACGGGACAGTAGTGATGTAGCATGGATTAAAGGGGAGCGTGTTGTGTTCATTATCCGGATTGAAGGTGCCGAATACATTTATGAGTGGGGATTTGACAAGAAAAATGCGTTTTTATTGAATAAGAACAACTAAGCTGTATCATTTTTTCTAAAATTTAGTTGAGGAAATAATATCCGCAAGGTCCTGCAAATCGCTATGTGAGCCTTGCGGATATTGTTTTTAAGGTTTATTCCTTTGCGGGAAAGCGAAAAAATGGGAAGATTTTGTACCTTTACCTAAAATATTCTATACAATGGCAGCGATGAATACAGCCGACATCGGCTTTGAAAAGGAAATATGGAAGGCGGCGGATAAGATGCGCGGAAATATTGATGCATCGGAATATAAATCCGTTGTATTGGGACTTATTTTCCTGAAATACATCTCGGACAAATTCGAAGCTAAATATCAACAGCTTGTTGCCGAAGGAGAGGGCTTTGAGGAAGACAAGGATGAGTATTTGAGTAATAAAAATGAGAAGGGTAGTTATGATCCGGTTTTCTATGTCCCTGCGGAAGCCCGTTGGGAAGCTATTGCCATCCATGCACACTCTCCTGAAATTGGAACGATCATCGACAATGCGATGCGGGCAATTGAGAAGGAGAATAAGCGTCTGAAAGATATTCTTCCGAAAAACTTTGCGCGTCCCGAGCTCGACAAACGCCGCTTGGGTGAAGTTGTCGATTTGTTTACAAATATTCGGATGCATGAGCACGGCGATTCGAAGGATATTTTGGGTCGTGCTTACGAATATTGTCTTTCGAAGTTTGCTGAGGCCGAAGGAAAATTGGCCGGTGAATTTTATACTCCGGCTTGTATCGTTAAGACATTGGTGAACGTATTACAACCTTATAAAGGCCGTGTTTACGATCCTTGCTGCGGTTCGGGTGGTATGTTTGTACAGTCTGCACAATTCATCGAGAGCCACTCCGGAAATATCAATAATATATCGGTTTATGGTCAGGATTCCAATCCTACGACATGGAAAATGGCGCAGATGAACTTGGCGATTCGCGGTATCGAGGCCGATCTCGGGCGATATAATGCGGATACCTTTTTCAATGATTGCCATCCGACTCTGAAGGCCGATTTCGTGATGGCCAATCCTCCGTTCAATCTGAGCGATTGGGGGGCGGATAAGCTGGCGGATGATGTGCGTTGGAAATACGGTACACCGCCCAATGGCAATGCCAACTTTGCGTGGATTCAGCATATCATCCACCACCTTGCCCCGACGGGACGTGCGGGCGTTGTGCTGGCCAACGGCTCGCTGTCGAGCCAGAGTGGCGGTGAGGGCGAGATTCGGCGTAAATTGGTAGAGGCTGATTTGGTGGATTGTGTTATCGCTATGCCGCCGCAGTTGTTCTATACTACACAAATTCCCGTGTCGATTTGGTTTTTCAATAAAAACAAGCAACAAAAGGGCAAAACGCTCTTTATCGATGCTCGCAACTTAGGTACAATGGTAACGCGCAAACTGCGCGAATTGACCGATAGTGACACGGTCGATCCGATAAAGCGCGGCGATATTCAGCGCATTGCCGACACCTATAATGCCTATGTTGCTGGAAAATTGGAGAATGAAAAAGGATTTTGTGTGGTTACCTCTGTCGCAGAAATTGCCAAGCAGGATTTTATTCTCACGCCCGGTCGCTATGTGGGCATTGCTGCGCAAGAGGAGGACACCGAACCGTTTGAGGAGAAAATGACACGCTTGACGGGCGAGCTTTCTGGACTATTTGAAAAGTCGCACGAGCTGGAGGCAGAGATCAAAAAACAGTTAGGTAGTATTGGGTATAAATTGTAGCAAATATGGGCTTAATTCTTAATGACTTAAAAAATGCATGTGAATTAGAACATGTATGTGACTATGTAAATAATCGCACAACGAGTAGTATGAATTATATCTCTACGGAAAATATGTTACCCAATAAAGGTGGTATAAGTGAATCTACAATAATACCGCCTGGAACCACAACTGAATATAAAATCGGAGATATTTTGATCTCTAATATTCGGCCATATTTCCAAAAAATATGGTGTGCTGATAGGTGCGGTGGGTGCTCTGCGGATGTCTTGTGTATTCGTGCAAAAGAAAATACAGATAGCAAATATTTATACTATCTGTTGAGCCAGCAAGCGTTTTTCGATTACGTAATGTCGGGAGCAAAAGGGTGTAAAATGCCTCGAGGGGACAAAAAACAGATTATGCAATGGCCTGTAAATATCCCCGCAATAGATGTGCAGAAAAAAGTTGTAGCTATATTATCTTCTCTCGATAATAAGATCAGACTCAATCGACGGATAAATGATAATTTAGCAAGCTAATCGAGGGAAACCTCCTCAACGGAGATCTCACCGGACATGAGTTTGGGTAGAAGGGTATCGCGGAGAGTGGATAATTTTATGTTTTCTTTTTTATTAGATTCAATTTGACTAAATAAAGGATCAGCAATAGAGTTAAATTGCTTCAATTTAGTGTCAGAGGGTATTGATATTGGAGTTTTTCTGAAAATCGGAACAGTCAATTGTTGCTGAGTCGTCCCCGTTCCTGTAATATTCTGAGTTAATGCCCACAAGTATAAATATTTTGCAGACAACTCTTTTTTATTAGGGATTATTGAAATTAGCCGGACAATAGGAACATATGGTTCTAATCTCAAACAGACATAACCTATAGTTCCTCTTGCAGAAATAGTTATACTTTCCTCGTGAATTTTTGCAACATTTGTATAACCATATAATCCTTCATTATCTATTCCATTAGAATATATAGGAACATGACACTCAATAGTCTTTTTATTAGTATATTTTGAAGGCCTATCACCTCCAGCAGTAATAAGTGTGATATCTCCTAATTCACAGTGAACCCATTCGTTTCGATCGAAATCCACAAACCACGACTTAAACAACGCTTTGGCCTGCTCCTCTAAATTATCATTTATCTGTTGATTTATATCTATTTTTTTACAGATTGAGTCTAAAATAGAAATGATTCTGTCTTGTTCAGGTAGCGGTGGAATCTTAATGCTTAGCTTGGACAACTCATTAAATGTTATTTGCGGGAATGTACCAGAACGAGTCTCCGCTAACATTTGAAGTTCTGAAATAATCTTATCAGATTGAAGAAAGTAGTAGAGGTATTTGGACTTGACAATATTTTTATTTCGAATAACCATTAATTTGGTCGATGCAATATAATTGATTGGGGCGAAATCAATGTATGCATAGCGTTTGTTTTGTGGACGAATTTCGCTATATAATATATCGCCTTCTTCAAAAGTTTTTTTAAATTGACCTTTCAGATTCTCATTAGGAATATAAATGTGATTTAATACTTTGCCTTCTAATACATCAGATGTATTAATAAGAACAACTTGTTGAGCATTACTGTTGTATGTATTGGAAATTGTATCGCACACATCTCCTATTGTGCATTGCCTCCAGGTCGTATTCATATATTGTTTTTCTAATTTATATATTTCCGATGTGAGATTTTGACATTGCTTTGATTGACCATTGCATAGTGCATTGTTGTGTCGATTTTGACGTGCCCTAATAGCTTTTGTACCTGTTCGATCGGCATCCCTTTATCGATGGCCATTGTAGCAAGTGTTCGGCGGAATTTATGCGGATGAACTTTGTGAATCGAAACTTTGCGGCCGAGCTGGCGGAGCCGTAACTCCACTCCGCTAATTTTAAGCCGATTATGCGGCTTAGCGATGGATACGAAGAGTGCCGGATTGTCATCTGTCCGGCTTTCGAGGTATTGTTTCAGATGAATTTTTGTGCGGGCGTTGAAATAGACTTCCCGTTCTTTGTTGCCTTTACCGAAAACGATGCACTCGCGTTCGTGAAAGTCTATATCTTCTCGATTAATTTTTACCAGTTCGCCGACGCGGATGCCGGTAGACGATAGCATATCTACGATTGCCAGATCTCGTATATGGGTGCAGTTGTCACGCAAAATTTCGAGATTTTCATCGGATAGCACCTCTTTAATTAAGGAGCCGGTTTTAACTTTATGGATGCGTCTCACCGGGCTTTTAAGAATATAATCTTCGTCTTCGAGCCATGCGAAAAAGCTTGAGAAAATTCTGCGGATATTGTCTATGGTAACTTTTGACGATTGGTTATTCGATTGGTATGATGCAAGATAACATCGTAGATCGGTCGTTGTTATATCGACGATATTCTTGTCGATCTGCCGTAACATATATTCAATAGTCGAAGCATAATATTTTAGTGTTTTCTCGGAGCATCCCTCGACTCGCTTGGCTGATATAAATAGCGTTTGCAGTTGAGAATTAGCCTTGATTCGCGCTTCGCTATCCGGAAGCTTTTCTGCGATGACAATATTTTGCAATGTGCGATTCAGCACGTTACATAAGATGCTCATTTGATCTGCCGTAATGACGGTACGCATCGCGGTTTTAATTTCGTCAATTAGTTTTTCTTTCATGGCTGCGTTTGTATTATTGAAATTGATAAAGTTACGCAGTCCATTGAAATACACACAAAGATAACCGATAAATGATAATTTAGAGGAGCAGGCCAAAGCGCTGTTTAAGTCGTGGTTTGTGGATTTTGAACCATTCAAAGGCGGAAAATTCGTTGATTCAGAGTTAGGACTAATTCCGAAGGGATGGAGTACAGGAACAATATACTCCTATATTGATGTAATCTATGGAGCCCCATATAAATCTGCGTTGTTTAACGATAAAAAACAAGGATTACCATTAATTCGGATTCGAGATTTGAAAACATACACTCCTCAATATTATACAAAAGAAGTGTTACCTAATACAGAATATGTAGAGTGTGGGGACATTATCGCAGGAATGGATGCTGAATTTATTCCGCATATCTGGCGAGGCGAAAAAGGTGTATTAAATCAACGATTATGTAAGTTTGTCCCCAAATATGACTATGTGAGTAAATATTATATTTATTCTCTTGTTTATCCTAAATTAGCATTTGTACAGAGTTATAAAGTTGGGACAACAGTTAGTCATTTAGGCAAAGCAGATATTGATAGATTTAAGGTTATTGTTCCTCCTGAAGATATCATTATGCAATATTCAAAAATTGTTAATTCCTATTTTGCTGAAATTGTCAAGGTTTCTAATGAAAATCAGATATTATCATCTCTTCGTGACACCCTTTTACCCAAACTCATGTCCGGCGAGCTCTCCGTTGAGGAGGTTTCCCTCGATTAGCTTGCTAAATTATCATTTATCAAAGTTACTATTGTAATTTCTATTTTTGTTATATTTGTATTAAACTGGGATTTCTAATGGAATTAGATCTTAATATTGATTCAAACGGCAATGTAATCGTCAATACATTGTCGGAATATGTTGCATATATTTCTCAGTTGCAAGCTGCCAATGAAGGTAGCAATGAGCGATTCTTTTTCAGGGGCCAATCCAATAAAAATTGGGATGTGCGCCCATGTTTATTTAGAGAGAATAACCTGACGATTGAATCCGATATTATATCCGAAGCTTGTGCTCGTGCTCCTTTTGAATTTGGTGGCCGAAGCGCATTTGAACGACTGACAAAATTACAACATTATGGACTGCCAACCAGAATGTTGGATGTAACGCTAAACCCTTTAGTCGCGTTGTATTTTGCGTGTGCAAAATGTGAAGATAAAGAAAACTACGACAAGAATTATAAAGAATCTGATACTATTGATGTCGATTCCGATCATCCATTTGATAATGAATATGATGTCGATGGGGCTGTTTATTATAGACGGGCTTATGGACATAAGCATAATTCAGATGATATTGATCTGTTGGCTCGAATTGCGGAAATGGATTTCAACGGAGATATTGTATTGCATCAATTGGTCGAGAAATTAGGATTACGCAGTCAAATAAAACAAGCCGAGGATTTTGAGGAACTGGCAAAGGTGATGCAAAATGCCTACTTTGTTATATCGACATTCAACAATGAACGTTTGATTCGGCAGAGCGGAGCCTTTTTGCTTTCGGGTAGCATTAATATTCAACTCAATAAATCTGATTACGGCGTCAGTCGGATCGAAAAGAGCAGTTGTTCTTTAAATAGCCAGTTTGCGAGCGAAAGGATAATCATACCGACCGGAAGTAAGGAAAGCCTTTTAGAAGAATTGAATTTCTACAATATAAACCAAGGGGCTTTATTTCCGGAGTTGGAGCATCAGATGGCATATATCAAATATAGTATGTGTAAATCTAATGTCAGAAGCGCTTCATCTTTTGAAAAGATAGATTTTGATGCAATAAAAGCTGAAGAATCTAAGGAAAGAGTTGAGATAGCTGAATCCGTAGTGAAAGAAGAGTTAGTTGATAAGGCTATTTATGATATCGTATCACAATATATTTCAGATGATGCTATAAAACAGAATGTTCTTCGAATTATTACACGGCAAACCGAATATATAGATTGGGCCAATAAGGAAGCGACCATTAGTGATTTGAGACGTAAAATCAAACGAAGCCTGTCTTTACAATCTATTAGTTCTGATGTCGCAACGCAATCTGCGCGTAATATGGTATCACAGCTTGTTAACTTGTATGTGAAAAAATAACAATTATATGCACTTCACCGAAGATGATTTTGAAAACGCCATTCTCGAGTTGTTTCGAGAGCAATTAGGTTACGATTATGTGTACGGCCCCAATGTGATACGCGACTATGCAGAACCGCTTTACGTGGAGGTACTGGAGGCTATGTTGCTGCAGATCAATCGTGGACTGCCACAGGCCGCTATTGACGAAGCCATGGTGAAGATTCGAACTTATGAGGGCGGAACGTTGGTACAGAAGAATGAATTGTTCACGGATTACTTGCAAAATGGTGTTGCTGTCAATTATTTCGATGGCCGCGAGCAATGTTCCGCCAATGTCCGGCTTGTCGATTATGATTCACCATTACATAATCGGTTTACAATCGCTAATCAATGGACGGTCGATGGGCACTCGGTAAGGCGTGCGGATATGATCGTATTTGTCAATGGATTGCCGCTGGTGGTGGTCGAGCTCAAATCGCCCTCGCGTGAGAATACGGACGTGTCGGAAGCTTATGCACAATTGCGTAACTATATGCAGGAGATTCCGTCACTCTTTATCTATAACGCTTTTTGTGTGATGAGCGATCAGGGGATGACTAAGGCGGGGACGATCACGGCGGGTGAAGACCGTTTTATGCAGTGGAAGACGGTGGATGGGAGTTATGAGGATACCCATAGCGCGAATTTCGATGTGCTTTTCGCGGGAATGTTCGAAAAAACGCGGTTTGTTGAATTGTTGCGGAATTTTATTTGCTACTCGAAAGACGGTAAACAGCGCGTTAAGATATTAAGTGCCTATCATCAGTTTTATGCCGTACGCAAGGCTGTGCTTTCGACGGTCAAAGCAGCTGAGACGGATGGTCGGGGTGGCGTGTTTTGGCATACGCAGGGCAGCGGAAAGTCATTGTCGATGGTCTTTTTCGCCAAGCAGTTGCAGCAGGCGATGTCGTCGCCGACGATTGTCGTGCTGACAGACCGTAACGATTTGGACGGCCAGTTGTACCGGCAGTTCGCTTGTTGCAGGGATTTTTTGCGTCAGACACCCGTGCAAGCCGAAAGTCGGGCTCATCTTCGGGAATTATTGGCGGGACGCGAAGCGAACGGTATCTTTTTCTCGACGATACAGAAATTCGAGGAGAGCGAAGAACCGCTTTCGATACGACGAAACATAGTCGTTATGGCCGACGAGGCGCATCGCAGTCAATATGGATTGGAGGAGAGGGTCCGAATGGTTACGGATGCTGACGGGGTGATGCAGGCCAAAGTTGTAATCGGCGCGGCGCGTCTGGTGCGTAATGCGTTGCCGAATGCTACCTATATCGGGTTTACCGGAACGCCTATTGCGCAAAAAGATCGGTCGACACGCGAAGTATTCGGCGATTACATCGACGTGTACGATATGACGCAGTCGGTGGATGACGGTGCGACACGGCCGGTATTTTACGAGAGCCGTGTAATCAATCTGAAACTCGACGAGCAGACCTTGCGACGTATTGATGCGGAGTATGATGCGATGGCCGAGGAAGCGGAAGAGTATGTCATTGAGAAAAGCAAGCGTGAATTGGGGCGGCTCGATTCGATCCTTGGAGCTGACGCGACGGTGGCATCATTGTGCGAGGACATCGTAAAACACTATGAGGAATTCCGGCAATACGAGCAGACGGGTAAGGCGATGATCGTAGCCTATTCGCGGCCGATAGCGATCAAGATTTACCGTCGAATTCTTGAAATGCGCCCGGTGTGGAGTGACAAGTTGGCTGTTGTGATGACTTCTAGTAATAAAGATCCGGAAGACTGGCGGGCGATTATCGGAAATGATTCCCACAAGAAAGAGTTGGAGAAGAGGTTCAAAGACAACGACAGCTCGTTGAAAATCGTCATTGTAGTTGATATGTGGCTTACGGGTTTCGACGTACCTTCGCTTTCGACGATGTATGTCTATAAACCGATGTCCGGACACAATCTAATGCAGGCTATTGCTCGTGTGAATCGTGTGTTCGGGGATAAACAAGGCGGTTTGGTTGTGGATTATGTGGGTATCGCTTCGGCGTTGAAGACGGCGATGAACGATTATACATACCGTGACCGCAAAAATTATGGTGATACGGATGTGGCTAAAACCGCCTATCCGGAGTTTCAAAAGAAACTGGACGTTTGCCGTGATCTGATGTATGGATTCAATTATGGCGCTTTCTTCGGTAAGTCTGATTTGGAGCGGGCGAAAGCCATCAGCGGAGGTGTCGATTTCATGCAGTCCCCTGAGCGGATGGAAACGAAAAAACTCTATATCAAAGAGGCGCTGCTGCTGCGGCAGGCATTGTCGCTTTGTCAGAGTTTGCTGAATTACGAGCAGCGTATCGAAGCTGCCTATTTTGAGGCGGTGCGCACATTACTGACGCGCGTGGAGGGCAAGGGTAAGATTTCGTTCCGTGAGATCAACGGGCGTATTAATGAATTGCTCAAGCAGAGTATCAAGAGCGAAGGGGTAATTAATCTTTTCTCCGATATTAAGGAGGAGTTCTCTTTGTTCGATCCGAAATTCCTTGAAGAGGTTGCCCGGATGAAGGAACGGAATTTCGCCGTAGAATTATTGCGTAGGTTGATTGCAGAACAGGTACAACTATATCAGCGAACGAATACGGTACGAGCCGAGAAGTTTTCGGAAATTCTGTCCGATGCCATGAGTCGCTATTTGAAAGGGATGCTGACGAACGAAGAGGTTATCGAAGAATTACTGAAAATAGCCCGTGAGATCGTTTTCGGCGAAAAGGCCGGCGAGTCGCTTAATCTGAACAGCGAAGAACTTGCCTTTTATGATGCGTTGACCAAGCCTGAGGCTGTAAAAGATTTCTATTCCAACGATCAGTTGATCGCTATTACACGTGAGCTGACGGATGCACTCCGGCGTAACAAAACGATCGACTGGAATATGAAGGAGAGTGCTCGTGCCGGAATGCGGCGTATTGTCAAACGGTTGTTGAAAAAGTATGATTATCCGCCTGCAGGGCAGGAAGATGCTTTGAATACGATTATGGAGCAGTGTAAGAAGTGGAACGAAAATAATTGAATGGGATAGCTATGGGTAAGTTGGAAGAGTCGTATAGAAGAGTTGCATAATGATTTTGCAAGATAAGTAATACGCGCCTGTTAACTCTGATTAGATAACAGGCGCGTATGATTATTTTGTAATGTCTAATTCCTTTTGGAGCTGCTTTGCTTTTTGCCGGATATCTTCTGCTTCCTGCTTTCGGATAACGCTACGTTGTTGATTCTCGATTGCTTCCCGGACGGCTGTTTCGTAACGCTCAACTTGTTGCCGGAGCGAGCGACGGTCTGCGCGGCGTTCGGAATCGTAGAAGAGGGCGTTCAGGTTGCGCAATTTTTGCTCGTCGATGTCGCCCATCATTTGAACGTAACGGTATTTCAATTCCGTATCACGCAGGTTGGCAATACGGTCGTATAATTTAGTAATATGGATGCCGCCGCAGAGAATCACGATGAAAGAGATCGCCATATAGAGTAGTGCCCACGAGGTGTTGAAGTCGATGACGTGGATATGCCGTTGGGCTGCGGGTTGCGCAGGATGAGCGACGGCCGCAATAATTTTCTCGGTATGGTTTTCAGTCTCTTTTCCGATAGTTGTAATGCGGTCTGCAAGTTCCATGCGTACCCGTTCGACATTCGTGCGGGTGAATTGGGCCGTTTCGAGCAGTCGGGCGATTTTATCATCCGTTGTTACTGGAGCTGGGGCGGATATGTTGCGGTCGTCTATTCTGCGGCTGAGGGAGGTGAGTTGTTTTCTCAGTTCTTCGAAAAGTTCGATAATCGTGTTCGTGTCCATAAATAATAGGTATTGTCGATTAAAGTCGGTGTTGTTTTCTCTTTTTGCGCAGTCGTTCCTGAAGGCGCCGTTCTTCGTCCGCATCGTAGACCGGTTGCAGAAGATCTTCGAGCAGGTGACTGAACGATGCGACCGGATTGCTTACAGAACCGCGTTCGTTTGCGGAGAGTGCTTGTCGGCGGTTCAGGCTCAGCGCATGGTCGATTTTGGAGAAACTGAACTGCCGGTCGATTTTCGAACCGTTGAACGGGTAGCCGTTCCTGGCGAAGACGACGCCTTGTACGTCGGATGTGCCGCCGCGCATCCGGAACTCGGTAGCGATCCCTTCGTGCCGCAGCGCTGCCGTCAACTCCGGCCAGTCGCGGCAGCGGGGTACGGCGTCGCGCAGCGCGTGGAAAATTTCATATTTCGTTTTGTCCGGTTCGCGCAGGCGGTGCTCCTTGACATTCTCTTTGCCCGATGCGAAGTAGAGCCCATGCCGGACGGTCAGCTCCTTGCAGAGTCGCTCCGAACGGTAGCGGTCGTTGCGGTCGGAGACGGTACGGCCGTCGTTGTCCACCCGGTTGAAAAGGATATGCAGATGGGGATGTTCCCGGTCGCGGTGGCGGGCGATGATGAACTGCGTGTTTCGGATGCCCATGCCGGAGAGATACTCCGCGGCGATTCCGACCATCCGCCTGTTGTCGAGCCGTGCGGCGTCCTGTGCCGAAAAGGCGAGGACGATGTGGCCGACGGGCTTCGAAAGATGCGGATTCAGTGCCGCCTGCATTCGGAAGCTGCGGACGATGGAATCCCGGTCTTTCATCCGGACGCCCAGTCCGGCGAGCAATTCGGCGTCTTTTCCTTTGTCAAGGACGTAATCGACGGCTCCGCCGAACGAACCGCCTTTCGATATTTTGGCAATCATGGTTATTCGTTAATTTGATCTATTAGCGTATCTATCTTTTCGATCAGAGCTGTGCACTCCGCCGCTGCCTGAACATATCCGGCGGAGTTGGCTTTTCGGGCGAGCTGATTGAGGTTGTTGGCCATACCGGCGAGCTGCCGCAGCAGGGTCATCTGTTCTGCCGTGAGGCGCTGGCGGACGACGCTCCTTGAGAGCGCCGTCCGGGCGTATTCGGCCCA
>OGIL01001428.1_pt1 | contig 12897 bp, 7 predicted proteins | sample 1571751 | NCBI WGS metagenome assembly OGIL01 (sample SAMEA2581964, study PRJEB24529) | metagenome | biome: Human gut stool | place: China | collected 2011 | reverse complement strand
AAAGCAAAAGTACTGAACACAGCAGGCTCCGGTCCTGTAAAACCAGTAGCAAGCAGCAAAAGCTGCGCCGGGATTTCTGACTCCGAGCCTTCGATCAACTGTGGTTTAGGCAAGCTGCCCGAAGCGGAGCTTATCCATTCTACCTTAGCGATGCGAACCCCTTTTACAAAGCCATTATCATCATATAAAACATCCTGAAGTATAGTGCCGTATGATAATGTAGGATCACTGCTGACCAACTCACAGAAACCGTCCTGCGTTTTTCCGGTCATCTCACATTCCCTCAGCTCCAGCTGAAGGATACTACGGGCCCCTTGGGCAAAAGCCACTGCAGCGCAGTCGATACCAGTATCTCCTCCGCCTATAATCACTACATCCTTACCTGCCGTATCAGCGGGAACAGATGTGTTTTGCTCCAACATTTCCTTCGTTACATAAGTCAGAAAATCTTTAGCATAGTAAACACCTTTAGCATCATCGCGGACCATTTTCAAACGTCGCGGTGAAGTACTGCCAACACAAACAATAATCGCAGCAAATTCCTTTTGCAGATCGGCAAAAGTTACCTGCTTGCCTATTTCTGTCTGCAGACGAAATTCCACTCCTGCATCCTGCAGCGCTTCTATCTTCTGCATGACGATATTTTTAGGAAGCTTAATATTAGGTACGCCATACATCAGAAGCCCGCCCGGACGATCGTCACGCTCAAAAACCGTCACTTTAAAACCTAACCGAGTCAATTCGTCAGCACTGCCTAAACCAGCAGGACCTGAACCAACGACGGCAATTTTCACCTCACCATCTGCACGCGCCACAGAACTGGGAATAGGATTAATCATAAACGCTTTCTTTACAAGAAAATCTTCAAGCTCTCTATCTTCACCCCATAGCTTTAAACGAGGCGGTAAATCTGGCAGTGTCAAAAAAGTCTCTCTGTCAAATACTGCTTGCTTCCTCAGCATCAGCTTCACCTTCTTTTACAACCGTCGCAGAAGTTTCAATAACATCGGCTTCACTATTCAGCAAACGCATAAACTCCTCGCCGGTAATCGTTTCACGTTCCAGCAGAAAGGCTGCCAGCTCGTGTAATTTTTCTTTATTTTCTTCCAGAATCTCACGCGCTTTCTGATGAGCTTCTTTGATAATTTCCAAAACTTTGGCATCAATTTTACTGGCTGTTTCGTCAGAACAGTTCAACGAAGGATCTCCGCCAAGATAAATATTAGTCATTGTTTCGGTAGCCATCATATCGAATTCTTCCGTCATACCCAGGCGGGTAACCATCGCACGCGCCAGCTTGGTAGCCTGCTCAATATCATTGGAAGCACCGGACGTAATAGAACTGAAAATAACTTCTTCTGCAGAACGTCCACCAGTAATAGTAACGATCTTATTGAAAAGTTCTTCTTTACTCATCAATACATTATCAGTTTCAGAAACCTGCATAGTATAACCCAAGGCTCCAGACGTACGAGGGATAATCGTAATTTTATGAACCGGAGCTGATTTTTTCTGCAAAGCAGCTACCAGTGCATGTCCAATTTCGTGATAAGCAACTATTTTCTTTTCTTCCGGCGGAATTACAGCGCCTTTACGCTGATAACCGGCAATAACTACTTCAACAGATTCCTCTAGATCGCTTTGGCTTACACAGGTACGGTTCATTTTGACAGCACGCAGGGCAGCCTCATTGACAATATTCGCTAATTCAGCACCAGAAGCACCCGCAGTAGCTCTTGCTACCGTCAAATAATCAATATCATCGCAGGTTTTAATTGCCTTCGCATGCACTTTCAGAATTGCTTCACGTCCCTGTAAATCAGGCAGCTCAACAGGTATACGGCGGTCAAAACGACCTGGACGCAAAAGCGCTTTATCCAATGATTCCGGACGGTTAGTTGCAGCTAGGATCACAACACCTTTACTGCCATCAAAGCCATCCATCTCTGAAAGCAGCTGATTCAAAGTCTGCTCACGTTCATCATTGCCGCCAAATTGTCCGCTGTCACGACGCTTGCCAATAGCATCTATCTCATCAATAAATACGATACAAGGAGCTTTTTCCTGAGCCTGCTTGAACAGATCACGGACACGCGCCGCACCCATACCAACAAACATCTCAATAAATTCACTGCCGGAAATACTGAAAAACGGGACTTTCGCCTCACCTGCTACAGCTTTAGCCAGCAGAGTTTTACCTGTACCAGGAGGACCAACCAGCAAGGCACCTTTTGGCATATTGGCTCCGATAGCCTGATATTTCGCAGGATTATGTAAAAAATCCACTAATTCCATCAATGCTTCTTTAGCCTCATCCTGCCCGGCTACATCGGCAAAACTTTTACCAGTCTGTGCTTCTACATACACCTTGGCATTACTCTTGCCAAAACTCATTGCATTGCCACCGCCCAGCTTGCTGCCCATATAACGCATAAAAAGCTGGCCCAATGCGAAGAATATCATGATCGGTAAGACCCAGTTCATAAAGAAATTAACAAGCGGTGAATTTTCCTTTGGAATAACCTGCGAAAATTCTACTTTGCTCTTCATTAAGCGGTTAACCAAATCAGGGTCTTCTACCCTGCCTGTTACATAAATTACTTTGTTATCACTGTCTTTCGCAAGAACAGCTATCTTATTATTAGTGATCTCTACTTTTGCAACCTTACCATCGTCTACCATCTGTAAAAAGTTACCATAGGAAATCTCTTTGACCTGCGGGCTGAAAAACGTTGGTACGATAACCGTATTGATCAGTAAAATTATTGCCAAAGCCAAAATATAATAGTAATAAAGCGGCTTTTTAGGGGGAGCTTTTTTCTCTGGCATATCCGAACCTCCAAATATGTACATATATTGTACTTACATTATTATTCTATATTAAATGATAACCGTTCTTCGATAATTAAACAAGCAAAAAATCTGTGAAAGTCGGCAATAATACTTTCTTTTTCATTAAATAAAGTATCGAAATAATTTCTAAAAATCCTAACCACTGTTCTGCCCTGATTTTCCTGTCAGGAAACAGTCCTGCAAATTTTATGTATATACCGAAAAATTTTACACTAAAAAACCACAACTTAGCCGGTGTTTCAAAAAATGTATACAAAGTGCAGTGCAAGAATTATGTATACATGAACTTTTGATGTTGCCAGAAGTACTTTTTTCTTATACAATGGATACGGTCTCAACCAAAGGAGGGTTTACCATGAAAAAAATTAAAACAGTTCTAGTTGCTAACCGCGGCGAGATCGCGATCCGCGTTTTTCGTGCTTGTAATGAATTAGGCATCCGTACTGTAGCAATATACTCTAAGGAAGACACTTTATCTCTGCATCGTAACCGTGCCGATGAGGCTTATCTGGTCGGTGAAGGCAAAGGCCCCATAGACGCTTATCTTGATATTGAAGACATCATGCGTATTGCCCGAGAACACGATGTCGACGCCATTCATCCCGGCTATGGCTTTTTATCAGAAAACAGCCAACTGGCTAAACGCTGCGCTGAAGAAGGATTCATCTTTATCGGTCCGCGTCTTGAACACCTGATAATGTTCGGCGATAAGATCAATGCCCGCACGCAGGCTGAACTGGCTGGTATTCCAATGATTCCCGGTTCTACCGGCACAGTCAGCAGCGTAGAAGAAGTACGTGCTTTTGCGGGGAAACACGGTTTCCCGATCATTATCAAGGCTGTTAACGGCGGCGGCGGACGCGGCATGCGTATGGTAGCTTCCATGGACGAGCTGGATCAGGCTTACAGCCTTGCCAAATCAGAAGCACTCAAAGCCTTCGGCAGTGACGAGATCTACCTTGAAAAATATCTGCAAAACCCTAAACATATCGAAGTACAGATCATCGGCGATACCCACGGTAACATTGTACATCTGCACGAACGTGACTGTTCCGTACAGCGCCGGCATCAAAAACTGGTCGAAGTTGCTCCTGCTTTCTCTCTGCCTCAGCAGCTGCGCAGCCGTATTTGCGAAGCAGCCGTTAAATTGATGAAAAATGTTGATTATATCAGTGCTGGCACAGTTGAATTTTTAGCAACACCGGACAATAATTTCTACTTTATTGAAGTTAATCCAAGAATTCAGGTTGAACATACAGTTACCGAAGAAATCACCGGTATCGATATTGTACAAACACAAATTAAAATTGCTGAAGGCTATTCCATCCATGATCCTGAAATAGCGATCCCCGAACAAAAGGACATCATTACCCATGGCCATGCTATCCAATGCCGTATCACTACGGAGGATCCGGCCAACAATTTTATGCCAGATACCGGTAAACTGATCGCTTATCGCAGCGGCGGCGGCTTTGGCGTACGCCTGGACGGAGGTAATGCGTTTACTGGTTCCGTCATCACCCCGTACTACGATTCTCTGCTCGTTAAAGCAACCACCTGGGGACTGACACATCAAATAGCTATCAGTAAGATGCTGCGCTGTCTGAAGGAGTTCCGTATACGCGGCGTTAAAACCAATATTCTCTTTTTGGAAAATGTACTGCAGCATCCGCAATTCACTGACGGCAGCTACAGCACTAAATTTGTTGATGATAACACCGACTTGTTTATTTTCCCTAAAACACATGACCGCGGTACTAAACTGCTCAATTATATTGCCGATATCTCTATCAATGGCTATTCTAACGTAGGTGTACAGCCAAAACCGGAATTTGCCCCACTGAATATGCCCAAGCCCTTTATCGGTAAGATTCCTGATGGCAGCAAACAGGTTCTTGATGCCCATGGCCCTGCAGGATTGGCAAAATGGGTACAGGCCCAAAGTGAAGTACTAATCACTGATACCACTTTCCGCGACGCACATCAGTCATTGTTTGCGACTCGTCTGCGTACAAACGATATGATGAGAGTGGCAGCTGCTACAGCAGGAAAACTGCCAAACCTTTTCTCATTCGAATGCTGGGGCGGCGCTACCTTTGACGTTGCTTACCGTTTTCTCGACGAAAGTCCCTGGGATCGGCTGCAGCAATTCCGTATAAAAGCACCTAATATTTTACTGCAAATGCTGTTGCGCGGAGCCAATGCAGTTGGCTATACCAGCTATCCTGATAATGTCGTCAAGGAATTTATTCATCTGGCCGCAAAAAACGGTGTCGATGTTTTTCGCATCTTTGACAGCCTCAACGGACTTGATAATATGCGTCTTTCCATAGATACTGTGCGAGAATGCAATAAAGTTGCCGAAGCGGCACTGTGCTATACCGGCGATATTCTGGACCCCCGCCGGGATAAATATGATCTGAAATATTATGTGGATATGGCTAAAGAGCTGGCAGCCGCCGGTGCCAATATTATTGCAATCAAAGATATGGCCGGACTGTTAAAACCTGAGGCGTCTTACCGCCTTGTCAGTGCTCTTAAAGACGCTTTTGCCCTGCCGATACATCTGCACACACATGAAGGCAGCGGCAATGCTATCTACACTTACGCCCGTGCCGTCGATGCCGGTGTTGATATTGTTGATACAGCGATGTCCGCTATGAGTTGCGGCACTTCTCAGCCCAGCGGCAGCAGCCTCTATTATGCGCTCAGCGGTCATCCGCGCCAGCCGCGTGTAGACGTCGATGCTATGAACGAACTATCCCGTTATTGGGAAACCGTACGTCCATATTATAAAGCCGCTGACCAGACCGAACTGTTTCCAAACCCGGAAGTATATGTACACGAGATGCCGGGCGGCCAATACACCAACCTTAAACAGCAGGCAACCGCTCTCGGTCTTATCGAACGTTGGGAAGAAGTCAAAGATATGTATCACCGTGTCTCAATGATGTTCGGTGATTTAATCAAGGTAACTCCTTCTTCTAAAATAGTCGGTGATATGGCTCTCTTCATGGTACAAAACGATCTCAGCGAAGAAGATATCTATGCTAAAGGTGACGTACTCGATTTCCCTGCTTCTGTAGTGGAATTTTTTGAAGGCCGTATCGGCGTTCCTTATCAAGGCTTCCCTCAAAAACTGCAGCAAATAGTTCTCAAAGGACGTAAACCTTTAGAAGGCCGTCCCGGCGATACTTTGCCGCCTGTTAATTTTGAGGAAATAAAAGCTAAACTTGCAGAACTGGAAGCACCTATTACAGAAGAAGCCGTCAGCTCTTACTGTCTCTATCCAAAAGTCTTTACTGACTGGGTCAAACGCGTACATGATTTCGGAGATGTTTCTGTACTTGATACACCAACCTTCTTCTTCGGCATGAAAATAGGCGAAGAAATCAAAGTAGAAATCGAACAAGGCAAGATGCTGGTCATTAAGCTTGTACATATCGGCGAAGCCAATGCCGATGGTATTCGTACAGTATCCTTCGAATTCAACGGTCTGCCCAGGGAAATCGATATCAAAGACAGAAATGTCAAAGCTACCAATATCAGCCGCAAAAAAGCTGATAAAGCCAATCAGGGTGAGATCGGCGCTACTTTATCAGGTTCCGTTGTTAAAGTACTGGTGGAAAAAGGACAAGCAGTAACTAAAGGCACCCCGCTTGTAGTTACCGAAGCTATGAAAATGGAAACAACTATCGCCGCCCCAATCAGCGGTATCGTAGCCCAGATCCACGTAACAGCAGGTAACCGTATCGAAAGCGGCGACTGCCTGCTGGAAATCGAATTAAAAGCTTAAATAATAACCGATTAAAGCCCCTGTTCTTATTGAACAGGGGCTTTAGCTTTTCTAATTTTAAGTACGTTTTTTCATCGCTCTCATCATTGTCAAAGCCGACTACCTTCCCGCAACTCTGGCAACTCCAACCCTGTAGGAAAATTACTCCGACCAGCTTTAAATTGATTCCCCACTATTTTCTAAAAATTCCTATGCCTTTTATTTATAAAACTTATCATAAAAAGCAATAAATTTTTGAATATACGCACCTGCTGCTTCCAAGTCAGCTTCATCAGGATGGGTGCTGGCATCCTTCCAACGTTTTTTACTTTCTTCTGTTGGTGCGTGCGGATGACCTTCAGGCATTTTCATCATTGCTTCAACAAGTTTGGGATCTATAGCACCGCGAACAGATAAAGTCCCTACCACTTTACAGCTGGTACTTAAATATCTGCCAGCATTAGCCAAGGCACTTACACCATGATCAGAATATGCTTCCGCTCCTAAAGTTTGAAAAAGCACAACTTTTTTGTTATATAAAACCTGCAAAAACTCCTGCATATCCTTATCTGGTTCACCTTTATCGACCCAGTAACCAGCAAAAATAACCTTGTAATCATCCACTGCCGGCACCTGCTTCACTGCTGCAAGGTCACAGCGTTCTCCTCCCGCTTCATAAAATTTCTTTGCGACCTTCTCGGTATTGCCAGTTTTACTGGAATAAACTATCAAAAAGTCTTTCATAATAATTTCATTCCTTTCATAATTACGTCTGCTGATACAATATCATTTTAAAGTTAGCAAGAACTTACCAGCGTTGTCATTATAAACCATAATTCAAATCCTGCCAAACCAATTTTTCTATCCTATCCACTAAATTTATTCTGCTACAAACAAAAACACCGCTTGTTTAAACAAACGGTGTTTTATTCTCACTACTTAATATTCATCGAACATTCTTTGAATTTCCTCTGGACTTTTCGTTCTAAGCAGCGCCAATTGCAGAAGTATTCTGGCTTTCTGCGGATTAAGACTGTCCGCAGCTATAAATTTGTTATCAGTATCGTTTGCACTCCGGCTTACAGTACCAATACCGACCCTCTTACTACGTCCTACAGGAATACCACTTCGAGCAATCTTGATCAGGGCAGGCTTTATATTGATATGCAGATTCCCGTGACCAAAGGCTGCAATAACTATTCCCAGCGCCCCAGCCGAAACTGCCGCTCTTACTAAAATATCATCACAGTTTACGTGCAGATAGACGATATCAACTCGCGGCAGAGCAGTTACTTTACTGATATCAAACTCAGCTGCTGCCGTATGCCGACGCAGACTTGCTTTATAGAAAATAGGTTTCCCATTTTGAAAATAGCCTAAATATCCCAGTTCCCACGATTTAAATGTTTCCACATGTGTAGTATTGGTTTTAGTTGCATCACGAGCCCCATTAATTTGATCATTCATTGCAATCAATACGCCCTTACCAACCGCCTCTTGCGAACCGGCTAAAGCAACTGCATTCAGCAGATTGACAGGACCATCGGCACTCATCGCTGTTGCCGGACGCATAGCGCCAACTAAAACCACCGGTTTCTCACTTTTAACAGTTAAATTTAGAAAATATGCTGTTTCTTCCAGCGTATCTGTACCATGTGTAATAACAATACCATCGACTTCCGGCTGTTGCAGAAGTTCACTGACCCTACGGCTTAATCTCAGCCAGATATCATCAATCATATCAAAACTGCCGATATTGCAGAACTGTTCACCAGTTACATCCGCAACTTCAAGCATTTCCGGAACAGCATTTATCAAGGTCTGAATACCTATTTCACCAGCCTGATAGCCTGTCATTTCTGTATTAGAGCCTGCTTTACCGGCAATAGTTCCACCAGTTCCCAGAATTACGACTTTTGGTTTCCTCATCATTTACACCTGCCTCAATACCATTTTTCTAAAAGGATATATGAAACTATAAGTGTCAATACACAACCTACGGCCCAAACTGTTAGCATCGGACTTGCCCACAACATTTTTCATCACATCCTTTACTTTTGATCACATTTCTGTTATTCGCTGTTTCTTTTTATTAGAAGACAGTAGCCACATTACCGCAAAACTGACGATCAACCCCCAGGCACCGGCTGCCATAACGCTTTTTTCAATATTAGTAAACAGATAAACAACCATGTAAGTTGCTTCTCCTGCAATCGCTCCCCAGATAGCGGCAGTAGCATTAATACGTTCAGGCCAGATAATAGCAATCAGCATCGGTGCTAATGTAGCTGAAGCGACACCAGAAATGCCAATCCAGACCATGACTCCCATAAATTGCGGTGGATGCAGTGTCATCAAAACACAAATAATCCCAAAAACTGCCGGCAATATCTTCGTCATCATAAATGCGATCCTCTGAGCTTTTTCCTGCGGAATATTTATGATTTTACGTTTAACCAACGTTTTAATAAAAAGATCATTAGCAATACAGGTTGTCATAACCAAAAGCAGACCACAGGCTGTCGACATCAATGCCGCTACAATCGAAACCGCAAGCAGCGTGCTGATAATGGGATGAAAATATGCTCTAACATATTCTACTACCGCATAGTCAGGCTGCTGCAGATCAGGATTCAGTGCCAGCATATACAAACCGCCAAAAATTACCAACATACAGCAGAATGAGGCAACAATCCAAGTCCAGATCATTTTTTTCATATCTTTAGGATCTTTTAATGCTAAAATTTTTGTCAGCAGCTGCGGTTGTCCAGAAAAAGCAAATTCAATCAAAATAACACCGAAAACAGTAGCGTAGCTGTACATATGTAATGATTTAGGATTAATGACCGCAGTCAACAGTGGATCACGCGCAGCAATGATCGTACTGACTTCTGTAATGCCGCCCTTGAAGAAAAAGAATCCTGACAAGAAAACAATCACACCAGCAAACATCATCAAACAAGTCTGACCAATACTTGTATAAACATCCGCAAACAAACCACCTAAAGTGACATAAACAATAGTAACTACAGTTACCGCAATAACGGCAGTACTGTAATCAATATCCAAAAGGCCTGATAAAAGCGTACCTCCTGCCGATAATTGACCAGCCACATAAAACATCTGAATCATAACGATAATAGAAACCAACGCCCTCAAAAAGTCACTTTTATACATTTCTCCCAGCCAGTCCGGCAATGATAAAGCTTTAATTTTAGTGTTACTGTCACGCACACCTTTTGCAATAACGATAAACCCTAATGTAGACCCGCCAAAAATAGCTAAAAATATCCATAAAGCGGAAGCCCCCCAGGCGTAAGCGTATCCGACATACCCCAGAAAAGTAGCAGCACTAAAGAAAGATGCGGCAAAAGCCAATCCTAATGATATCGGTCCCATACTTTCGCTGGCAACCGCAAAATCACTTAACCCTTTTATTTTTTTAGAGCCAATAAAACCCACATAAACAACAAATATCGTATAAAGAGCAAACCCAACATAAAGACACGTTTTCAAATCCATAATAAATTTCTCCTTTCGCGCTTATTAGCTACTATCCCCCTTCCATAATAGAATGGATGCATTTCTTGTATGTATAACTAAATTTTTATATAATGAACTTAATCTGATAAATTCAACCAATTTCCTAAATTTAAAATAACATAAAATGCAACTTTTAGGATAAAAATGAACTCAAGATGACAAAATCTGCAATAAGATGCATGATTTTGCCTTTATAAGGAGCAATTCATGCTGAACTTTCTTTACCAAACAATGAGTCATTTATGGTTTGGACTAGCAGTATTTTTAATTATTTTCTTTATCTGCAGCCGAACCGCGTTTTTTCAAACAACCTTATTTCAACAAAATTATTCGTTAAAAAACAAGCTACATATTATTGCGTTTTTTTCGTTGCTAGGCATCCTCAATACTTACTGGTCTTTATATGGCGAAAGCTGGCTTATCAACACCAGTTCCATCTTTATTATCGTAGCTGGTCTAGTCAGCGGTCCTTTAATCGGTTTCTGTACAAGTCTGCTCATCTCTGTTCACTATGTTTTGTTTATCCATACCAAAGCTGCTCTCGTGAGCGGCTGCTTTTTCCTAGTAGAAGGGCTACTGGCAGGACTTTTATCACACTGGTTCAAACAAAAAAAGAACTGCTGCCTCACGCTATCGGCGTAAGTTTTATTTTCGCTTCCAGCCATATCATTTTACTCGCCTTATTTTGTTATCCCCACACATTTACACCATCAATTGAAGATTGTGCTCTCCAGGTAATGATCACGACAGCTTTAGGTACCGGTTGTTTTATCGGTCTTATCATGGACAGTTATAAACAGAAGGATATTCTTGAAGGGCTGGCGGCAAAAATTGCACTGAATGTTACTAATAGTTCAATTTCTATTTTGCAGAATGGTTTCGATCAAAATGCCGCCCAAAAAATTACGGAAAGCATCCTGCAAAACGTCAAATCCTTTGACGTTGTCTGTATTACCTCTAACTATCAGCTGCTTGGCTGCGCAGCCTGTGAACAAGAACAGCCATTTCTTGACTACCTGCAGAGAGACCTGGAAACACTGCTATCAGAAAAATTTTGCCTGAACAATAAAAAGCTTACTGTACTTACTTCTTATCAGGCTTTGCCGCTGGCAAACGATACTGCCACGATTGGTTATCTTTGTGTGGGACATATAGTTGCAGAAAAAATGACTGCCTTTGAAACAAAGCTGGCTGAAGGTATCGCAACAATGCTTTCTACGCATATCGAAATCAATCAGATCAAAGAACGTACTAAACTGCTGGCCAATGCTGAAATAAAAGCTCTACAGGCACAGATCAATCCGCATTTTTTATTCAATGCCCTAAATACGATCAGCTATTATTGCAGCGTACAGCCTCAGACAGCTAAAAAACTTATCAATTATCTGGCTGATTATTACCGCCAAAACCTTGCTGATCCAAATACATTGATTTCCCTGCGGCAGGAACTGCAGCACATCAATGCCTATATTAATATTGAAATAGCACGTTTCGGCGACAAACTAAAAATAAATTATGAAATTGATGACACAGCCTTTTTTAAGGTTCCAGCCCTGATTTTACAACCAATAATTGAAAATTCTGTAAAACATGGTCTACGGTCAAAATTAGATGGCGGCACTATCACTATAACAGTCAGCCAAGATACAGAATATTTTTTTATATCCGTGCATGACGATGGCATTGGCATTCCTGAAGCAAAACTGGCTTCGCTGCTTCTTGATATCCCTGGCCGTAAATCCATTGGCCTGACTAATATACATAAACGTCTAATGGCAATTTACGGCCCGGACAACGGTCTTCATATAGACAGTACATATGGTACAGGTACTACCGTCAGTTTTAAAATACCAAAGCAAGAGGAGGATTGAAATGCTAAAAATAGTTATCGCAGATGATGAATTTCCGTCCCGCCAAGAACTGCGAGCCTTACTGGAAACTAACAGCAATTTGGAGATCATTGCTGAATGTGAACATGGAGAGGCAGTACTTGATTATTTTTCAAACAATACTGCTGACGCTGTTTTTTTAGATATTGAAATGCCGGACATGAATGGCATTTATGTAGGAAACGAGTTAAAGAAAAGTAACCCTGCTGTGATCATTTTTATTGTCACATCTTACTCTGAATATTTGGATGAGGCTATGCGTTTTCACGTATTCCGTTATCTTTCCAAGCCTTTGGAACAGCAGCGTTTTTTCCGCAATATGCAGGATGCTGTCAACCTCTATCATACATCCACCCTTTTGATACCGGTGGAAACCAAAAACGGCGTCCATGCCATCTCTGCTACTGATATTATTGTCGTTGAAGCTGCGGAACGCAAAGTTATGGTTTTCACTGTGCAGAAAAGTTACGAGTCTGTACGAAATATGGCGTATTGGCTGGATACACTCCCAAAAAGCTGTTTTTTTCAGACACACCGGAGTTTTATTATAAATCTTGGGCATATAACAGACTTTGACCACACACTGATTCACTTAACGAATCAGCTCACTGCTTATTTGACGCGGCGTAAATACCGCACTTTTAAAGATGCTTATTTGCTTTATCTGGAAAGTATGAGGTAATATCCATGGATGAAAGAATATGTTACTTTTTTAGCTTTTTGATAGAGGGACTTGTATTCTGGAATTATGTATCTATCCTGTTTGTTCCAAAATACAGTACCAAAATCCGTTTCGTTTGTTTATCTTCCGGATTTTTTATTCTCTTTTTATCTAGT
>OGIL01001415.1_pt1 | contig 12945 bp, 9 predicted proteins | sample 1571751 | NCBI WGS metagenome assembly OGIL01 (sample SAMEA2581964, study PRJEB24529) | metagenome | biome: Human gut stool | place: China | collected 2011 | reverse complement strand
CGAATTCACCGGCGGCCAGCAGTCCGGCTGGATGGGTACGCTCAACGACTGGTTTACAAACGAAGGCTTCACAGCCTATACCGTTGCTAACGGCAAGCTTGCAAGCGGCGATGAGATCCGTATGCAGTACACTATGGACTGGGGTGCTGACCTCGGCAGTGACTGGAGCGGTACTGATACATCGCTTAAAGCGATAAGCAGCGATTACGGCACGCTTTCCCCCGAATTCAGCGCAAAGACCTATAATTATACTCTTACTGTTCCTTTCGGCACAAAGAGCATCAATTTCCGTCCTACCGCACTGAACAAGAATTTCAAGACGGTAAGCAAGATCGGCGACAAGACGCTGAGCCTTACAAAGCCTACTGAAATAAAGGACGGCGATGTTATCACCGTTACGGTAGGCGAGGGTGCAGCAGCAAGCACTTATAAGGTAACAATAAAGGAGGGCACAAGACCCGCCGCACGTTTTGACAGCTTTGCACTTTCGGCTTTCTCGCTTGACGGCTGGGACAATGACGCTTTCGACCCCGAAAAGCTCGAATATGATGTAAAGATAAAGTCTTACAGCACATCATCTTTCTATATCAACAGCGGAACCAAGTTCAACAAGGACTTGCTGAAGTGCTATGCGGTATACACCGATATAAACGGAGTTGCACAGAGAAACGAGATAAAGTCCGGCAGCTTCAACAGCATTTCTAATATTCCTTTCGGCTTGACTGAGCTGATTTTAGAGCTTTGCTACATTGACGATGAAAGCATAAAGACGCAGTATGTGTTCAACATAACACGTCCCTATGACTACACTGCGGAAATCGCAAGCACAAGCGGTATCACGCTTGTTCCTGCCGGCAGAGAGCTGTATGCGACAAAGTACAACGGCTTTGCGGAGGGAACGGTTTTCAGAAATGACGAAAACGGCAATGTGACCGATACGACCGGCACAAATGCAGAATGCCACAGCTACACAGCCTATGTTTTGGGAAGCACCGACGGAGTTGCGCTTACTCTCAAGGGCAAAACCGCAAACGTTCATTTCAGAGCAAAGGCAGACGGCGAATATACAGAGCTTAAAAGCGGCGAAACAACTCCCGCATATTCCTTCGGCAAGGACGGCACTGTTACAGTATCAATAGATGTGGTTTCGGACGGCGATTATCTTACAGACAAGTTTGATGATGCAGACAAGATAACAAGCTACAAAATAAAGCTTGTAAAGGCTGATGTTTCTATAAAGAACGTACACTTTACAGAACTTAAAAGCGAACTCGGCGATATGTATCCCGCATTCGACCCGTCACTTCTCAGCTATAATATAGTTATAGCAAATGACGCAGAATTCCCCACAGTATATTTCAAGGTTGCCGACGGTTGCACAGTTAAGATAGGCAACGATGCCGCAACAGCAGACGAAAACGGCGTCTACAGCCTTGTTACCAAGAGCGCAAACACTACTGTAACAGTAACAGACGGCACTCTTTCAGAAAGCTATACTGTCAAGGCTACAAAGAGAAGCAAGTATGACGTACCCGACAAGGTAGTTGATTATCTTTGCATCAACAGCCAGTACACCAACGTTTCCTACGGTGTAGGCCCCGAGCAGACGCTCGCAGGCACTATAAAATCACTCGGTAACTTCGGCGGTTATATCACATATTACTATGAAAACCCAGTAACAGATGACCCCTCAAACCCCTACGGCCTTGACTTCTACGCTTACGGCAACAGCTTTGTAAGCGGCGGAAGTGCGGCTGAAAGCGGACAGGTATATGTTTCTGAGGACGGCAAAACATGGTATGCGCTCGCAGGAAGTGAGCATTTTGAAGATACGACCATCACCGATTACGAAGTGACATACAAAAAGACAGCCGACGGTAAAACAAGCTGGACAGACAATCAGGGCAACTCAAACGACGGCTCAAAGCAGACAGGCAGATGGGTTTCACCCAGCGTTTATTATATGAACGATCTTGCAAAGGGCGATACTGTCACACTCAGAGGCGTTGTTATCCCCGGTGTTCCGGGTAGTATACAGGGCGACAGCTCTACAGCTTCCTTTGTAGGCACGACAAGGTTCGGCTATGTTGACTACTTCAAGAACGGCACGATAGGCACTAATGTAAACGCATACAGCGAAAATGCCGAATCAAACGGTTTCGACTTAAAGTGGGCGGTAGATGAAAACGGCAACCCCGTTACATTCAAAAACGGCGTTCACTATATAAAGATACAGACGGCAAGCAACATCTGGGCAGGCATATTCAACGAGAAATCGACAGAGGTTTCTTACGTTGTAAGAACAGCTGCAAACGAGCAAGAGGTCGGCACGACAGCACTTCCCGGAAAAATAGTCTTAACAGACGCAAACAGCAAGACAATAAAGGAAATCACTCCTGATGATAACGGTGTTTACGAGATAAGCACAGGTATCGAGGAAAGCGTGAACGTTTCCGTTTTGGGCGCTGACGATGATAACATTTATATCAACAATCAGCGTGTAGCATCCGGCACAGAGGCTAAAATCGCACTTAATCAGTCTGAAATAAAGGTTGTCAGAATAATCGTTCAGAACGGTGAAAAACAGCCCGTATACGCTTACCTGAAGCTCGTTTCCGATGATGTAAAGGCGGCTGAGCAGGTTGAAGAGCTTATTGACGCTATAGGCGATGTAACGCTCGACAGTTATGACAGCATCACAGCGGCAAGAGCGGCTTATGACAAACTCAGCGACAACGCAAAGACGCTTGTAGGAAACTACGAAACCTTAACAGCCGCAGAAGAAGCTCTCGCTAAGGCTGAGGCTGACGTTATAAGCAATGCGATAAAGGCAATAGATGCAATCGGCAAGGTTACCGCTGACAGCAAGGATAAGATTGAAAATGCAAAGGACGCTTACTCGGCAGTTCCCGAGCGTTTAAGAGATAAGGTCACAAATTCGGATACTCTTGACAAGGCAACAGAAAGATTTGCTGTTATCGACACGATAAAGCAAGCAGGCGCAAAGAGTAAGGATCACTTCGACACTGTTCTCGGCACTCTTGCGAATAACGATATCTACCCCGTTCAGTCTATCGGCGGTGAATGGTCGGTTATCGCACTCGCAAGAGCAGGAAAGCTCTCTGCCGACAAGGCGGCAAAATACTACAGCGAGCTTTGTGAATCAGTAAAGGCTAACGGTTCAGACAGACTTTCGGACAGAAAGCCTACAGAGAACGCAAGAGTTATAATCGCTCTGTCCTCACTCGGAAAGAATTCCGCAGACATCGCAGGCCATAACCTGCTGAGCGGTCTTGACGATATGGACTATATCACATCGCAGGGTATCAATGCGGTTATATTCTCACTTATAGCATTCGACACTACAGATTACAGCGCAAAGACGCACGATGAGCTTATCGCTTATATTGTTGACAATATGACGGGCAAGGGCTGGGCGCTCGCCGGCGATACCGCAGATGTTGACCTTACGGCTATGGCTATACAGGCTCTCGCTCCCTATGCGGCTGACGAGAAGGTAAATGCGGCTATAGACAGCGGTCTTGAGTTCCTTGCAGAATCTCTTGACGAGAACGCAAGATATGCAAACGGCAGTGAAAGCACCTCGCAGGTACTTATCGCACTTGCCGCTCTCGGCATCGACCCGCTTACAGATTCAAGATTCATCGTTGACGGCATCACGCTTATCGACGCACTTGAAAGCTACGCTACAGAAAACGGCTACAGCCACACGCTCGGCGGCGAAGAAAACTACATGGCTACCGAACAGGCGGCACTCGCTCTTACAGCTTATGAGCTTTCAAAGGACGGCTCTTCACTTTACGAAATGTCTGCGAAGGCTGAGCCGACAGAACCTGAAAAACCCGATATGCCCGCACAGCCCGGCGATTCTGTAAAGCCCGGCGACTGCTCGGGCAAGCCCGAAGATAAAAACGATCCCATAAATCCCGGTACAGGCGTACTTGTAACAGGCGGTATGGCAGTTCTCATCTCAGGCGCAGTTATGCTTATTTCGAAGAAAAAGCGCAAATAAGTAAAACTATTATGTAAATGCTTGTTCCGTACCTGTTTTTATGATAAAATAGGTGCGGAACAATTTTTACATAACCGATATTTCACGGAGAAAAAATGAAAGCTTTTTTTGATAAATACAAATATATACTCGGTCTTGGGCTGGCTCTTGTCGTTGTGGTGATAATTGCGGTAGTTTCCGCCGTTTTGGGAAAAGATGCCGCCGAAAACAGCGGTATATCATACGTTACCCCCGAAACATCATCGTTTACAACCGTAGAAAGCCTTGTCGCAACAACGGCTTTTCAGACAGACGGCAATTCTCAGACAACGCCCGCAACAACCGTTACGGACACTTCTTCACAAACCTTACCTGAAAGCGAAAAGCCGGAAACAACGGCAATAACCTCTGTCGCATCAACATCATCTACCGCCGCAGACATTTCAAAGCCAACCGAAAAGCCCGTTTTCACATCCGCCCCGACATCTTCGGCAAGTCCGGCATCTTCAAAAGTCACAACAGTATCAACCGCTTCATCTGTAATATCAACGACCCCGAAGCCCGACAAGCCGATAAAGAAATATGACAACACCTGCACATTCGTTATAGAGTGCAAAACCATACTCAACAACAAGGATAAACTGAAAAAAGGACTTGAAAAGTACGTTCCCGATGATGCCGTAATATTCAGCGGAACGGTCGGATTCGACAGCGGCGAAAGCGTATACGATATACTCCGCCGTATCTGTGACGAGAACAGTATTCAGATGGAGGCAAGCTACACCCCTGCGTTCAGCTCATACTATGTTGAGGGTATCAACAACCTTTATGAATTCGACTGCGGACAAGGCTCAGGCTGGATGTACAGTGTAAACGGCGTTTTCCCAAACTACGGCTGTTCATCGTACAAGCCCGTAAACAACGACAAGATAGCGTTCCGCTATACCTGCGAGCTTGGCTATGACCTTTAAAACTAAGGAGCAACAATGGAAAGAACACACCCTGTAACAGCGGCAATGTATTTTCTGTCGGTGATACTGATAACCGCAATAGTGCAAAGCCCCGTCTTTATGGCGGAGGCTCTTGTCTGCTCTGCCTTTTTTGCTTTTTTACTTAACGGAAAAACCGCCGCAAGAACGCTTTTTGTAATGCTGCCTATGGCACTGCTTGCGGCGGTTATAAATCTTCTGTTTTCAAACAGAGGCATAACCGTGCTTGCAAAGTTACCGAGCGGCAACAGTATCACACTTGAAACGCTTATTTTTTCACTGTTTACAGGCGCTATGACAATATCGCTCGTTATGTGGTTTATCGGACTTAACAAGTGTATGACAAGCGACAAAACGGTATATCTTCTCGGAAAAGCACTGCCGTCACTCGCTTTGCTGTTGTCAATGACACTGCGTTCAGGGCCTATGTTTGCAAGACGGGCAAAGCAAGCGGCGGCGGCTCAGCGTTTTGTGGGAAACGATATATACGATGGCGGCTTGCGAAGCCGTATCAGAAGCGGTGTTCACGTTCTCTCTGTTGCGATAACGGATACCCTTGAGCATAGCGCATATACCGCCCGCTCTATGAAATACAGAGGTTACGGTACAGCAAAACGTACAGCCTACAGCATATTCAGATTCGCACCGTCCGACTTTATTATAATGTCTGTTACCGTGATATGCACAACCGCAATTATTATTCTTTTTGCAAGCGGTAAAGCCTATTATCTCTATTATCCAGAATTTATCCTGCCGCTGACAGCTTTCGATATTTCTGCGGATGTTTTCTGGCTCATACTCTGTGCGATGCCTGTTGCAGCCGAGCTTTATTCACGTTTTAAACGGAGGGAAAGAAATGGAACTTTATAATATTTCAAATCTGTCATATTCCTATCCCGGCTCGGATATGAACGCACTCTCCGATATTTCGCTTAAAATAAACAAAGGAGAATTCGTAATACTCTGCGGAAGCTCGGGAAGCGGAAAATCCACCCTTTTAAATCTTATGAAAGCGCCTGCCGATGCAGGAACGCAAAAAGGAAAAATTTCTTTCAGCGGTCATTTTGCAGGCTTTGTCACGCAGTTTACGGACGAGCAGATCGTCTGCGACAAGGTTTGGCACGAGCTTGCCTTCGGTGCGGAAAGCATAGGACTTTCACAAAACGAAATACGCTCGCAGGTTTCCCAGACCGCTTTGTTCTTCGGCATAGAGGACTTGCTGTACTGCGACTGCGACAAGCTCTCGGGCGGTCAGAAGCAGATGATTAACTTAGCGTCTGTAATGGCTATGAATCCCGATGTACTGCTTCTTGACGAGCCGCTCTCACAGCTTGACCCTATCGCATCCACGCAGTTTATTTCGCTGCTTGTAAGAATAAACAAGGAGCTTGGTACGACAGTGATTGTTGCGGAGCATCAGCTCGGCGGTCTTTTGTCCGTTGCAAAGCGTGTGGTTATGCTCGACAACGGCAAGGTGTGTCACGACGGCGACGCAAGCTCTCTTACAAAGCATCTGTCAGAAAACAATCACCCTATGCTTTTTGAAATGCCGGCAGGTGTAAGAGCAAGCGCATCTGTCAGCAATGTTCTTCCTCTGCTTGACGTTCCCTCCGCTAAGGACTGGTATACGTCCTACGGCGAAAATCACAGGTATCACCTGCCGCCGCAGACTATACGCTGTCGGAGGAAAGCTGTATATCCGTTAAAAATCTGTCTTTCGGCTATAAGAACAGCAAAAGAGATATTATAAGAAACCTTTCGCTTGACATAAAGCAAGGGAGCATAACCGCAATAGTGGGCGGCAACGGCGCAGGAAAATCGACCCTGCTAAGCCTTATCTGCGGTACGCTCAAGCAAAACAGCGGAAAAATAACGATAAACGGCGGAAAGATAGGTTTTCTTCCGCAAGACCCTACCCTGCTTTTCAATAAGGAAACGCTCAGAGAAGAATTTGCCGATAATGCCGACGAGATAGCCGCCGCATTTAATCTTACGCACCTGCTGTCACGTCACCCGTTTGACTTATCCGGCGGTGAAAGGCAGAAGGCGGCGCTCGCAAAGCTCGTTTCCTACGGTGCGGATATACTTCTTCTCGATGAGCCGACCAAGGCGGCGGACGCAGTATATAAGCAGATGTTCTCGGCATTATTGAAACAGCTTAAAGCAGACGGGAAAACGATTGTGATTGTCAGTCACGATATGGATTTCTGCGCTGAAACGGCGGATATATGCGCCCTGCTTTTTGACGGCGAAATAAGCGTATCTCTGCCGCCGTCACAGTTCTTTTCCGATTCCTCGTTTTTCACTACAGACAGTGCGAAAATCGCCAAAAACGTATGCGATAATGTTTACACTGTCGCAGGGCTTATAGCTTCTCTCAGAGGAGTGGCTGAAAACTGCGGCGATCTCTCCGGACGTTTTCACGGCATAAAAGGCGATAAGCCCGACACAGCAGTACCGCAACGCAAAAAACGCAAAAGGCTCTCGGTTTTCCGAAAGGTAATGCTTTCGCTCGGCAGTGTCGGATTTGTTTTTATGCTTTTAGCCGGTACCGGCATATTCCCTTTTGAGATACCGTCAGAGCCGTTCTGGCTGCAATATGCGTTGCTGTGCGTTCCTATGATTATGCTTATTATCGGCGTTGCCCCGAAAAACTCAATGGCAAAGCCGCCCGTAACCGCAAAAAAAGTAACTCCGTCCGATATTGTCGCAGGCGTTATAACCGCCGTTCTTATTCCTTTCACAGTGATACTCGGCACACTTTTTATCCCTAACGGCACAAGAAAGCATCTGCTGATAATTCTTGCCGTGCTTGTCGAGTGCCTTGCCGCTTTCTTTATCAGCTTTGAAAAAAAGAAGCCGTCCGCAAAGGATATAGCGGTGCTTGCCGTGCTTTCTGCGGCGGCTGTCGCAGGAAGGGAGCTTTTCTTTATGTTTCCGCAGTTCAAGCCCGTTGCCGCAATCGTTATCATAAGCGGAACGGCGCTCGGTGCACAGGCAGGCTTTCTTGTCGGTGCGGTGTCTATGCTGATATCGAATATGCTGTTCGGTCAGGGTATGTGGACGCCGTGGCAGATGTTTGCAATGGGGCTTCTTGGCTTTTTTGCAGGTATCATCTTCTCGAAAAAGCGCAACACGCTCGCCCTTTGTATCTACTCCTTCCTGTCAGTCCTCGTTATTTACGGCGGAATAATGAATATATCAAGTGTGCTTACCTACACGACCGATATAAACTTACAGACAATTACCGCATATATCGTTTCAGGCATACCCTTTGACCTTATCCACGCAGTATCCACAGTAATATTTGTGCTTATAACAGGCGATGCACTATTGAAAAAATGCTGCCGTCTGAGAGTAAAATTCGGATTATTTCAGTGATTTCAATAAATTCGACAAAATTTCTGACATATTATCCCATTTTTCAACTTTATTTTTAATTTGTTATTGAAATGCGCCTTTCTTTAAATTATAATTTTATTATCGGATAATTGTAAAGTGAGGTGGGAGCATGGCTTATGTACTCGAGGTTATAAGCAAGGATGGGAAAATCAAATACATTAATTCCGCAAAAGCAACCGTATATTGTCCGGAATATGCTGCACGGTATGATGACAAGAAAACTGCTATGACAGTAGCGGCGGCACTCCTGAGAAATGAATGCTACCGGTCTATAAGTGTTAAAAAGCTCTCGTTGGAGCTATGTGTTGCTTCGTATAAAAGGAACCGTTCATTATCATTCAATTTAATTTATCCCGATATATATAAGGGTAGCAGCTACAAATAAAACGGCTGTTTTATCTGCGTTTTCAGCAGGAAAAACTCACGCCGTTAAAAATTATGAACGTCTGCATTTATGTACAAACTTTCCCGTAACCAAAATGACGTCCCGCTTTTCGGCGTGACGTCATTTTTATATATAGCAAGGAGAATCGGAAGCGTTTATTCCTTTACAGAGCCTGAAACAAGGTTGCTGTAAATAAACTTCTGCATCGAAAGGAAGATTATCAGAGTAGGTATAATACAGATAATTACACCGGCGAAGATAATTTCCCACTGTGAGCCGTAAGGACCGATGAACTTGTAAAGGGCTGTTGATACGACCTGAAGTCCGTCACTTGGCATATACAGGTTTGCTGTATAGAAGTCGTTGTATATGCTTACAAACTTGATTACAAGCACGGTCGCAATAGCAGGACGGAGCATAGGGAGAATAATGCTCAGGTATACTCTCGGATATGAACAGCCGTCAAGTATCGCACTTTCGTCAAGGGATACGGATATGTTATTGAGGAACTGTATGAAGATATAGATTGAAACTATATCCGTACCGATATAAAGGATTATCGGTGCGGCGAGGGTGTCATAAAGACCGAGTGCGTGCACTACCTGGAATACCGTTACCTGCATAGAGATATTCGGCAGGAGTGCGGCAATAAGGAATACATTCTTTACAAGCTTTGTGAACACCATTGTAAAACGCTGTACAACAAAGGCGGTCATAGTACCAGTGATTATCGTTCCCGCACACGAGAACACAAGGATAATAGCGGTATTGATAAGGCCTTTCATTACGTTACCCTGCAGGAACGCCGTCTTGAAGTTTGCCAGCTCCACCACCTTAGGAAGCTCAAACGCTCCGCTTGTCAGAAAATCCTCGTGGCTTTTCAGCGAGCCGAGTAATACGACTACCAGAGGCACGATAACTATAAGGCAGGCTATGACAAGCACGGCGTATTTCAATACGTCTATCAGCATTCTTACACCCTTAGGCGTTTCCTTGAACCTGTATTTATCCATATTGAAAGAGGTCTGTCCGGAGTTTTCGGTTGTTGTGATATTGTCTGTCATTGTTACACCTACTTTTCTTCCTTAAAGAATATCTTCTGGATCATCGTAATCACTATTATTATAAACAGCAGGACGATAGCCATTGCGGATGCAAGTCCGATCTTCTGGTACTGGAAGCCCGTTTCGATCGTCTTGATAACGAAGGTCGATGTTCCCATCTTACCGCCGGTTATAATATACGGTATCTCAAATACAGATGCAGCACCCTTGATGGCAAGGATAAGCTGTAATGCGATGATTGTTCTGATACCGGGGAAAATTATGTGCCAGAACTTCTGCCATGCGTTTGCACCGTCAAGGTCAGCCGCTTCGTAAATGTCGGGCGAGATAGACTGGATAGCACCGATGAACATCAGAATATCAAAGCCGATATAACGCCATACCGACGCAAAAACCAGACACCAGTTGTTGATAGCGCCGTTTGACAGCCACTTTACAGGATCTGCTCCGAAAAGTGCGATTATGGAGTTGAGCGTACCGCCGTCATCGCCTCTGAAGAATCTCTGGAAGATAAGCGCTACCGCAACGCCGTTCATAAGATAAGGGAAGAAGATAACTCCCTTGAACAGTCCTGCGAGCTTTATTTTCGAGCATAACAGAGTTGCGATGAAAAGTGCAAGTCCGAGCTGTATAAACGAGCCGACAAAGTAGTACAAGCTGTTGATGAGCGTTGAAAGATATGCCATATCGGTAAACAGCGTCTTATAGTTGTCAAAACCGACCCACTGTACATTTACGCCAAGCTGGTCACGTTGCTGGAAGCTGAATATTATCATATTAACAGCAGGGATAATAGTGAAAAGTATCAGCAGTGCGACAGGTATCGCCAGAAACAGCACTGTGGTCATGTATTTCTGACCTGTATAGCCTTTAAGCCACTGCCATAATGTGCGACGCTTCTGAATTGCGGTAACGCCTTGAGTAGCCATAAATCTGTCCTTTCAAGAAATAATTTCTATTTTTGTAAATTAGTTAATTTTCTCCATAAAAACCTATACGGAAAGACTTACGCCTTTCCGTACGGGTTTGTGTGTTTGGAGTATCTATGAAGAAAATACGATAGCGTTAATTAGCCGTTAGCCTTGATGTATGCTTCAAGCTCTGCGTTAGCATCTCTTGTAGCGGCCCATTTCTGATTAACGGAGTATGCGATAGCCTTGAAGCCTGCGTCGCCCTTGCCGGCAAATGCTGCTTCAGCAAGCTGGAGCTTGAAGTTAGCGGAGTCGCCTGTCCATATACCGACCTCAGAATCCTTGTCGATAGCGTTGAATACGCCTGTCAGACCCTCGGGAGCCGTTGCCGCTGTGAAGAATTCACAACCGTCAAATGCTGAGAGGTAATCGGGGAGCTTGCTGCCTTCAAGTGTATTGATACCGCCTTCAGCCTCAGAGAAGCCGGATTCAGCGATGAACCATTCAATATACTTCTTGCCGAGATCCTTCTTGTCATCGGCAATGTTCTTGTTTACGCCCATGCAGTAGTCTGCTGCGTACTGTGCGTACTGCTTGCCGTCCTTAGAGAAGGGAGCAGGCATGTAACCGATATTTTCGGGATCAAGGTTATTATCCTTAGCGATCTGCTGGAACTGTGAAACTGCCCATGAACCCATTGTCATTGTAGCAACTTCGCCCTTTGCAATCATCAGCTTTGAGCCTTCCCAGTCGGAGCTCATCGGGTCGCCCTCGATAAGAGTAGAATCTCATTAGATATCATACATCAACTTGAATACGTTGTAGTAGGGCTTGCCTTCTGTGAAGAAGTCTTCCTTGTTTACGATAAGGTCTGTTTCAAAGTTGGGGTTACCCGAAGAAGGAACAACAAGGCTTGACCACTGTGAAGCTGTCCAGCTTGCTTCCTTGAAGTTTGTGTAGTAAGGAATTACATCGGGGAACTTTTCCTTGATCTTCTTTAAGTCAGCGATGAATTCGTCGGCTGTCTTGGGCATTTCTGTGATACCTGCGTCTGCCCATACCTTCTTGTTGTAGCAGATACCGCCGCTAACAGAGCCTAAGTGAGCAAGGCCGTATACTGTTCCGTCATACATCTTCTGATCTGCCCACTTGTACTTATCCTTAAGTTCATCGTACTTGCCGAGAGGCTCGAAGAAGTTTGAAAGATCGGCGAGCTTAACTGTATCGGGAATCATGAGTACATCGCCATATTCCTTGGTGCTCATCATTGTCGAAACGTCATCTGCGTAGCTCTTGAATGACTGATATTCAACAGTGCAGTTGTACTTTTCTTCAAAAGCATCTGTCATCTTGTCGAGTGAGCCGTCATCCTTACGGTCTGTACGGTGAGTAAGAACCTTGAGTGTGATCTTTTCGCCCGAAGGTGTAGTCGAAGATTCTTCACCCGATGTCGCAGAACTGTTATCTTCTGTCTTTGATGAAGATGATGTACTGCCTGATGTTGATGATGTTGCATTGTTACTGTTGCAGGCTGCCAGCGAAACTGCTGTGCTTGCCGCAAGGATACCTGCGAGTATCTTCTTTGCTTTCATGTGATAATTTCCTTTCTGGTCGGACAGTGCTTAGCCACCGGTCCTTAGTTGATAGTTAATGAATTTAGCTTATGTTTATTAAGCTGTTTCCGCTTGCTTAATTCACTTAAGATTATACAACGTTTTAGCTAAAAGTCAATACAGCTATAGGAAATTCAGCTAAAACACATAAATTATATTTGTTTATTATGTGCATTAAAAACAAAATTCACACTAACTTAACTGTGTTACACAATTTTATTAAGTAAGTATCGGTGTAACCCGTTTTCACACTTACAAATTCGTTTAACTAAAATAATTTTATGTTAGGTTACATATATTTCACACTGTTTTTAGTTGTTTTTAAACTCTGTTAAATTATTCGCCCGTAAATATGATAACTCAAAAATTCCCGGCTATTCATTAAAAATAAAGGAGATAAAGTTGCGGGTGCGGGGGAAGTGTGGTATAATAACCTCAGACTTAAAATCCGCCGGGGGCGGATTTTGCCGTGCAAAAGCACGGCTTGCGGCGCACCGCACCTCTGAGAACATTTTACCATTAAATCTTTTGTCTGACGGCAAAATACGGCGTACCGCCGTGTCGGTTTA
>OGIL01001411.1_pt1 | contig 12962 bp, 8 predicted proteins | sample 1571751 | NCBI WGS metagenome assembly OGIL01 (sample SAMEA2581964, study PRJEB24529) | metagenome | biome: Human gut stool | place: China | collected 2011 | reverse complement strand
AACCGTCTTTGATGAAACTGTTTTTGTTTCATCGATGACATTGTACCTGCAAGCAATGCAGACGTATATACATCTGCTTATTTTGCTTTGCAAAATACTTGTTGGGAAATCCCAAACCCTTGAACTGCATCCCGTGGATGCAGGCTGTTTTAAGCAAATAAAAAGGAAAACTGTTTTATTTTTTGCGGAATTCTCCATACAGCCACTCTGCCAATGCCGACATGATAGCCTTGTACTTGCTGGTATCTTCAAACAGGGAAGAGAAAGTGTCCTGCGCTTCAAGATAGCTGTCCTGTGCGGCGGTGTCAAAAGCCTTGGGGAAGATGCTCTCGGTAAAGATCTGCGGGTCGGAGCTGCGCGCCAGTTTTGCCAGCTTCGGGTCAGCCAGCAGACGGTCATGCAGGGCAGTAAGCAGCACCCGGTCGGCATTGGTGAACTCGCCCTTGAACTTCTCGTTGATCTTCAAAATGATCTCGTCCAGCGGCTCCTTGGGGTCGTGCCCCAGAGCACCCTTCTGGGTGACCGGCTCGTAGACGCCCTTGGCGTGTTCCAGCTCAATAGCACCGGCAAAGGTCTTTTGCAGCTTGTAATACTCCAGCTGCAATTTTCCCTCCAAGTCCAGCGGAGAGACCTCGTCCGGCGGCAGCAGCTTGAGCAGGTAGGCACAGAATACATTCTCCTTGTGCAGCTCTTCATCGAACATTCGTGCCACCTGCGAAACGTAGCCGTACCACTTGACGAGGCTGCGCAGCAAGCGGCGGAACTGGTACCGCTCGGCCTGCGTTTTCTGGTTGTAGCGGTCTGCTACGGGCTTCAAAACGCTGCTCATGCGGCCCACGGCGTTTTTATCCTGCTTGGTGCTGCGGAAATACTCCTTGGCAAAGGCTTCCACATCTGCATCGGAATAGACGGCAAAGCTCCGCAGCTCCTTCTGGGTCTTGTAAATGAGGTCGGTGTTGACCTCCTGCTCCAGAAACGTCTCCTGATAAAAGGGCTGGAAGGCCTCCCGGATGTCCTCTGCCTTGTTCACGAAATCCAGCACAAAGGTGTCGGTTTTGCCGGGACAGGTACGGTTCAGGCGGGAGAGGGTCTGCACTGCCTTGACGCCCTTCAACTTTTTGTCCACGATCATGGTGTGGAGCAGCGGTTCGTCAAAACCGGTCTGGTATTTTTCTGCCACGATGAGCACATTGAAGTTGTTATGAAACTCCTTTTTGGTCTGGCTCTCTGCAATGTGGCTGCCGTCGGCGCGGACGTTCAGGGACTGCTCCGTGTACTCCACGCCGACGTCCGGTACGGCACCGGAAAATGCCGCTAAGATCTGCACATCGTCATAGCCCTGCTCCGCAATGTAGCGTTTGACCTCGTGGAAGTACCGCACCGCTGCCAATCGGGAGGAGGTGACTACCATCATCTTGCCCCGCCCGCCGATTTTGTGGCTGGTGGTCTCTCGGAAGGTCTCTACAATGATCTTTGCCTTCTGGCTGATGTTGTAGGGGTGCAGTTCCTCGTACTTGCGGATGAGCTTTGCCGCCCGGCTGGCGGGCAGGTCGGGGTTGTCCGGGATGGTCTTGGCAATCTTGAAGCAGGTGGAATAGGTCATGTAGTTTTGCAGCACATCCAGAATGAACCCTTCCTCAATGGCCTGCCGCATACTGTAAATGTGGAAAGGGTGGTGGCTACCGTCCGGGTACTCGGTGCCAAACAGTTCCAGCGTGGCGGCTTTTGGGGTGGCGGTAAAGGCAAAGAAGGACAGGTTCTTGTGCCGCCCGTGGGAGGTCAGTTCCTTCACCAGTGCATCCTCCGGGTCAATCTCGTCCTCCGCTTTGCCCTCCAGCTCGGCATATTCCCGCAGCGCATCCTCGGTGTCGGCAAGGGCAGCTTTTAGCTTTAAGGCAGAGGTGCCGGTCTGGGAGGAATGCGCCTCGTCGATGATGACGGCATAGTTCTTCCCGGCTGTCCTGTTCACCTCGGTGTAGATGACCGGGAACTTTTGCAGTGTGGTGATGATAATGCGTGCGCCATTGTTGATGGCATCCCGCAGGTCGCCGGAGTTTTTGTCCTCGCCGATGGCCTCCACCGCGCCCAGCGTATGGTCGAAGCCGGAGATGGTCTCCTGCAGCTGTGCGTCCAGCACGGTGCGGTCAGTCACCACGATGACACTGGCAAACACAGGCTTATTCTCGGTGTTGAACAGGGAAGCCAGCCGGTACGCCGTCCATGCAATGGAGTTGGATTTGCCCGACCCGGCGCTGTGCTGGATGAGATAGTGCTGCCCGGCACCCTTCTGCCGCACATCTGCCACCAGCTTACGCACCACGTCCAGCTGGTGGTACCGGGGAAAGATCAGGGTCTTGCCGTCCTGCAGGCTCATGAACTTTTGCAGGATGTCCATCATGCTGTCCTTCTGGAACACTTCTTCCCAGAGGTAGGCGGTAAGGTAGCCGCTGGGGTTGGGCGGGTTGCCTGCGCCGCCGTCCCGCCCGGCACCGTTGGAGCCCTGATTGAAGGGCAGAAAGCGGGTGTCCTTGCCCGCCAGCCGGGTGGCCATCCACACCTCGGTCAGGTCTACGCAAAAGTAGCCCAGAATGCGCTTATTGAACTGGAAACACACCTCCCTGGGGTCCCGGTTGTGCATCCACTGCTGCTTGGCGTTTTCCACGGTTTGCCCGGTGAACTGGTTCTTCAACTCAAAGGCGAACACCGGGATTCCGTTTACCGCCAGCACCATGTCCACCGAGTTGTGGGTGGTGTCGGAGTAGAACCACTGCCGGTTGCAGGTGATCTCGTTTTGGGCATAGCGCTGGGCATCCTTCTGGTTCAGCGCAGATTCTGGCTGAAAATAGCACACCCGGAACCGCCGTCCCCGGTGCTTGAACCCGTACCGCAGCACCGAAAGCAGCCCATCCGCATCGCAGGCATTGTTAAAGGCCGTGCAGAACTTCCGCACTGGGTTTACCGGGTTCTGCTTTTCAAAAAATGCCCACTCATTGGGCTGGGTCTTTTGCACAAAGCGGATCAGGGTATCCACAAACAGCCCCAGCTTGGTGTCGTAGCAATCCCCATTGCGGGTGTAGCCCCCGGCAGGGGAGAGCAGCGCCGCCGCAATGTCCGATTCAAACTGCTTTTCGGTGGTGATGAGGGGCATGGTTAGACCTCCTTTATTTGTATCGTTTGATGAGCTCCTTCGCAAACAAAATCGCAATATCTTCTTTTGAACGGCCCTCTGTACGAATTGCTTGGATTTGACTCAAAGTGGGATATTTATCTTTTAGCTGTTCAAATGTGATGTTATACAACAAAGGAAGAACAATTTTTTGACCATTGACATTTTGACGTTTCAAAAATTCGTCGAGTTCACGCTCTGTCCATTCTCGTCCGAAGAAGTTTTCGGAAATTACGATAATTGCAAACTCTGATTTCTCAGTTCCGTTAAGAATGACTTGCTTCCAGTTGTCACCCCAAGAAAGAACCTCGGAGTCGTAAAAAATATTGATTCCCAATTTCCGCAAGGTTAGATACAACTCATCTACATAATCGGATTTATCTGCATTCGCATGGGAAATGAAAACGTCGAATTCTTTTCGGGAGGATTTGATAGGTGTGCTTTCTGCTGAGGCAGCTGTTGCAAGAGCCCTTTCTTTGTCATCAAAGTAAGACAACCCTTGAGGGGTTAATGTGGCTTCCCAACCGCTTAACCAGAGATTCACAGAAGAAACCATTCCATACATACGAAGTTTTTCAAATTCCGAAAGAATAGAGTTTCGATAGGGGACAGGAAAATCGCTATTGTCACCTTGAATATAGCGATTTTCATTTCCGTCGTATAATTTTAGGAGTGCGGTGAAAACTTCTTCCGATGCGGCGTCCATAATGCGCATTCCACTAACGACGGGTTGACCGCTGACAATAGTAGAGGCGTACTGACGCCGTGCTTCTTGCGCAGCTATTTTTTGATTTTCACGTTGCTGTTTTTCAAGAGCTTTTTCATAAGCAGTTTTGGCCATAAATATCCTCCTGACATTAAAATATAAATCAGTTCGCTGGAGAACTCTTATTAGAGAGTCCTGCGCTACGAGCAGCTTCATAACTTTTGAAAATAATATCGGTCCAGTTCCTTAAAACATTAGTGGCAACTAAACTGTCTGTACATGGAAATACTTGCAGAAAGTTTTGAGAAGACCATGCGAGTGTAACGGCTGCCTGCTCTCCGGCAAGTTCTAGTCCATAGTCAGATTGTCCGACAGAAATATACTCATTTTCGTCCCCCGTAGCTAGACGTCTCATGGTTCCTTGCGGAGAAGCATGATTGACGAGGCAAGCTAGTTTATATTGCGATTGCCATAATTCATCAATCTTGCAACACTTAAAAAGCGATTGAAAAGAATTGATTTTGACTACTTTTCCATTTTGATTTTTAGCACCAGATGTCCAGGTATAATGTTGGTCTGTTGTGCGAGATTGTTCAATATATTGCTTGGCAATTTGCTCACCTTGTTGTGCTATGAAATGTCCAATGCAACATAATTCGTACATAGAGCGCCATCGTGCAAAAGCACCATCGGCAAAACCATTCTGCAATAAACACAGAATTTCGAGAAATTCCTGACAAGATCGACCTTGAATCCGTTGAAGAGCTAAAAATGTGAATTTAGATTGATCACGAAATTCTGGAAGCAAGGATGCGACATATTTGGAGTGTTGTTTAGCGGCATTTACAGCGATAGAATACATGGTCAGCGAATGCTCGAACGCGTTTTTCCAAACTATGTAATTGTGTTCTAAAAATTCATTGATTTTTTGCTCTTCAGACCGGGCGATTTCCGAGGAGGAAGCTGTGTAGTAGTTTGTCTTTTGAGCTGATAAATTTTGAATAGTATCAAAATACCAGCGGTGAAATTCTTCGCTTTGAATCTTATCCGGAATGGTATCGTCAGAGAAACCTTGTTTTTTTAGTGATGAAATATAACTTTCGATAACAGAGTCGTGGAATTCGTGGTAATTTATAGAACGCTCTTTACTCACATTTTACACCTCCCTCTTCCCGGTTACAACCTCATAAATCAAACTTTTCTTATAGCTTTCCAGCTCTTTCACCAGTTGCTCCTTCTTTGCAATCAGCTTGTCAATCTCGGCGCACTTGGCGTCAAGATGATCGACGATTTCCTTTTGTTCTTCAAGAGGTGGGACAACGACTTTTATGCTTCGGAACTGGTCGGAGTAAGTACGCCAACGCATCGCCATAATGCCACGACCATTTTTATAGCAATCGCCACTAAAGCCTAATGTACGGAAATAATAATGATAAAACCTGCACTCGATTTCAGGCGAAGGAACATAAACATCATAAGCGGGACTTGTCACACCGGCATAATCAGATCGTCCGATAGCACCCATCCAACAAAGAATGATATTTACAATCATATCATTCGGACACACTTTTTTGTAACCGTCTGCATTAGAAGCCTTGTTGCCGGTTGTTTTTTCGATATCACAGTGTTGTATCACACCTTTATCTGTATAGAGAGAAATAAGATTGACCTGTTCAAGTGGTAAAAAGTTGCGTTCATTGCGGATTGAAAAAATTGTTTTTATGCGTTGGACAGACCATTCTACTGGAATCTCTCCAATCCACTCAACCCCGCTATCCTTCATCTCCCGCTCACCACGCACGCCTTTTGTAACAGCCTGCGTAATAACTGCCTGTTTGAGCTTTTTGTATTCCTCGATGCTGGAGCGGACTTTAGAGATGAGAAAATCAAACGCAGCACCATGTGCGTCTAAGTAAGTGGCAATTTGAAATTGTTTCGATAAAGAAGGGACGGGAAGAAACATATTGTAATAGTTACTTTGCGTCATACCGGGCAACGTTGTTTGTGAAATGTAGTATTTGTAATCGAAACAAGCTGCTAGGTAGTAGTAGAACTTTAGAATACAGTGACTTTTGGACTTTACATCAAAAGCAGTGTCAACGTTCCAATATTTTCCTTCGATATAATGTGGGATGTGAAGAGTCGCGCCTTTTCGACCAATAAGAACAGCAGGCCCTTCTTTATATTCGCCGCAGGTCTTAAAGCTTTCTGAACCGCTACCGTAAACAGGAATGAAACCTTGTATTTTGGGATCGGATCCATGAGAAATATCAATAAAATATTTTGCTTTAGCAATCTCCCACCCCTCCGGGATCTCCCCGATCCATTCAATGCCGCTGTCTTTCATTTTCCGTGCCATGGTCAGCCCTCCTTATGGAACAGCTCTGCCAGCCCGGCGGAGATATCCTGTTCCAGTGCGGTGATGCGCGCCACGATATCCTCCACGGCTTCCGGTGCCCTGATACTCGTAGAAATAGCGAGTCATGGGGATTTCGTAGCCCACCTTGGTCTTGCTGTGGTCGATCCAGGCGTCGGGGGCGTAGGGCAGAACTTCGCGGGCAAAGTAGGCGTCAATATCCTGCACCAGCGGCACGTTTTCAGTGTCCCGCAGGCTGGTGTCCGGCACAGGCTTGCCGCGCTTCAGGATGATGTTGCCCGCCTCGTCCCGCTGGGGGCGCTCCACCACGATCTTGTTGTAGCCGAACTCCACGCTCTCGAACACCTTGCTCTCGCAGTAGATGCCGTTTTTGTCGCCGTACACCTTGCCGTTGGCAAATTCGCCGTAGGCGGTGACGATCAGCTCCCGGCAGGTGTCGGTGATGTCGTTGCGCTTGGTGCCGATGCTCTTGCGGCGAGGCTCAAAGCAGTGGCTGGCGTCAATAAGCTGCACCTTGCCTGCACGGTGGGCAGGCTTATCCTTGCTGAGCACCCAGATGTAGGTGGAGATGCCGGTGTTCATGAACATATCTGTGGAAAGCTGGATAATGCAGTCCAGCCAGTCGTTTTCCAGAATATACTGCCGGATGTTGCTGGGCCCGCTGCCGGCATCGCCGCTGAACAGGGGAGAGCCGTTCTGGATGATCGCCATTTTGCCCTTGTTTGCCAGCTTGGCAAGACCGTTCAGCACAAAAAGCTGCTGACCATCGCTGATCTTGGGCAGACCGGGGGCAAAACGCCCCATCTCGCCCCGCGCGGCCTCGGCTTCCACTGCCTTCTGCTCCCGCTTCCAGTCGATGCCGAAGGGAGGGTTGGAGATGATGTACTGGAAGGTGAATCCGGGGAACTGATCCTCCGACAGAGTATCACCGAACCGCATATTGTTGGGGTCGCCGCCCCGGATCATCATGTCCGCCTTGGCGATGGCAAAGGTGGAGGGGTTGAACTCCTGCCCGAAGCAGGTCACCTCGATGTCGCTGTTCAGCTCGTGGATGCGCTCCTCCATGCAGCTCAGCATCTGGCTGGTGCCCATGGCCATATCGTAAACGGTCATGCTGCTGGTGTCCAGGTCGGCTTCAGACAGTAGCAGATCGGTCATCAGATAGATGATATCCCGGCTGGTGAAGTGGGCTCCGGCCTCCTCGCCAAAGCTCTCAGAGAACCGCCGCACCAGATCCTCGAAGATATAGCCACAGTCCACGGCGCTGATCTTGTCCGGGCCGAGATATCCCTTCTCAGAGCCGAACTCCTTGATGACGAGGTAGAGGGTGTTGCTCTCTACCATCCGCTTGATGATGTTGTCAAAGTCGAACTTTGCCAGCACGTCCTGTGCGTTGGCAGAGAAGCCGGACAGGTAATCCCGGAAGTTGGACTCAATGTTGTCCGGGTCTGCCAGCAGGGTCTCGAAGGTGAAACGGCTGGTGTTATAGAACTGGTAGCCGGAGGCCTTCTGCAAAAAGCCGTCGATGACCTGCAGCTTTTTCACCTTTTCGTAGGTATCCAGCACTGCCTGATGGGTGGGCAGCAGGCAGTCATGGAACCGTTTCACCACAGTCATGGGCAGAATGACCAGACCGTACTCGTGGGGCTTGAACGGCCCCCGCAGCATATCGGCCACGTTCCAGATCATGGCGGCTTTTTCGGCAATATTGGCACCTACGGCGGTGATCTTATCGTTTGGCATACGTTGCTCCTTGCTTTTTGTGATAGGTGGACATCCTGATTTTACAACAATGGGTGTCCTATAAATCGGATAGCAGGATGCTTTTCCTGAAAAATGATTCTTGCATCTATTGTACCACGGATTTTGTAGAATGACTATATTTTGTCAAAAAGAAATGCCCGCCTGAAAACCAGACGGACATACTGTAAATCATATCATCTGAAAATGCCGCAATGCCTCTACGATCGCATCCGCTTTTTCCTTCGGACACTGAGGCTGCTTTGCGTTTTCGGACTTCGCCTTGTGGTGGTTCTCCCGTACCTCCAGACCGCATTTCTGCTTGACCTGCGAGATATACAGGGAAGAAACCTTCAGCCCAGTCTGTTCCAACACACGGGCCTTGATTTCAGGATAGGTCGCACCCCTTTGCAATCCTGAAGTGTCCATGCCCTCCAAGGAGAACTCTACACGGACTTTTTTGGAGTCGATCTCACCCTTGGAAAGTGCAATGACACATTCGACGCTCTCCGTCCCCGGGGTAAGGTCAAGCCAGATGCTCACCGCCTCCGCATGGGTGGGCAGAGCTGCCATGACCGTCAGGGCCAGAACACCCGATGTGACCGCCGCAATAAATTTTCTTCGCATGATAAAACCTCCTTTTTATGAGCGGTTTATCCCAGAATCGAGAATCTCCGCACTTCTACATTGTTATTCTCCACGCCGGAGCAGTCCTGAAAGACTTTATGCCGTATCCGGCCCCGGATGGTGTTGCCGCTGACTTCCTTCGTGCTGGCGATGCCGTAGCCGAGGGAGACGTCCAGCGTATTCCCTTTCAAGGCGCTGAGCTGATAGCAGATGCGCCGCCCGTTGTCGCCGCTCAGGGTGATGCGGCTGTTCTGGATGACCGTGCTGCCGTCGGCACGGTCATTGCCCCGGGCCAGCATGGGGTTCGCGCCCTTTTTCATATCGTGCTTTGCCATGCTGTCCGGCTGTCTCATGGTGATGTCGCAGTTGTCCACGACGGCGCGGGTCTTATCGCCTACCATACGGAAAATGGTCTCGCAATACTCCGCACGGACGGTGCAATCCTCCATCCGGACGTCTGTGGTGCCGCTCTGCCCCAGCGTGATGAACCACACCGGGCGATGATCGGCATCCAGCCCCTCCTGTGTCTGTGTCTCATAGAAGCTGCAGCCCGAGAGGACGACATCCCGCACCGCGCCGCCCCATCCCCAGACCGCCAGCAGCTCGTCGGCACCGGACTTGTAAAATTCACAGTTCTGGAAGCGGATATTCCGGCTCTCCACCCTGTCCGTCCAGTTGCGCACCCAGATGCCGCCGGACGCGCCGGAGGTCATCTGGCGGAATACACAGCCCTCAAAACGGATATTCTCGTTGCCGCCATACAGGTCGGCGGCGCAGCGCCCCCACTCGTTGGGCTCACAGTCGAAGGTGCAGCCCACAAATTCCACATTGCGGGCGAGCATCACCCGGAGCATATAGTTGGCCTGACAGCTGTCCGCTGCCCGGAAGGTCACATTTTCCAGCCGGACGTCGTGGGCGCGGTCATCATCAGAGTCTTTCATAAGCTCCACCGCCACACGGTCCTCTTTCAGGTCAGGGTACTGAATATCACTGAGCAGGACAGCGCCGTTTCCCTGGATGGTCAGTCCGCTGGGCAGCCCGAGGCAGGAGGAGAAGCGGTAGACCGCCCCCGCCGTCAGCTCGAGAGGCCGACCGGACGCGCTGGCCTGCTGCATCGCGGCCTGCAGAGCCTGCAGGTCGTCCGCGATACCGTCGCCCTTCGCCCCGAACTGTTCCGGCGTAACGCCGGTACTCACCGGACGAACCGTACTGCTCTGGGCAGCAGACGCTGTGACCGCCTGAGCCGGGGTCGCAGCCGCCGTTTCGCTCTTCTGCCCACAGCCGCACAAAAGCAGCACCGCCATGAGGACAAAGGCCAAAGCTTTTATTTTCACGTTCAAATGGTCTCCTTCTCTGCCGGGGCTTCTTATGCTTATCATACCAGAAACCGCAGTCGATGTACAACCAAAAGAGCCGCTGCCCACAAAATGCGGCAGCGGCTCTTTTCAGCTTTTCAGTTCAGCCGGGTGTCAGCTCAGGACTGGCAGGCGGTGATGAGGCTCATCTTGTAGACCTCGTCGGCGTTGCAGCCACGGGACAGGTCGTTGATGGGAGCGTTCAGACCCTGCAGGATGGGGCCGTAAGCGTCGAAGTTACCCATGCGCTGGCAGATCTTGTAGCCGATGTTGCCGGCGTTGATGTCGGGGAAGATGAAGGTGTTGGCATGACCGCCCACGGAGCTGGTGATGTGCTTGGTCTTGGCCACCACGGGAGACACGGCGGCGTCGAACTGGAACTCGCCGTCCACGGGAACGTCGGGCATGGCAGCCTTGGCCTTCTCGCAGGCGTTGCGCATCTTGTCCACGTCCTCGCCCTTGCCGGAGCCCAGAGTGGAGTAGCTCAGGAAGGCCACCTTGGGATCAATGCCGAAGACCTTGGCGGTACGGGCAGTCTCAACAGCGATCTCCACCAACTCATCCTCGGTGGGCTTGATGTTGATGGCGCAGTCAGCCATAGCCAGGACCTCGTTCTCGCCGGTGGCGGAAGGACGGACCATAATGAAGCAGGAGGACACGATCTTGCTGCCCGGCTTGGTCTTGATGATCTGCAGAGCGGGACGGACGGTGTCAGCGGTGGAGTAGGTAGCGCCGCCCAGCAGAGCGTCGGCATAGCCCATCTTCACCAGCATGGTACCGAAGTAGTTGGCCTGAGACAGGGACTTGCGGCACTGCTCCTCGGTCATCTTGCCCTTGCGCAGCTCCACCATCAGGGCCACCATCTTGTCCATGTCAGCGAAGTTGGCGGGGTCCATGATCTCAGCGCCGCGGATGTTGAAGCCGGCCTCTTCGGCAGCCTTGGTGATCTCGTCGGCGTTGCCCACCAGAACGGGAGTCAGGAAGGTACCGGACAGCAGACGGGCGGAAGCCTCCAGGATGCGGGGATCGGTACCCTCGGTGAAGACGATCTTACGGGGATGCGCCTTCAGCTTTTTGATCAGAAATTCAAACATGTTGATTCCTCCAATTTTTAATTCAGGGAACGGGGTTTCAATTCCACCCTTTATTATACACGGTCCGCAGCCGGGGTCAATGAAAAAAGTGACGAATTGGGACGTAATTTTTTCCGATTTTTGCGTGTCAACTACGAAATTCGGCAAAAAAGCATCGTTAAAATACATAAAAATATGCCAAAAAGCCAGAAGTTGCTTGACGGGCGAATATAAAAGGGATAATATAAAGCGGTAACAATTTGTTACTTTTTATGGTTCACAAATTTTTAAAGGGCATCTGCCCGCGATACGATAGGAGCATTATGAGTCAAAACACCAAAAAGCCTTATGATCTGCCGGACTGGCCCGCAGAGGCGGAACAGACCCAGGAAGCGCCCAGACCCCGCAGAAAGCGGCGCGCTCCCGCTGAGCCCGAAGACCTCTGGGGCAAGCTCCGCTTCCGGGCCGGAAAGAAGGTCCGCTGGTTTGGCCGCCGCTGCCGCCGGGTTGTCCGGGAGGCTCAGGCCCATCGGTTCCCGGAGTCCAACCGGAAGCCTCTGCAATTCCTGCTGATGCTCTGGGGGCTGCTGCCCTCCGCTGCCAGCCGGCTGCGGGAGATCCTGCTGGGCCGCCGCAGAGAGCGGAACCTCCGCACCAGCAGATTCTCCGTCTGGTTTGAAAAGGAAAAGCGCCTCCACTCCCTGATGTTCCTGGGAGGAAGCTGTGCGCTGGCAGGCATCATCCTGTTCTGCTCCCTCTTCACCATCGGCACCACCGTCTCCTATGACGGGCAGGTGTTGGGACGGCTGGCTTCCAAATCGGAAGCCGAAACCGTCCGGAAGGATCTGGAAAGCATCACCTCCCGGACACTGGGAGAGACCTACACCATCGATGATTCCCTGCTGCAATACGATTCCGGCTGGATGCTCCGTCAGGACATTGAGGATAAGGCCGTATACGAGGACCAGCTTTCCGACGAGATCGGTCTTGTGACCTCTGCATACTGCCTGTATGTCAACGATGTGCGCATCGGCGCCACCCCCTACGAGGGCGCGTTGGAGGAACTGTTGGACCAGCTGCAGAAGGCGGCCTCCGATGAAGATACCATTTCCTGCGAATTTGCAGAGGATGTTGAGATCCGGCAGGAGTACGTTCCCACCAGTGAGATCATGAACCTGGGCTATATTGCGGAACTGCTTTACAGCACCAAGACGGCCGAGGTCACTTACGAGGTGAAAAAGGGCGATACCTGGTCTCAGATCGCCGCCAAGAATGACATGACCTCCGCAGAGCTGCTGGCGCTGAACCCCGGCTACAACATCAACAAGCTGCAGATCGGCGAAGTGCTGACCCTGTCCGCCTCTGTCCCCTACCTGACCATGACTGTGGTAAAGCAGGAACGGTATCTGGATGATGTGTCCTACAACATTGAGTACACCGACAGCGCTGACCTCTATCAGGGCGACTATAAGGTAACCTCCAAGGGTGAATACGGCAAGGCGGACGTGATGGCTAAGGCCACCTATGTCAATGGCGAGGAAACGGAGCGGACCATTCTCTCCTCCGTGACTTTGAAAGAGCCTGTCACCGAATACCGGCTCCGGGGCACCAAGGTCCGGCCCACCTGGATGCCTACCGGCAGCTTCCGCTGGCCCACCAGCGGTCGGATCAGCTCCTACTTCGGCGGGCGGAAATCCCCCGGCGGCATCGGCTCCACCAACCACAAGGGCATCGACATCGCCGTCCCCAGAGGGACACCCATCTACGCCGCCGATGGCGGCACCGTGACCTACTCCGGCTGGATGAGCGGCTACGGTTATCTGGTGCAGATCGACCACGGCAACGGCTATGTCACCCGGTACGGTCACAACTCCAGTCTCACCGTCAGCGTGGGACAGCACGTTTACAAGGGCCAGCA
>OGIL01001399.1_pt1 | contig 13026 bp, 8 predicted proteins | sample 1571751 | NCBI WGS metagenome assembly OGIL01 (sample SAMEA2581964, study PRJEB24529) | metagenome | biome: Human gut stool | place: China | collected 2011 | reverse complement strand
TCTCCGGCGCTGACTGGGCGCTCCATGTTGCGCAGACCGCGCAGCAGCTCGGCGTTCTGGACAGAGTGGCGAAGACCACCGACCTGAACGCTCCCGCTTCCCGTGAGCTGGTCGCTGAGCTCCTGTTCCAGGGCATCCAGAAGGCTCAGGTCACCTACACCCCGGCCTTCGGCTATGTGACCGATAAGGTCATCGGTGCCAAGAACAACAGCCTCGGTGAGAAGAACTTCAAGCTCGACTCTGCTAAGTCCTCCGACAAGTGGGGCCGTCCCGCCACCAAGTGGACCTACAACACCGGCGACAAGGCCACTACCTTCGTTGAGAAGCCCAACCTGACCTACACCAAGGCTGTTACTGAGTGCGACGTCGCTCACGACGCTGGCCTGAAGGTCGACACCGCTTACACCCTGTATGTCAACGGCCAGAAGCAGCCCACGACCTACACGGTCAACCTGACCGACACCGTCACCAAGATGGGTGCTCAGGGCCGTCTGGTTGAGGTCTATGACAATACCATCGTCATGATCGACACCTTCCTCGCCAAGGTCACCTATGTTGCTCCTGCCGCTTATGACGCTCAGGGCCACCTGCGCACCGAGGCTACCATCAAGCTCGATGTCTATGCCACCAAGGGCTCCACTGCTGCTACCACGCTCACCCTCACCAACGGCGAGGATGCGTATCCGTATGCTGTCGGCGATTACGTTCTCCTGAACGCCTACACCAACGCTTTTAACAGCGCTACCGAGAGCGGCCTCATCAAGACCGCCGCTGACAAGTACGGCGAGATCGTTTCCAAGGCCACTTCCATTGACGGCGCTCAGAGCGTGATCTACTACAACGCCAAGCAGCACAACGTCGAGGGCACTGTCTATGACGATGCTGTCAAGTTCTACTTCGACAACGCGGTGGCTAGCACCAACAAGTTCACCTGGTTCTTCGATCAGTACAACAACCTCATCGGTAACGTTGAGATCGCTGCTGCTACCAGCTACGGCGTCATCAACTCCATCTGGTGGGCTGGCAACGCTGCGGACGGTTCCGGCGTTGCTAAGGCGAATGTCACCTACATGGACGGCACCACCGCTGTGGTCGACCTGAGCAAGATGACCTACTTCGACGATACTGCTTCCGGCGTTGTGGCCCCCAAGATTGCGACCGGTAAGGTCACCCACAGCACCGGCATCCAGAACAAGGTCATGAAGGTTGATGGTGACTACTTCTACGTTGACTCCTACATCAACACCAACGCTGTCTGTGATGTCAACGGTATCCTGAACGGCCACCTCTTCCAGTTCACCACCCAGGCAAACGGCACTCTCGCCGCTGTCGAAGTCGCTACCGGTGTTGACGCCAAGTTCTTCAACGAGAACCTGTTCGTCAGCAAGAACACCCAGTACAACGGCAAAAACCTGATCGTTGACGATGCCACCGTCTTCCTGGTCCGCAACAACACTACCAATCCCTACACCTTCAAGTCCATCGTTGGTCTCGGCAACATCGACAACTATGCTCAGGCTGAGGTCGACTTCGTCGATCTGAACGGTGATAAGGTCGCCGATTACGTCTACGTCATCGCCGATCCCGTTGCCGCCAAGGTCACCAGCCTCTTCTACTATGCCAACGAGCAGGTCTCCTATGACGCCAAGACCGGTGTCTACACCATCCCCGGCTACGTTGACGGCGTGAAGGGCAACATCTACGGCTCCAAGGACGACGCTATCGTCCTCACCCTGCTCAACGCCCTCAGAACCCAGGCTACCAATAAGGTCGCCGGCGGTCTCTTCAAGGTCGCTCTGAGCAACAACTACGTCAAGGATTATGTCGCCATCGCTGCGATCGGCACTGAGTCCTCCACCACCGCTGCCATCACCGCCTTCACCGGCTATCCCATGGCTGCTGCCTACGCCGGCTACACCGTTAAGGTCGACTCCATCGTGGGCGCTGACAAGGACACCTACAAGAACTCTGTCTACACCGACTATGTCGATGGCACCATCACTGGCGACAAGTTCTACACGGTTTCCGGCAACGGCGTTGACGGCCTGACCAAGATGCCTCTGGCTCTCGGCGACGTCACCACGCAGAACGTCATCGTTGTTTACAACGCTGATCCCGCTGGCACCTCCGCCACCCTCAACCGTCTGGCGCTCCAGGTTTACGCTGTGAACAAGGTCGACACCTCCACCAACCCCGATCCTCTCGCTACCTCTTACACCTACACCCTGAACATCGTGAATAAGGACACCGGTGCTGTTCTCCAGTCCTACGCCAAGACTGTTAAGAATCCCGTTAATGGCACCTACACCATCACCCTTAATGGTGCTGCTACTGAGTTCGGCGTCTCTACCGCCAAGCTCACCGCTTTCGGTCCCGACTCCATCACCCTCACCATCGACAGCACTGTTGGCAAGCTCACTGATTCTGGTGTTCTCAACGCTTACTACGCCAACTAATCATTGACGTAAGCGCAAAAAATCTCTGAATAGAGTTTCAGCCCCCGGCTCTTTTGAGCCGGGGGCTGTTTTTTGTTTTTCTGCGTCTCAGTCCGCGTCACAGCCGAGCACCACATAATGATATGTTTTGCCCGCCTCATTGAACTGGATGGCAGGCGGGGCGAAATACTGATCCTCTTCCTGCTGGCAGAACCAGCTTACGCTGCTGTTGTCCCATATCGCCGCGTTGCCCCGGTTATTCGAGTTGTAAAACCCGCTGACACCGCGCAGCGCCCAGTGCTGCGTGTCGCTCTGCTCGCTCACCATCACAAGCAGCGGGTAAAAGCCGCAGTCGATCTTGTTGGGATTTTCCGCGCCGCTCAGACCATTGCCGGCGTAGCTGCCGTATTTGATGCGGCAGATTTTACCGTTTGCGATCGTCTGCGCCAATGCCGTGATGCGCTCCGCCGCCGTGCTGTCGGCCTCGCTGCGCGCGTCGGTCTCCGCCTTGAGCGCCGCGTCGATGCTCGCAAACGCGGCATTGAAGTCCTGCATTTTGATCGGGTCCTCCTTGACCCACTGCGGAAGTTTGTAATTTGTTGTCGTCTCCATGCTCTTTCCCCCAAATTTTGATAATGTTGGAAAAGGCAGCCCACACCCCCCTGCAAACGCGGGAACACTGATGCATGATTTGCCTTTTCATGATACGCCGTATCATGAAGCAGCGTTGCACACAACGCGGCAAAAAGTTGTACCGCCTCCGGTATTAGAATTCACGATACAACAAATTGCCGCGTTGTGTGCAGCGATCCCTCGTTGTGCGCGGGAACTTTTTCGGCTATCATACGTCTATAGAAGTATCCGAAAGAAATGAGGAACGAACGATGAAGAAGCTCCTTTCCCTCCTGCTCCCCCTCGCGCTGGCCCTTTCCCTCGCCGCCTGCGGCGAAAAAAGCGCAGACGAGGCCGCGCGCCAAACCCCGCCAACACTGACCGTGACAAGTGCAAACGCTTGCAGCGTCACCCTCAAAAGCAGCAGCTACGACTGGACCTACCCCCAGGGCCTACAGAGCATGACCGTCATTGCCTGCGGCGCGCACCCGCTGGACGAAACCTCCCGTGACATCACGCCTGTACTGGAAATGCCCTTTACAGTATCGGCCGCCTATTTCTACACCGTAACGCTCGATTTCGGCGATAATTCGCCCGATTCCGTCAGTCTCCGCTGCTGGCCGTCCGACGCCTGGGGCAGCACCGGCATGCCGTCCGGGACCGTGACCGCCCAGCGGCAGGATAACGGCACATTCCGCGCAGAACTGCCGCAAAGCGACGGCATTTTCGCCGTCGACGCGCTCTGGGACGGCAGCAGCGCGACCTACACCTTCTGCACGCAGGCGGAGGGGAGCGAAGAGCTCCACCCGGGCGCGGTGCTCAGCATCGGCGAGAGCGAAGACATCCGCAAGATCGACATCTCGTGGCGCAGCGGCGGCGTGAACATCTATGCCGCCGAGCAGAGCGCGCAGATCAGCGTGAAGGAGGAATCCACCGCGCCGCTCGCCGAGAGCGAGAAGATGGTCTGCGCGATCGACGGCGACACGCTGCGCATCCGCTTCCTCGGCGACGCTTACCGCGGCAGCTACGATGGGGAAAAGTATCTCGACGTGGGACTTCCGGCGGAGCTGGTCAACGCCGGTCACTTTGAGAAGATCGAGGTCGAAACGACGGACGCCTACGCCTATGTGAGCGCCGATGCGCAGAAGATCGACCTTTCGACCGTCGGCGGCGACGCACGCGTGATGTGCGCAAGCTGCCCCGCGGTCGAGATCGAGACGGTGAGCGGCAGCGTGGGCGTGGTGGACGGCACATGGGCAAGGGTCGATATTTCGACGCTCTCCGGCGCGATCGAGCTTGCAGGCGAAGTGGAAAATGCCGAGATCGAAACCGCGAGCGGCAAGGTGGATATCGCCGGCGCGCTCGGCGCGCTGGACTTCGAAAGCGTCAGCGGTGACCTGATTTTGGCTACCGAGCGTGCGCTGCGCCTTGATGCCGAAACGGAGAGCGGTAGCATCTATCTGACCCTTCCCGCGCAGGACGGCTTTACTCTCGACTATGAAACGAAAAGCGGCGCGTTCCGCTCCGCGCTCACCGAGCGCGAGGGCACGCTCATCGCCTGCGGCGACCGCGAAACGCACTACTCTGTGCCCGCGCTCGACGGCGGTGAGATGAGCGAGCTGGAAATTTCGACGGTCAGCGGCACGCTGACGATCAAAGCCTCCCCCGGCGGCAACTGAAACGAGCAAAAAAAGAGAGCGGCAGCGCCGCTCTCTTTTTTCGTTATTTTTCGTCGATTGCAAGCCACGTCTGGTCGAAGCCGTAGGGGAGCAGCTCCTTGATGTGCAGGTGCTTTTCTTCGTTGTCCTTATTCAGGCACACGACCTCCATGTCGGGCCCGAACTCGTAGAGCACCTGACGGCACGCACCGCAGGGGTAGCAGTAGTCGTCGCTGCGCCCAGCGATGACGATGCGCTTGAAGCGCCGGTGCCCCTCGCTCACGGCCTTGAACGCCGCGGTGCGCTCGGCGCAGTTTGTCAGGCCGTAGCTCGAATTTTCGATGTTGCAGCCGGTGAAGACCGCGCCGTCCTCACATTCGAGCGCCGCGCCCACGGGAAAGTGGGAATACGGCACATACGCCATGTCCAGCATGGCGACGGCCTTCGCCTTGAGTTCTTCTAACGTTGCCATAAAAACGCCTCCTCACCAGTCTACGCCAAGATCGGGACGGACTTGCGTATCCATGATGTCCTCGGCGTTATAGAATTGCAGATAGCGGCTGCGCGAGTGGCGCAGCGTGGTGCCGTCCGGATGCAGACGGTCGCAGATGACGGCGGAAATGTCGGGCTTCACATAGCTGAACGAACTCGTGCCGACGCTCGCGAAGATGCGGAAGCCCTGGCTTTGCAGGTACTTGAAGCGCTCGCCGGTCTGGTGCCAGTCGTCACCGTCGGGACGGCCGCCGTGTGGATAGAACAAAATCTGCGTGGGGCCGACGAGCGAGCCGACCTCGTCCGCCCAGCGCTCGGTGTCGTTGATGACGGTCTGGAGCGGTTTGGTGTCGAGGCGGATGTGGCCCCAGGTGTGGCTGCCGAACGTCCAACCCGTTTCCTTGAGCCGCTCGATGACGGGCTTGACCGCCTCGATCTCGCTCGCGCGGTAGGCATCGAACGCGGGGCGGTCGGGCGAATCTGCCGCGATGTCGCGGTCATCCTGCGTGCGATAGCCGAGTATCCCCTGATAGCCCGTCAGCGAGAAGATGGCCTTCGCGCCGTTCAGCGAAAAGTCGGGGTGCTCGTAGACAAACTGGTCGAGAATGGGCGTTGCGTCGAGTTCCTTGGTCAAAAAGGTCTCATTTGTGTACGGATCGGTGCACTGCGCCCAGATCTCGCCGTCCTCGCCGACGACGAGCTTGCTCGTGAAGCCTTCGTCGAGCATGTAGGGGTAGTAGTTCACGTCGTCAAAGCTGATGATGAGCGGCTTTTTGCCCTCTGGCAGCATCAGGGTGTTTCGCACCATGTGCGTGCCGGACTCGTCCGTCACCTCGCTCCAGACGTCTTCCATCGCGACTAAAATGTAGCCCTTGTCGTACACGGACTGCAAAATTTTGTTGTATTCGTCGACCGTCACCATCCAGTCGTCGAGGCCGTAGCGCTGATCCTGACTGGCATTGCAGTCGTGGAAGGCCCACTGCGGATAGGCGATGATCGGGTGGAAAAAGAGGTGCTCCACCACCTGATCCGGCCCCCAGGCCTGCGTGAGCTGGTCCTCGGACCAGTAGCTGCGCACGGCGTCGTAGGGATCAGTTGTATCGTCAGTATTGTTGTCGGTGTCGCTGCCATTCTCGTCCGTGACGGTCTGATCGTCGCCGTCGGACGGCGTCGTCTTATTGCCGCAGGCAGTCAGCAGCGACAGCACCATCAGCGCGCTGAGCAGCAGTGCAAAAAAGTGTTTCATGTCAAAATCTCCTCTCTCAAAACTGCGCGGTCATTATAGCAGACTTCACTTCTTTTGACTACACCTTTGGCGCTTTTGTTCCCATTTGTAACTATTTACCACAAATAATGAAAGCGTCACAGCTTTTCGCATCCGCAGACGCGAAATGATTTCGAATCGTTTTTTGGCGCGACATGCGCGTGCCAAAAAACTCTTCTCGCTCCGCGCGTGTCGAAGCCGCCCTTTGGGCGGCAAGGCACGAAGCGGAGTGTAATTCTCAAAAAACAAGGGACACGGAAACCGTGTCCCTTGTTTTTTGAAGAATTAAAAGTCTGCGTTGCCCACCGTTCTCGGATGCAGCTCCACGTCGCGGATGTTGCCGATGCCCGTTAAATACATCACCATGCGCTCGAAGCCAAGGCCGAAGCCCGCGTGACGGCAGGAGCCGTAGCGGCGCAGGTCGCAGTACCACCAGTAGTCCTCGGGATTCATGCCGAGCTCGCGGATGCGCTTTTCGAGCAGCTCGATGCGCTCCTCGCGCTGGCTGCCGCCGATGATCTCGCCGATGCCCGGAACGAGGCAGTCCGCCGCGGCGACGGTCTTGCCGTCGTCGTTGAGGCGCATATAGAACGCCTTGATCTCCTGCGGATAGTCCGTGACGAACACGGGGCGCTTGAAGATCTGCTCGGTCAGGTAACGCTCGTGCTCGGTTTGAAGGTCGATGCCCCACTCGACGGGGTAGTCGAACTTCTGGCCGCTCTCCTTTAAGAGCTTGACGGCCTCGGTATACGTCACGCGGCCAAAGTCGGAACTCTCGACGTGCTGGAGACGCTCCAGCAGGCCCTTGTCGACAAAGCTGTTGAAAAACGCGAGATCGTCCGGGCAGCGCTCCATCACGCGGCGAATGATATGCTTGACCATCGCCTCCATGACCTCAAGGTCGCCGTCGAGGTCGCAGAACGCCATCTCCGGCTCGATCATCCAGAACTCGGCGGCGTGGCGCGCGGTGTTGGAATTCTCGGCGCGGAACGTGGGGCCGAAGGTGTAAACGTCGCCGAACGCCATAGCGAAGTTCTCGGCGTTGAGCTGGCCGGAGACGGTCAGGCTCGTCTTCTTGCCGAAAAAGTCCTTGCTGTAATCGACCTTGCCGTCGGGCGTTCTCGGCGGGTTCTCAAGGTCCAGCGTCGTCACCTGGAACATCTCGCCCGCGCCCTCGCAGTCGCTGCCGGTGATGATGGGGGTGTTGACATAGACGAAGCCGCGGCTCTGGAAGAACTCGTGCACGGCGTAGGCCGCCGCGCTTCTCACACGGAAAGCCGCGGAGAAGAGGTTCGTGCGCGGGCGCAGATGCTGAATGGTGCGCAGATATTCGACGCTGTGGCGCTTTTTCTGCAGGGGATAGTCGGGGGAGGACACGCCCTCGATCTCGATCTCTGTTGCCTTGACTTCGAGCGGCTGCTTGGCCTCGGGCGTCAGCACGACGGTGCCGCGCACGATGAGCGCGGCGCCCACGTTCTGCGCGGCGATCTCCTTATAATTAGAAAGAGAATTCGCATCCATCACGACCTGCAAATTGCGGAAGCACGAGCCGTCGTTCAGCTCGATGAATCCGAAGGTCTTCATATCGCGGATGGTCTTCGCCCAGCCGCATACGGTGACGCTTGCGCCGCCGTACTGCTCTTTGTCGGCGAAGAGCGCGGCAATTCTCACTCGTTCCATAATAATTTTCCTTCCTTTTGTGGGTTTTCACGGGATAATAGAGGTATTATATGCCACTTCCCGTGCAAATTCAAGCCCCGCTTTGTATTGACTTTTGACAAGTTGTATGTTATGATACAACCTTACCTCAAAAGGTAAACGTGAAACTTTCACCTATTACTTTACAGGAGGATTTTAACGATGAACAAGTATCTGGATATCGCCCCCGAGGTTGCCGAGGCCCTTGCCGCCGGTAAGCCCGTCGTGGCGCTCGAATCCACCATCATTTCCCACGGCATGCCCTACCCGCAGAACGTGGAGACCGCGCTCAAGGTCGAGCAGATCATTCGCGACGCGGGCGCCGTGCCCGCGACCATCGCCATCATCGGCGGACGCCTGAAGGCGGGCCTTTCCAAGGAAGAGATCGACTACCTCGGCCGCACCGGCGCGGGCATCCCGAAGGCTTCCCGCCGCGACCTGCCCGTGCTCGTCGCGCAGGGCAAGGACGGCGCGTGCACCGTCACCACCACGATGATGATCGCCGACATGGCGGGCATCCGCGTGTTCGCCACCGGCGGCATCGGCGGTGTGCACCGCGGCGCGCAGGAGACGTTCGACATCTCCGCTGACCTCGAAGAGCTGGCCAACACCTCCGTCATGGTCGTGTGCGCGGGCGCGAAGTCCATCCTCGACCTCGGTCTGACGCTCGAATATCTCGAGACCCACGGCGTGACCGTCATCGGCTACGGCACGAGCGAGCTGCCTGCGTTCTACACGCGCAAGTCCGGCTTTGGCGTCGACTACGAGCTCGACACGCCCGAGCAGCTGGCCAAGGCGTTCCACGTCAAGCGCGAGCTGGGTCTGCGCGGCGGCTTACTCGTCACGAACCCGATTCCCGAAGAGTACTCCATGGACAAGGAAGTCATCGACAAGGCCATTGCCGAGGCCGTCGAGGACGCGAAGAAGGACGGCATCCACGGCAAGGCCACGACGCCGTATCTGCTCGCCAAGATCAAGGACCTGACCGGCGGCGACAGCCTGGATTCCAACATCCAGCTCGTGTTCAACAACGCGCGCCTCGGCGCGGCGGCGGCTGTGGAGCTCAGCAAGCTCGAAAAGTGAGATATTTTGTCATCTATCTTGCCGCGATCAATATTCTGACGTTCTGCGTCTACGGCGCAGACAAGCGCCGCGCCAAAATTCAGGGCGCGCGGCGCGTGCCCGAAAAGACTCTATTTGCACTCGCGCTGCTGCTCGGCAGCGCGGGTGCTCTTTTCGCAATGAGGGTCTTTCACCACAAAACGCGGCACTGGTACTTCAAGTTCGGCATTCCCGCGATCTTACTTGCGCAGATCGCTCTGGGGGTGTTCGTGTATGTGCGGTTTTTCGCGGCGTAAAAAATTTTTGGGAAATTTTCGGGTTTTGTGAAACAAAACAGACGTTTCTTGCGTCTAATTAAGGAAGCAAAGGGAAACTGGGCGAAGAGGGAAGATAAAGAATTTATGAATTTTCCATTTTCCTGTTCCCTTATTTCCCGCGGCATGGTAAAATGTATGTGTATGAGAAAGGCTCTGTGCGCGCGGAGCCGACAACAACAAACACGAAAGGATGAAGATCACATGAAAAAATTTCTCTCCTTGCTATTGGCTCTGACATTGGTCCTGAGCCTCGTCGTCGTGCCCGCAAGGGCGGCAGAGGAGCTGACAGTCTCAGGATTTGATGTTACCTTGCCAGACGGTGCTTCCACAACTGTTGAGAACAACACTCAAGTTACCGTGAATGCCAAAGAGGATGGAATTACCGTAACTGAGGGGTCAAATCCGATTACGGGTGCCACTGCTACATATAAGTGGTCCGTTAATGGGGTGGTCGAATCTTCTGTTACCGGCCATCAGTTCCAAAAGGAACTCACAACCAATAATGAAACGGCTACCGTTACAATTACTTGCGAAGTGACTTATACAAAAGATTCAAAAACAGGCTCAGCAAGTGCAAGCAAGACTTTCACGGTTAATAACTCTGAGGTCCAGGCAAATAATGCGTTTGTAACTGCTCTGTCTGGCTCTATTGCATACGCGGGCCGCACTTATCGTCCGGATGCAGACAAGAAGATTACTGCATATAAGTTTACGGGTGATGCCAGTGGCGCAACTTGGACAGTTCCTTCCTCTTTGGATGGTTATGATACTATCACGATTACCACAAATCCCGGACAGAACGATGGTTCATTAACCATCACCGGTAAGACCACCGATAGTAAGAAGACTTCCGTTACTGCGACTTTTACCTGTAAGTTTGAAGCTGCAACTGTTTCCGTGGCCTCCAATCCTACTGACAAAGAAGTGATCGCTGGTGGCACTCTTACGCTGACTGCTACTTGTGCCGCTGCTCCTTCCGATGCAAAGTACCTGTGGTATGTCGACAGTGCCACTGACCCTGCTTCTAATAAGACCTCTTCCTTTACACTTCCCAGCAATACCGCCGTTGGAACTCACTCGGTCAAATGTGTGGTCATGGCCAGTGATGGAGTTACGAAGATTGCTGAAACGACCGTTGACAATATCAAGGTTATTACCGATACCTATACCTTCACTGTCGTCCCCGCAAGCGTTACGCTGACGCAGATCGGTCAGACCGCGACTTTGGCGGCGAACTTTATGAATACCTCCACTTCTCCCGCTACCCCGGTCACTCCGACCTACTCCTTTGTTTCCGCCAACCTCAACATCGCAACTGTGGCGAACCAAACAAACGCCGCGCCGACGGTAACGCTCAGAGCAAGCGGCTCTACCACTGTCACCGCAAAGGCGACCTATAAGGGCAAGGACTATGTGCAGAACATCCCCGTTACCGGCGCCCTGATCGAGGCGACCCTCAGTGCTGTTCAGAACGGCACTTCTGTGAACTACAGCTACAGTGATCTTGTCAACGCCGCGCAGGCCGCCATCAACAAGACCTACAGCACCGCCTACACCTACGAGACCGTCTATTCCCTCAGCGGCGTCACTCAGGTCGCCTCTACCGCTGCCTACGGTGTCGGCACGAGCAATGCTTCGTACAACTATCCCACCGGCGGCTCCGGCTATCTTTACTTCAAGGCAAACCTCAGCGGCATCGGCACTGCAAAGTTCACCGCCACCGTGACCACCCGCGTTGCCAATTCTAACGTTCCCAAGACCTACAGCGTTACGTTTAACGTTCCCGTAACGCCCAGCACGACCACCTATGCCGACCAGTATCCCGAGCCGGTCGCGGCTTACGGCAACACCTATCGCTATTACGTTCAGGTTCCCTCCGGCGCAAGGTATTACTATGTTGCCGGTGTGAACACCGAGCCTGTCGACTGGAACAACGGCAGCACCCAGAAATACTATCCCACCACTGCCACCGCCAATCTCTATTCCCTGACCGACACCAACTTCATCAATGGCAAGTGCACGCTGTATGTCGTGACGCAGGGCACCGACAATAAGCTCTACTGCGGCACCATCAGCGTCTACCAGAAGAACTACAACATCAACTACAACGGCGTGGCCGGTGAGACCGTCCAGTTCGCGCAGAGCGACTTCAACGACTTCATGAACAAGGTCGCTGAGGCCCGCGGCGACGCCAGCAAGAGCAAGTCCTATCCCTATGTCACCTTCGATTATGTGTCCTTCTCCCTGCCCACCACCGCGCAGGGCACGCTGTACTATGGCGGCACCGCCATGTCCACCAGCAATTCCTCCGGCGCGTTCAACACCCGCACCAAGGTCACCAACCTCGATAGCGTGACGTTCGTCCCCAACGACAAGACCACCGCGAAGACCATCACGCTGAACTTCACCCTGTACGCGACCCGCTATTCCAGCTCCTCCACGAGCCGCGGCACGACCGTGAGCTACTCCGGCAGCGTCGTCGTCAACCTCGTGCGCGAGGACATCAAGTACACCGTCTCTCAGGGCGACAGCGTCCGCTTCGACGAGAGCGACTTCCTCAGCTACCTGCACTCCACCAAGGGCTACAGCAGCAACTACACCATCGACTACGTGACCTTTGACCAGAGCGCCGTCTCCGCCGTCAACGAGGGCTCGCTCTACACCTACTACAGCGGCTACAACTACGGCGGCTCCGTCAAGACGACTGACAAGTTCTACTACAGCGCCACCGCCAGCCAGAATGCGCTCAGCGACGTCGCGTTCCTCGCCAGCCGCTACGCCAAGACCGGCGAGACCGTCTACATCCCGTTCACCATCTACGCCCGCTACGGCACGACCGGCACCGGCACCCGCCAGCTCACCGGCACCGTGGCCATCAAGATCGGCCAGACGATGAACTTCATCGATGTCAAGACCACCGACTACTTCTACAACTCCGTCAAGTGGGCCGTCGGCAAGAACATCACCAACGGCACGTCCAGCACCACCTTCTCCCCGTACAAGTCCTGCACCCGCGCCGAGATCGTGACGTTCCTGTGGCGCGCCGCCGGCAGCCCGGAGCCGACCACCACCCGCAACCCGTTCCGTGATGTCAACGCCGTCACGCACTCGAGCTACTACAAGGCCATCCTGTGGGCCAGCCAGAAGGGCATCACCTCCGGCACCAGCACCACGGCGTTCTCCCCCGATCAGGTCTGCACCCGTGCCCAGATCGTGACCTTCCTGTACCGCTACGCGGGCCAGCCCCGCGGCTACTACTCCAACCCGTTCAAGGATGTGGGCGCCACGAGCGAGGCGAGCTACTACAAGGCCATCCTCTGGGCCGTCGGTAAGGGTATCACCACCGGCACCAGCGCCACGACGTTCTCCCCGTATGCTTCCTGCAACCGCGCCGAGGCCGTGACGTTCCTGTATCGTTACACCAACGGACTTTAATGCTTAAAACGAAAGCCCCGCTCAGCGGGGCTTTCGTTTTAGCTTTTTGCGCA
>OGIL01001365.1_pt1 | contig 13232 bp, 10 predicted proteins | sample 1571751 | NCBI WGS metagenome assembly OGIL01 (sample SAMEA2581964, study PRJEB24529) | metagenome | biome: Human gut stool | place: China | collected 2011 | reverse complement strand
ATTCGATCCTCACCACTACGGGGTTCTATGCCTGCCGCATCGTCGGTACGCTGGTCGGAGCCTGGGTGCTGGTGCGCCTTTCGGACGTGAAATACCTGAGCTGGAATATGGCCGGGGCGCTGGTGCTCTGCGTGGTGCTGCTTTTCGTACGCAACGAAGCTGCGATTTATGCGGCCGTCGGGCTGATGGGCTTCGCCATGGCCTGCGTTTTCGCCACCTTCTATGCCGTGGCGACCAAAGCCGTGCCCGAACAGGCCAACGGGGTTGCAGGGCTGATGATTATGGCCATTGCCGCCGGGGCCGTCTCGGGCCCCGTATGCGGGGCGATTATCCGCTGGACGGGGAACCCCCACCTGGGGATGCTGTTCGTCGCCCTCTGCGTGGGCTATATGCTCTGGGCAAGTATCAAATTGAAAATCAAATAAACAGTTGCTCAATGATTCGTAAAATTGCAATGACCCTGTTGCTGGCGGCCTGCATATGGCCGGCCCTTGCGCAGCGCCCCCGCACGCGGGTCGAGTGGGGTGTGATCGGCGGTATCAACATCCCCGACTATACGACCAACATGTCGAAGACCGATGTCAAGAATAAACTGGGCTGGCAGGCCGGTATCGTCACGGCAGTCAACCTGGGCGCCTTCGCCATCGAGCCGCAGATACTCTACGTCCGCCAGGGCCTCCGTATCCGTCCCGAGGGCGGGAGCGAGATCAACCTCAAGTCCAATTCGATCGACGTTCCGGTGCTGGCGTCGCTGCGGCTGCTCAATCCCGTGCGGATCTATGCCGGTCCGGTCTTCACGGTGATGAACGACTGCAAGCAGAAGTCGGGCGGCGACCTGCTGGACTTCGGCCGCGTGCGTCCCTCGGTGTCGTACACCGTGGGTGCGGGCATCGTGCTGATGCGCCACCTGCTGATCGACCTGCGCTACAACGGCCAGTTCCGCTCGAAACACGACGTGGTGCTGCCCGACGGGCGGCAGCTCGACAAACTCCGTACGTATAACGTGGCGCTCAGCTTCGGCTATTTATTCTGATCGGTCTATGACGGAAACTGTCGGAAAGGAAATCATGCTCGAAGGCGTCGATCCCCGCGAACTCTACGGGGCGCAGGACGTCTACCTCGAACAGATCAAATCGCTGCACCCCACGCTGAAGATCGTCGCGCGCGGGCAGTCGCTCAAGGTCCTCGGCCCGGAGGCCGACACGCAGCGTTTCGCCAAACGCATGGAGGGGCTTGCGGCCTACTATGTCAAATACGGCCACGTCTCGGCCGAGGTCATCGAACAGTGTTTCGCGGGCGGCATCGCGCAGGACGACGCCCCGGTCGACAAGGACGTGATCGTCTACGGCAACAACGGCACGATCGTCCGCGCCCGGACGGTCAACCAGCAGCGGCTCGTCAAACTCTACGACAGGAACGACCTGCTGTTCGCCGTGGGGCCTGCCGGCTCGGGCAAGACCTATACGGCCATCGCGCTGGCCGTCCGCGCGCTGAAGGAGCGGCAGGTGCGGCGCATCATCCTCACGCGTCCGGCCGTCGAGGCGGGCGAGAAGCTGGGTTTCCTGCCCGGCGACATGAAGGAGAAGCTGGACCCCTACCTGCAACCGCTGTACGACGCGCTGAACGACATGATCCCGCCGGCCAAGCTCCAGAAACACCTCGAAGAGGGGACCGTGCAGATCGCCCCGCTGGCCTACATGCGCGGCCGCACGCTGGACAACGCCTTCGTCATTCTGGACGAGGCGCAGAACACCACCCTGTCGCAGATCAAGATGTTCCTGACGCGCATGGGCCGCAATGCGCGGTTCATCGTCACGGGCGACGTGACGCAGATCGACCTGCCGCGCAAGTCGGACAGCGGTCTGGTGCGCACGATGGAGATTCTGCGGGGCGTCGACGGCATCGGCATCGTGGAGTTCGACAAACGCGACATCGTCCGCCACCCGCTCGTGAAACACATCGTCGAGGCGTTCGACAGGAGTGTCGAAAAGGACGGGACCGGAGACCGTTGACCGCCACCGGCCCGGAGCGGCGGACCTGTCCCTTCCCGGGGGCCGCTGACCGGCTGCGACAGCGGCCGCCGGAACGGAAGAGACGGAGAAAGAGAGAGATTTGAACGATATGGATATATAACACTTAAACTTCAATATTATGGACCGTAATTTGGTCGCGCTGAAACCGGCGCTTGTCTGGAAACATTTCGCGGAGATCGTCCGCATCCCGCGCCCCTCGTCGCACGAGGAGAAGATCCGCCGCTATATTCTCGATTTCGCCCGCGCGCAGGGCCTCGAATCGAAGGAGGACGCGGCGCACAACGTCTATGTCCGCAAACCCGCCTCGAAGGGGATGGAGGACCGCAAGGGCGTGATCCTGCAAGCCCACCTCGACATGGTTCCGCAGAAGAACAACGACAAGGAGTTCGATTTCACCAAGGACCCCATCGACGCCTACATCGACGGCGGCTGGGTGACGGCCGACGGCACGACGCTGGGCGCCGACAACGGTATCGGCGTGGCGGCGATCCTCGCGGTGCTGGAGGACCGGACGCTGAAGCACGGGCCGCTGCAGGCCCTGTTCATGGCCACCGAGGAGACCGGCATGGACGGTGCGAACGGTCTGGAAAAGGGGCTGCTGCACGGCGACATCCTGCTGAACCTCGATTCCGAGGAGGAGGGCGAACTCTACGTGGGCTGCGCCGGAGGGCTCGACGCCAATATGACCTTCGGCTACAAGGCCGAGCCGACGCCCGCGGGCGGTTATACCGCTGCGAAGATCAGCGTCAAGGGGCTCAAGGGCGGCCACTCGGGCATCCAGATCGTCTGCCAGCGCGCCAACGCCAACAAGTTGCTGTTCCGCTTTTTGAATGCCGCGCCGTGCGACGTGCTGCTGGCGTCGGTGGACGGTGGCGGACTCCGCAACGCCATCCCGCGCGAGGCCGAGGCCGTGGTGCTGGTCGAAACCGGGGACTACGACGAGTTCGCCGCCGCGGTGAAAGCCTACGAGGAGACCGTAAGGGCCGAGTACGCCGGCATCGAGGACGCGGTGTCGGTCAAGGTCGCGGAGGTCGGAAAACCGGCTGAAATGCTGCCGAAGGAGGTTGCCGGAAATCTGATCAAGGCCGTTGCGGCCTGCCCCGACGGGGTGCAGCAGATGTCGGTGGCCATGCCCGGGCTGGTGCAGACCTCGACGAACCTCGCACGCGTGGTGTCGGACGGCAGGACGGTGAAACTCCAATGCCTGCTGCGCAGCTCGGTCAACACCGAGAAAGAGGCGCTGGGCGAGTCCATCGCCGCCCTCTTCACGCTGGCCGGGGCCAAAACGGAACTCACGGGCGCCTACAACGGCTGGAACCCCGACATGGAGTCGCCGATCCTGAAGGCCATGACCGCTTCGTACAAAGCCCTTTACGGCAAGCAGCCCGCCGTGACGGCGATTCACGCCGGGCTGGAGTGCGGCATCATCGGCAGCGCCTATCCCGGGCTGGACATGATTTCGTTCGGCCCGACGATCTGCTACCCCCACTCGCCCGACGAGAAGGTGGAGAGCGCCTCGGTCGGGAAGTTCTACGACTTCCTGGTCGACACGCTGCGCAACGTTCCCGAAAAATAATCGCAGCGTGGCGGCCGATTCCGGAAAATGGTTCGTCATCGTCAATCCCGTGGCCGGAAGCGGTCGCGGGCTTGACCATTTTCCACAGATTTCGAAACACCTGCGCGATGCCCACATCCTCTGCGAACCGGTCTTCACGGAGCACAAGTTCCACGCCACGGAACTCACCGTCACGGCCGTGCGCGAAGGCTACCGTCGGATCATCGTCGTGGGCGGCGACGGGACGCTGCACGAGGTGGTGAACGGGCTGTTCATCCAGCAGGAGGTGTGTCCCGACGAGGTGCTCGTGGCCGTGGTGGCCGTGGGCACGGGCAACGACTGGGTCCGCACGTTCGGCATCTCGAACCGCTATCAGGACGCCGTGAAGGCCATCAGCGAGGGTTATTCCTTCCTGCAGGACGTCGGGGTGGTCTCCTACGAGGAGGCGCACTACCGCCAGAGCCGCTACATGGCCAACGTCGCCGGGGCGGGGTTCGACGCGCATGTCGTGCGCAAGCTCTCGCACCTGAAAAAGAAGGGTCACCGGAGCCGCTGGCGCTATACGTGGTGTCTGGTGAAGAATTTCTTCCGCTACAAGTCCACGGGCGTCAAGGTCTGGGTCGACGACCGGCTGGTCTACAACAACCTGCTGCTGTCGGCCGCCATCGGCATCTGCAAGTTCAACGGCGGGGGCATCCAGCAGCTGCCGGCGGCCGTGGCCGACGACGGCATGCTCGACCTGTCGCTGATCCGCCCGGTGCACTTCTGGCACCTGCTGTTCCGCTTCCACTACCTGTTCAACGGCGGCATCTACCGCATCCGCCACATCCTCCAGGAGCGCGGAAGCCGCATCCGCATCGAATCTTCGCCCGAGGTGTCGGTCGAGATCGACGGAGAGCCGCAGGGCCATACGCCGCTCGAATTCTCGATTCTCCACCGGGCCATCCGCATCGTCGTGGCCCGCGATTTCTACCAGCGGTGCGCCGCCGTCGGGGCGGAGACCCCGGCCGGGTAGCGCGCCGCCGGAAAAAGAAGGGTCCGGACCCAGTAGGGGTCCGGTCTTTTTTGGCTCGAATCATCAGGTGTGTGCGCACACACTTGCTATTTTCGAAAATTTTGCATAGCTTTGCCGATGTAACGCCGAAGAACAGCGCAAACCATGTCCGACAACGAACATACCACGGTCCGCCTCGTCGACATCGCCCGCATGGCGGGGGTGTCGGTGGCGACGGTCGACCGCGTGATCCACAACCGCGGCAAGGTCTCGGAGGAGAACCTCGCGCGCATCAATGAGGTGCTGCGGCGGGTCGACTACCGTCCCAACCTGATCGCCCGCTCGCTGGCGTCGGGCCGCAGGTACACGCTCTGCGCGGTCATGCCCCGTTTCGCCCCGGGAGAGTACTGGGCCGATTTCGAGGCCGGAATCGCCCGCGCCGAGGCCGAGGCCGTGCGTTACAACGTCACGGTCCGCCGTTTCTGCTTCGACCAGTACGACCGTTCGTCGTTCGAAAGCCTGCTGGAGACGCTGCGCCGCGAGGAGTTCGACGGCGCGGTGATCGCCACGCTCTTCGCGGAGATGGTCGAGCCGTTCCCCCGCGAACTCGACGCCCGGGGAGTGCCCTATGTCTTCGTCGATTCGGACATTCCCGCCTGCAACCGGCTGGCCTATTTCGGCACGTCGTCGTTCGACGCCGGGGCGGTCGCCGCACGGCTGCTGTTCGACCGCCTCGATCCGGGAGCGGACATCGTCGTGGGCCGGATCGTTCACCGGGGCGACGCCGGTTCGAACCAGTGGCGCAACCGAGAGGCGGGATTCCGCAGTTACCTCGAAGCGCATGCCTTCCGGGGCCGGCTGCACTACGCCGCGCTGCGGCTGGACGACGAAGCCTGCAACGGCCGCGTGCTGGATGAGATGTTCCGCGAAAATCCGTCGATTGCCGGGGCCGTGACCTTCAATTCGACGTGTTACATCCTTGCGGGCTATCTGGCGGCGCGGCGGCGCGATGGCGTGCGGCTGGTGGGCTACGACGTGATCCGCCGCAACGGGGAGATGCTCTCCGCGGGCGTGGTGACGGCGCTCGTCGCCCAGCGTCCCGAGGCGCAGGGCTACCGCGCGGTGATGGCCCTGTGCGAATGGCTCGTCGAGGGCCGCGCTCCGTCGAAGGTCAACAACATGCCCATCGACATCCTGCTGAAAGAGAATATACCGTATTATAAAAACAACATCATCTGAAAAACATGAAAAATCTCTTTGACATCCGGGGCCGTGTCGTCGTTGTGACGGGTGGGGCCGGGATTCTGGGCCGCTCGATCTGCGTTTACCTCGCCGGGCAGGGCGCACGCGTCGCTGTGCTCGACCGCGATGAAAAGGCGGGCGAAGCGCTTGTCGGCGAAATCCGCGCTGCGGGCGGCGATGCGCTCTTCTTCGCGACCGACGTGCTGAACCGCGAGGTGCTCGTGTCGAACCGCGAGGCGATTCTCGGGGCCTGGGGGCAGATCGACATCCTGCTGAACGCCGCGGGCGGCAACATGGGCGGTGCGACGATCGCTCCCGACAAGTCGTTCCTCGACCTGGAGATCGAAGCTTTCCGCAAGGTCGTGGACCTCAATCTGTTCGGCACGGTGCTGCCCACGACGGTCTTCGGCGAGGCCATGACGGCCCGCAGGAAGGGTGTGATCGTCAACTTCTGCTCCGAGTCGGCGTTGCGTCCGCTGACCCGCGTGGTGGGCTACGGAGCCGCCAAGGCCGCCATCGCCAACTACACGAAGTACATGGCCGCCGAACTGGCCATGAAGTTCAGCCCCGAGATGCGCGTCAACGCCATCGTCCCGGGCTTTCTGCTGACGAACCAGAACCGCGCGCTGCTGACCAACGAGGACGGTTCGTACACCGACCGTGCGCGGACGATCATCGCCCACACGCCCGCCGGACGCTTCGCCGAGCCGGAGGAGCTGCTGGGTACGATTCACTACCTCGTCAGCGACGCTTCGTCGTTCGTGACGGGCGCGCTGGCCGTCGTCGACGGCGGGTTCGACGCTTTCTCGATTTGATCCGCCGCGGGAGCCGTCTCTTCGGCGGGTTCTGACGGGCACGGCATCGGGCCGGGATCGTTCGCGGCCAGCGGCAACGTGCAGGAGGTGCAACCGCCGCATTCTCGCTTGCAGCGGAGAAAGGACAACCGCGGTCTTCGCCCGCGGGGTACTTTGTACTTTTTGACCGCAAAAAGTACCAAAAACTCCCCGGCAGATGCCTTCGCCTACTTCGTCCCGTCTAACGTTCGAAACGGGCGCCTATTCGCGGGTTTGCAAGCAAACCGGCCCCGTTTCTTGCCACTTTTAGCCGGGACTTCGTTTCACGGCTCCGGCATCGGGCCGGGATCGTTCGCGGCAATTCCGTCTTTTCGGCCGGGTAAAGAAGCGAACACGCGAACATGCGAACAGGGGCAAACATCTCTTGTTCGCGTGTTCGCGGAGAATCCCGGCATCACCCCGGGAAGCGGGTTTCAAACCGCCGCATTCTCGCTTGTAGCGGAAGAAAGCACCGTATGTGAAAAATTTGAAAACCTAAAAACAATACATCCATGTATCTTTGCAAACAATCCTGGCGCTGGTACGGTCCGAACGACCCCGTAAGCCTTCAGGACATCCGTCAGGCCGGGGCCACCGACATCGTGACCGCCCTCCATCACATTCCCAACGGCGAGGTGTGGACCGTCGGGGAGATCGAAAAACGCCGAAAGACGGTCGCCGACGCGGGCCTTCGCTGGTCGGTCGTGGAGAGCGTCCCCGTCCACGAGCATATCAAGACCCGCACGGGCGATTTCGAGCGCTATATCGAGAATTACAAACAGTCGGTCCGCAATCTGGCCGAATGCGGCGTTAAAGTAATTACCTACAACTTTATGCCCGTGCTGGACTGGACGCGCACGAACCTCGCCTACGAGCTGCCCGACGGGTCGCGCGCCCTGCGCTTCGAGCGTGCGGCGTTCGTGGCCTTCGATCTCTTCATCCTGAAGCGTCCCGGCGCGGAGAAGGACTATTCCGAGGCCGAGCGCGCCGCTGCCGAGGCCCGCTTCGGGCGGATGGACGCCGCGGAAAAAGAGCTGATCACCCGCAACATGATCGCGGGCCTGCCCGGCTCGGAGGAGAGTTTCACGCTGGAGCAGTTCCAGCGGGAGCTGGACCGTTACAAGGATGTCACGGCCGAGACGCTGCGCGCGAACCTCGTGGCGTTCCTGCGCGAGGTGGCTCCCGTGGCCGACGAGGCGGGTGCGGTGCTGGCGATCCATCCCGACGATCCTCCGTTCCCGATCCTCGGTCTGCCCCGCATTCTCTCCACCGAATCCGACTTTCAGAAATTGGTCGAGGCGGTCCCCAACCCTTCGAACGGGCTGTGCCTCTGCACGGGTTCGTTCGGAGTGTCGGCCGCGAACGACCTGCCGGGAATGATGCTGCGGCAGGGCGACCGGGTGAATTTCGTCCACCTGCGCTCGACGCAGCGCGATGCCGAGGGCAACTTCTACGAGGCCAACCATTTGGAGGGCGACGTGCCGATGTACGACGTGATGAAAGCCCTGCTGGAGATTCAGCAGCGCCGACGCATCTCGATCCCGATGCGTCCGGACCACGGCCACCAGATGATCGACGACCTGAAGAAGAAGACCAATCCGGGATATTCGTGTCTGGGCCGCCTGCGCGGGCTGGCCGAACTGCGGGGACTGGAGCTGGGCATCGCCCGGTCGCTGTTTGCCGATAAATAGGGCAGTCTTGCACATGCCGAATCGGTGCGCCTCGTGAGGGGCGCACCGATTGTGTCAGAACGGGTTCCGGAGCTATTTTTTGGCCGGGGCCGCCGGGGTCTGCTGTCCGGCAGCGGTTTTCGGGGCCGCCGGGGTCTGCGCCGTGGCCGCCGGGGTCGCTGGAACGGTCTCGATCACGTCCACCTCGGTCACCACCCAGCTGAAAAGGTCGTTCGCACACTGGCTCTCCAGCCGGCGGATCTGCGACATGTCGCTCGTGTCGGCCAGAATGGCGTTGAAGAACTGGTCCATCGTGGCGTACGTCGCATTGACCTTCGCCGCGAAGCAGTTGTAAAAGGCTTTCTGCTGCTCGTGGTCAAGCCCTGCGGGCAGCACGCCCTGCGCTACGAGGTAGTTGTAGGGGTAGATGTGCCGCATGTTGCGGGCGTCGGCGTTCAGTTCGTCGACGATCGTCGAGACGACCACCATGTCCACCGTGTCGTCGACGCCCTGCATCTGGACGAACTCCATGTAGACGGGATAACTGTTTTCGAGCTGCCCGGCCACTTCGTCGGAGAAGAGCACGAACTCGGCGTCGTTCAGGTCGTCGAGGTACACCATCTGGCGGTAGCTGCGCAGCGCCTCGCGCATCGCCTTGCGCTGTTCGTGGTTCCATTGCCGCTGCTGCGAGCAGCCGAAAAATCCTGCCGCGAAGATTGCCAGCAGAGGTACACAGAGGAGAATTTTTTTCATTTTTTACCCTGATTTTGGTTTTACTTCATTTCGGAACGCAATAGATGTGCCAAAAAAATCATATCTTTGGGGAAAAGAACCCGTTATGGATGTTTTGAGTTTCCGCGACTACTGCCTGTCGCTGCCCCTCACGGAGGAATCGACGCCGTTCGACGAGACGACGCTGGTCTACAAGATCGGCGGGAAGATGTACGCCTGCGCGGATATGAACGATTTCGGGCAGGTGGCCGTGAAGTGCGACCCCGACGAGGCGGTCCGGCTGCGCGAGCGGTACGAGGAGATCGGCCCGGCCTACCATTTCAACAAGACGCACTGGAACGGCATCCGCACCGCGGGCGACCTGCCCGACGCCTTCATCCGCGAGCAGATACGCAACTCCTACCTGCTGGTCGTGCGGCGCAGCGTCACGCCCCGGAGCCTGCGCGAGGAGATTCTGCGTCATGTCGAAGAGCACGGGCTGCCGGAATGAACCTTCAACCTCCGAAAACGATACGATGACGATGAGAATGCGATTTCTTTTTGCGGCGCTGACCCTTGCGCTGGCAGCGGGTTCGTGCAGCCGCGAGCCGCGGACCGAACTTTTCAACGGCCGGGACCTCGCCGGATGGGTGTGCGTCACCGACCCGGAGGGCGTCGGCGACGCCCGGGATGCCTTCTCCGTGCAGAACGGGAATATCCGCATAGCGGGCAGTCCGTTCGGGTACATGCGCACGGAGGAGACCTACGACGATTACCGGCTTCACGTCGAGTGGCGTTGGATCGGCGAGGCGACGAACAGCGGCATTTTCCAGCGCGTGCAGGCCGGCGACCGGCTTTGGCCCGAGGCTGTCGAGTGTCAGTTGCAGGCGGGGCGCGCGGGCGACCTGCTGGGGCTGGGCGGCGCGAAGATCGCCGGGGCGGAGAGCAACGGAAGGGTCTTCATCAAGCCGCGCAGCGGCGGGGAGTGCGAGCGGCCCGCAGGCGAATGGAACTGTGCCGAGATCGTCTGCGTGGGCGATCATATCGCGGTCTGTGTCAACGGCGTTTTGCAGAACGAGTGCACCGGATCGGTCCGCAGCGGGTATATCGCGCTTCAGAGCGAGGGCGGTCCCGTGGAGTTCCGCAACATCTGGCTGACCCGCTTGAGACGCGGGATTTAGGTTGCGGCTGGCGGCTTCGGCTTGCTCTCGTCCCGAACGCACGAACATGCGAACAAGGGTTGTTCGCCCATGTTCGCATGTTGGGGCGTTCGCGCAGAATCCCGCCATCGCCTGCGGAAGCGGGTTTTAAACCTCCGCATTATCGCTTGCAGCGGAACGAGGACAACCGCGGTCTTCGCCCGCAAGACTTCTTTGTACCTTTTTTCCGCAAAAAGTACTGATCGCAGTCTTCGACTGGCGAGTCGTTCGCCGCGAAACGCGGCGGGAGGGATGCGTTCGGGACAAGCAGGAAGCACAGAAGCCTACGATCGCCCCTGGAAGCGGTTTTAAACCGCCGCATTCTCGCTTGGAGCGGAACGAGAACAACCGACAGCCCGCGTGCCCGGAGCGGGAGGCTGTAAAGGCCTGATCTTACTGCGCCCGCTCAACGCGGGCCGGAGGTTGTTCCCGCGAAAGCGACATGCGGATGGTTTTGGTACTTTTAACTTCGCTACGCTCGTTTTCCTCCTTCTGGCATGGCATAGCCCGCAAGCGGTCTCTGCTCGTGCTGCGTGCGTCGGTTGCCATCAAAAGTACAGAGAAAGCCGCGACGATGTCGCGGGTGTTTTGTACCTTTTTTCCGCAAAAAGGTACAAAGAACAGCAGCAGTCGCAGACTGCAAAATCACGACAGATCGAAGGTCACGATCGTAATTCCCGCACCGCCCCGGTCGGCATGTTCGTCGACCGCCGAGGCGATCTCCGGCACCGTGCGCAGGTAGCGGCGAATCTCCTCCTTCAAAGCCCCCGTGCCCTTGCCGTGGAGAATCGACACCGTGCCCACACCCACCATCAGCGCGTCGTCGATGAAGTTGCGCACCTCGTCCAACGCATCGGCGGCCCGCATGCCGCGCACGTCGATGTGATCCTTGAAGTTGAGTTTGCGCGACGAGATGTCCACCGAGAGTACCGTACGGGCTGCAACGGGGCGTGTCGCCTCGCGGTATTCGTTGTTCGAAACCACCGTCAGCAGCCCTTTGTCCACCGTCGTGAGTATCTGTCCGAACGCCACCTGCGCCCGCTTTCCCTTCACCGACTGCACCACGCCGACCATCTCCTGCCCGGCCATGCGGACTTTCGACCCGGCGACCACTTCGCGCGGCTTTTCGGGCTGCGGAGCGGCCTCCCCGGCTGCCGGCTGCGCGCCCTGCTGCGCTCTGCGCTCGGCGCGCCGTCGGCGGCGGCGTTCGATACGCTCGATCTCGCGGGCCACGGCGGCTTCGTTCCCGGCCTCGTCGGCCTTCTCGACCGCCTCGCGGAAGTCGTCCAGCTCGCGCCGCGCCAGCCGCGTCAGCTCCTTCTCGGCCTGCGCCTCGCGGATGGTTTTAATCGTATTTTCTATCTGTTTATTGGCGTCGGCGATCAGCTGCCGGGCCTCCTGCTTGGCCTTTTTCAGAATCTCCTGCCGCTCGGCGCGGATCTTCGCCAGCTGCTCGGCATAGTTCTGCTCCAACTCCTCGACCTTGCGGTCCGTCAGACGGATGCGATCGCGCTTCTGCTCCCAGTAATGCTTGTCGCGGGCGATCTCGCGCAGCTGTTTCTCGATATTGATGTGATCCGACCCGGCCTTCTCGCTCGCCACACGGATAATATCCTCCGGAAGCCCGATCTTGCGGGCGATCTCCACGGCGAACGAACTGCCCGGCTTGCCCATTTCCAGCCGGAACAGCGGCCGGATGTTCTGCACGTCGAACATCATCGCGCCGTTGGCGATGCCCTCCACCGACGCGGCGTAATACTTGATATTGGCGTAGTGGGTCGTGATCACGCCGTAACACCCCCTGCCGAGCAGACGCTCGAGGATCGCCTCGGCGATGGCCCCGCCGATGACCGGCTCGGTTCCCGACCCGAACTCGTCGATCAGCACCAGCGTGCGGCCCGAAGCGCCCGCCAGCATGTGCTTCATGTTCAGCAGGTGCGACGAATAGGTCGACAGGTCGTTGTCGATCGACTGCTCGTCGCCGATGTCGATGAAAATGCTCTCGAAGACCGGCAGTTCCGAGACCTCGGAGACCGGAACCGGAAACCCGCACTGGAACATGTACTGCACGATGCCCGTGGTTTTCAGGCAGACCGACTTGCCGCCGGCGTTGGGTCCCGAGATGACGAGGATGCGCTTGCGACGGTCGAGCTGCAAATCCAGCGGCACGATCTCGCGCCCCGCAGCCCGCAGCGTCTGCTGCAACAGCGGGTGGCGGGCGTTTTTCAGCACCAGCCTGTCGTCCGTCGAGAGGATCGGCCGCACGCACCCGTTCTCCGAGGCCCAGCGGCCCTTGGCGCGCAGCATGTCGATCTCGGCCAGGTAGTCGCCCGAATCGGCGATCAGCCCCGCGTCGGGACGGATCGCTTCGGTAAACTCCGTGAGGATGCGCACCACCTCGCGCCGCTCGGCGTACTCCAGTTCGCGCAGTTCGTTGTTGATCTCCACCACCTCGACCGGTTCGACGTAGAAGGTTTTGCCCGTCGCCGATTCGTCGTGGATAAAGCCGTTCAGTTTGCGTTTGTTGCCCGCCGAAACCGGGATCACGGCCTTGCCGTCGCGGATCGAGATCTGGGCGTCGGCATCGACGATGCCCGCCCCCTTGGCCGCAGACAGCACGGCCTGCAACCGCTTGGCCGCCTGCCCTTCGCGTTCGCGGATGGAGCGGCGGATCTCCTGCAGGGCGGGCGAGGCGTTGTCCTTCACCTGGCCGAAGCGGTCGAGAATGCCGTCGATGCGCTGCACGATCTCCGGAAAGGCCGCAACGCCCCGCGTGCGGGCATGGAGGGCCGGATAACGCTCCTCGCGGCTGATGATGAACGAGACGATGCCGCCGATTGCGGCCAGCGCCCGGCGCAGGGTCACGACCTCCTCCACGTCGAGGAACGAACCTTCGACGCGCAGTTTGGCGACGATGTAATCGACGTCGGGGTACTCGCCCCCGGGGAAATCATGCTCCATATCCAGCAGCAGGCGCATTTCGTCGGCGAGCGCC
>OGIL01001357.1_pt1 | contig 13284 bp, 11 predicted proteins | sample 1571751 | NCBI WGS metagenome assembly OGIL01 (sample SAMEA2581964, study PRJEB24529) | metagenome | biome: Human gut stool | place: China | collected 2011 | reverse complement strand
AAGATTACATCCTTTGGTTTGTTGTCTACCGGAGGGAATCTGTTCTCCAGTACTCGTCCAACCATCGCTGCAATCAGTTCATTCATATTTGTTTCTTTTGTGCTCTTTGTCATGACCAGATTTCCATCTCTAAGAACTGAAATCTCATCACATATCTCAAAAATCTCATCCATCTTGTGAGAAATATAGATAAGTGAAATACCCTGGTCACGAAGCATCCTCATCATCTGGAACAGCTTTTCAACCTCCTGTACCGTAAGTGATGATGTAGGCTCATCCAATACTATAACCTTTGAGTTGTATGATATTGCCTTTGCAATCTCACACATCTGTCGCTGTGATACTGACATATTTTTCATCGGCTGCTCGAGATTAACTGTCATTCCCAGCTTTCTGAATAATTCAGACGCTTCTTTTTTCATGCGTCCCTCATCAATCATACCAAATGAATTGACCGGATATCTTCCGAGAAACAGATTGTCTACGACATTTCTCTCAAGACACTGGTTCAACTCCTGATGCACCATCGCTATTCCATTTTCCAGTGCATCCTTAGGACCCGAAAAGCTTACCTCTTTTCCGTCCAGATATATAGTTCCCTCGTCCTTCTGGTATGTACCAAAAAGACATTTCATCATTGTCGACTTACCGGCTCCGTTCTCCCCCATGAGACCCATTACAGTACCTTTTTTCACATCTAAATTGATGTGGTCAAGAACCCTGTTTCGTCCAAATGACTTGCTCATGCCACGAATCGATAAGATGTTTTCATTATTCTTATCGCCCATACTTCCTGCTCCTAACTCTATATTTGCTGTCGTCTGTATACACTTTATTTTGGGGAGAGATTTTTCCCTCCCCAACTAAGTGCTTTAAATACTTTTACTGGTTCAAAAGAGCTGTATAAGAAGCTGCATTATCTGTCTTAACCATGTTGATTGCGAATGCATCGTACTGGCTTGGATTTCCAAGTCTGTTTGTGATATTAGACTCTGTCTGTCCATCACCACCGATGTACTCAACATCAAGATTTAAGAGATCATCATACTTCTGTAAGAGTGGCTGATATGTAGAGCTTAAGAAGTTATCTGAAGCATTGTAAATATTCAGCCATACCTTCTTTGTAGCATGCTTTGCTGAATCAAGCTGTGTTGAAACAGGTGCCCATACAACTGTTGAATCTGTGAAATCCTTGTAGTTATCTGCTGTAACTGCTACGTTTAATGCGTAGTAAGATCTCTCATCATCCTTGTAAACATATACATCATCGCTTAATACGTTTCCTGCATCATCCTCTGTACCGATACCTGTATCAATATCTACACCATCGAGTGCGTTTCTAAGTACACGAAGTGTAAGATAAGCCTGAACGTCAGCATGCTGGCTGATTGTTCCGCCATAGCCCTCTGCGATAGCTGCTACTGCATCGCTATTGGCATCGTATCCGAATGTAGGAACCTTGTTGTCCTTTGACCATGCATTGAACATTGACATTCCCATTCCATCGTTGTTAGAAACAACTACATCGATCTGATCACCGAAAGAGGCTGTCCATGTACCGATTGCGTTACCTGCTGTTGCTGCATCCCATGTAGCACCTGCAGAGTTCTTCATCTCCTGTGAAGCAAGCTCACGGATTGTGTATTTCTTTCCATCTACTTCCAGTGTTGCATCCTGAACAACCTTTGCAGATCCATCTACGTTTGTACCGGCTGGTGCTGAGTCAACTGCGCCATTTGCATCAACGCCTGTTCCAAGTGCGGAACGGACACCTCTTGTACGTGCAATGGAATCGTTATGTCCGATATCGCCGATAGCAAGTACATATCCGATTACGCCATCACCGTTACGGTCGATCGTTGCTGCATTCTTCTTGATGTAGTCAAGTACCATCTCACCCTGAAGCTCAGCACCCTGATTCGCATCGAAACCTACATAGTAAGTATCTTTGTTAAAGTTAAGGGCTGTTTTGTCAAGCTCTCCTGTTGATGAGTTGGAAGGCTGACGGTTGTACCATACAAGCGGCTTATCCTTATTTGCAACTCCGCTTGATGAAGAACCACCACCTGATGATCCACATCCTACCATTGACAGTGCCATTGTTGCTGCTGCGATTACAGCTAAAATTTTTTTCTTCTTCATACTCTTTCCTCCTATGAATGAAATACTTGTTGAAATGTTCCTTCGTACTTTTTGTTCATTTTGTACATTTTTTTTGAATCATTCCCTGTCTCATTGACTAAATTCATTATATTTAGAATGAGGTTCGGAAAGAATAGAATATTTTTGGATATATTAGCAATTTTTTTTGATTATATGAAATTTTTATATGAATTTTGACGAATCTGTCCGTAATCACCTTGAAATTGCACAAAAAATTCCGTTTTTCTCATGATTTTGAAGCATATTTACCAACTCTTTTCGAATCACTTCTTTCTTCTATCGTATTCTACATTTTTTTCATCTTATATTTTTTCCGCTGTCCCTGTATTTCTGTAAATCCAAATGCCAGAACGCCGACTATACCAAACGCCATCATTTTGATAAGACTTTCATAATAGGTATCCAGATTGCCAGACCACTTCATAAGCTCCTTCGCATGTACAAAACAGCTTTGGAACGAAGAAGCTCTATAGTAGTAATCTGAAAGTTTAGACGCCTGTATCGCCATTGCCATGTCTACCCGGAATGCCAGATATAGCCATGCAGCTGATACCGCAACACACAACAGAAAACTTATGGTCGACAGCTTTTCGCCTTTCCACTTATATCCATAGATAACCGCGGCTCCCATCGCAATCCCGGCATAAGTCGTCACGAATCCCATGCGTGCAATCAGGAAGATCAGCAGCGCGCCCAGAACGCCACCGCCGATTGCTCCGAGCAGACCGAGCGCATAATTTTCACGCACAACATATTCCTCTTCCTGGTTCAGTTTCAACGCATATTCCGTCATCTTCGCAGATTCCTCATTTAAAAAGGAATAGCCATCCTCCACCTGATAGACATTCGTTGGTCCCTGCACGCCCCTGGCATCACAATTATAATATTGATATCGTTCAAATTGCATGATCATACCTTCTATCAGATTCTTGATCAATTGCACGTTCTTTTTTGTGCCACCACGAACCGGAACATATACCGCAATACTAAATCCTTTCGGTATGATCCTGCCGCCGCTCGGAAGTACCGCGCGCATCGTTCCCCACACATCGACAGATGCTGGTGTCTGATCGTTGGAAACCGAAAATGCAACCATCATCATTTTTTTGCCGGAACCGGTACCCGGTTTCACGACATATGTATATCCCCGGTACACGCCATGCAGCTGGCTTCCCATTCCTGTCCGTGTTGCCTGCAGCTCCCCGGCTAATTTCGTTAAGATTCTTCTATTCGATGCCATCCGGCAAATTCCTCCTCTGCTTGACACTTACGTTTCATCATATTCCCTTTTCACAGGGATAGCAAGTTTTATTTCCTATACAGCCAGACGGCTGAACTCTTCCAGATTCCATACCTTCGTCACAATATCCGAATAAAATTCCGGCTCATGACACACCAGCAGCACCGAACCGTGATACTCTTTCAAAGCACGCTTTAACTCGTCCTTCGCTTCCACGTCCAGATGGTTCGTCGGCTCGTCTAAGATCAGAAGATTTGTCTCCCGGTTGATAAGCTTACACAGACGCACCTTCGCCTGTTCTCCACCACTCAAGACACGCACCTTGCTCTCGATATGCTTCGTCGTAAGACCACATTTTGCCAGTGCCGAACGCACCTCATACTGCGAATATCCCGGAAACTCCTGCCAGATCTCCTCCAGACAGGTATTGTCCGTGCCTGCCATCTCCTGTTCGAAATATCCCTTGTACAGATAGTCGCCCAGTTCCACCTTGCCGGATAGTGCCGGAACGATCCCGAGCAGGCTCTTTAAGAGCGTACTTTTACCGATACCATTTGTTCCGATGATTGCAATCTTCTCGCCGCGCTCCATCCGCAGATTGATCGGCTTGGAAAGCGGTGCATTCTTATCGTATCCAATCACAAGATCCTCTGTCTCAAACAGCATCTTGCCCGGTGTCCGCGCCTCCTTGAAATAAAACTCCGGCTTTGGCTTCTCCTTGGCAAGCTCGATCACTTCCATCTTGTCGAGCTTCTTCTGTCTCGACATCGCCATATTTCGTGTGGCAACCCGTGCTTTATTTCGTGCCACGAAATCCTTCAGTTCATTGATCTCCTGCTGCTGTTTCCGGTACGCTGCCTCCTGCTGCGCCTTCTTCGCCTCGTAAACTTCTAAGAACTTATCGTAGTTTCCGACGTAACGGTTCAGCTCCTGATTCTCCATATGGTAAATGATATTTACGACATCATTTAAAAATGGAATATCATGACTGATCAGGATAAATGCATTCTCATATTCCTGCAGATACCGCTTCAGCCATTCGATATGCTCCGCATCGAGATAGTTCGTCGGCTCATCTAAAAGCAATATCTCCGGCTTCTCCAAAAGCAGTTTCGCAAGCAGCACCTTCGTACGCTGTCCGCCACTTAAATCCGTCACATCATGGTCAAGCCCAAGCTCCAGAAGTCCGAGTGCCCGCGCCACCTGTTCAACCTTCGCATCGATCATATAAAAATCGTGGTTCGTCAGCATATCCTGCAGCGTACCAACCTCTTCCATCATCTCTGCGATTTCATCGTCCGTCGCATCCGCCATGCTCTCATAGATTTCGTTGATGTTCTGCTCCATATCAAACAGATATGAAAATGCAGACTTCAGGACATCCTCGATTGTCATGCCCTTCTCCAGCACGGCATGTTGGTCTAAGTATCCAACCCGCACATGTTTGTTCCATTCCACCTTGCCTTCGTCCGGTGTGAGCGTCCCCGTCACGATATTCATGAACGTACTTTTTCCTTCGCCATTCGCGCCGACCAGACCGATATGCTCGCCCGCAAGCAGGCGGAATGATACATTATTAAAGATTGCACGGTCACCAAAACCGTGCGTTAAGTTCTCAACATTTAAAATCATCTGTTTTTCCTTTCAGGCAATTGCGAAACGTATATACGTTCAACATATATTTCGATATTGATTCATTCTATATACAATGTATTGAAGTTAAGAAGTTCTAAATGTTCTAATTCACAAATCATATTATACGCCACCGCCGCCAATTCGCCGTCCATGGCTCAGTGGCGGCTTGTTTGAACATCGTGTCCAAACATGGCTTCTATCTTCATAGAACATTAAGAACTTCTAAACTCCAAACATATCGTATATATTCACGAATCAATATCGAAATATATGATTATCCGTATAATTCCCGTTTCGCAATTGTCCTCTATCTTCTCTATTTTTTTCCTTGTTTCCTACTTTCTTTCTCTGCCTTGTTCACGCCGAGCAGGCCCTTGATGATGAATCCGACACCGACGCCGATTGTGCCGAGGATCAATGCCAGTTCGAGTCCGCTCATATAACGCATCGATACATTCAAAGAGATAACCAGACATACAAAGAATGCCACGCACAATCCGATCAGTGAAAGTCCGGTCAGCATGTTCGGCTTCACAATAAATGCGATAAATGCCACAACGATGAGCACAATCAGAATACCTCCGACATTCACGCGTCCCATCCGGTAAAATAGCGTGAAGCTGCTCACAACGACGTTCTGCAAGAAGATAATCACGCCGATGATCGTAAGTACGATTCCCAATAAAAACTGTAATAATTCTTTCATTCGTTCCTCCCTATTTTCTCTTAGAAAATGATTACATACTTATGTCTGATTCTATCATACTTCGACAAAGCTGTACACACAAAAAACTGCTGCCAATGCTTGCATAACTTAACATTGACAACAGTTTCATTCTATCTTTATCAACAACTTTTATATCCTATCCATGCAGGCGTACCGCGGCCGCGATCCTTCCGGCAATCCACATGACCGACGCTGCGATCAGGAATATCAGAACAAAGCCATTCACCTTTTCTTTCCAGCGCATTGCCACGATGATTGTATCTCCGATTACAGCGATGGCAACCGGAATTACATAAAATAGATTGACTGCATTTCCTATCAGCACTTTGTACATCAAGACTGCAAACGCTGCAACAAGTGCAAGTGAAACAACCGCTTCTATCACATGAAAGAGTGTGGCTTTCTCAATCTCCGAATGATACATGACCGGAATTGCCATGGAGAATAATATCAGATAGATCAGTGACATCCATAACAATACATGGTCTTCCGCCTGTGCGTTTACGCATGCCGTCTTGATAACCAACGCGGCAATCAACATTCCGTAAGATGCGAACTGGATCCCCGGAATCGTATATTCCGTATGTACCATTCCAGACACAAGAATGACTCCCGCGGTTATGGAAAGCATCCGGTAATCAATGGAACGATACACGTTCATATTCATTGTAAATAACGATTTCAAGAACGATGCATTTCCCACTGCCAATAAAACAAGAAATGCAGCAAGCGATAAGAACACAGCCAGATACACATAACTATTGAAGCCGCTTCCGAACAGTTTCACGTCCTTATCCCTTATAGAACGCACGATGCTCTGTACGCGTTCCGCAAATAAAATAATGAAATATAACATAATCAGCCAGTTCATAACAACCGCGGACACTCCAACCCGTAAATCCATGACGATTCCTCCTTCTATAACTCCAGCGATGCAAGAATCTCTTTCAATGCATCTGCCGATTCCTTTAATTTCAGAGCCTCTTCGCCGCTTAACTTGATTGGAATATCTGTCTCCACGCCATCTGCACCGACAATCGCCGGCATACTCAGCACCACATCCTCGATACCATACGCACCATGTATCATGTGTGAGACTGGCAGGATCGATTTCTCATCCCGCATGATCACCTCGCAGATTCTCCTTACAGACATCGCGATTCCATAATACGTCGCATGCTTCCGGTTGATAATTTCATATGCACTGTTCTTTACTGCATCTGCAATCTCCCTCGTATTTTCCTTATGCTGGTAATGTCCACGCATCTCGCACATCTCGCTTAATTCCACACCAGAGACATTTGCAGATGACCATGCAACGACTTCGCTGTCGCCATGTTCGCCCACGATAAATGCATGCACACTCCGGCTATCCACAGACAGATGTTCACCCAGCTTATATTTCAGTCTGGCACTGTCTAACACTGTGCCGGAACCAATCACCCGCTGCTCCGGAAGTCCGGACAATTTGATTGCCACCTGTGTCAGGACATCGACCGGATTCGCTACCACAAGCAGGATTCCACTAAAATTCCGCTTTGCAATCTCCGGGATAATAGACTTGAAAATAGCCACATTCTTGTTCACAAGATCCAGTCTTGTCTCCCCCGGTTTCTGTCCGGCTCCCGCGGAGATAATCACGATTGCCGCATCTGCAACATCGTCATAATCTCCTGCATAAATCCGCATTGGAGAAGCAAATGGGATTCCATGGCTGATATCCATTGCCTCTCCCTCTGCTTTGTTTCTGTCTGCATCAATCAATACAATCTCTGTAAATAACCCACTCTGCATCAAAGCGAAGACGGATGCCGATCCCACAAATCCACAACCGATCATAACCGCCTTTTTTGCATTCACTTTATTATTTCCCATAAATGGTTCCCCCTTTCATATATACAGTGATTTAATAACGATAATTATTACTACTTTAGTATAATAATAATTCTATAATTTGTCAATTTGTTTTTATAAAAAAACACGCAAGCACTTTGTACCTGCGTATTTTTCTACTAATCATTTAACTTGTAGTTTTATTTGTTTTTGAAAAAAGAACACTCTTCCTCATTGCACTGTATGCCATCTGGATTTCGAAGATTCAGATGAAATACATGACCACTTTCCGGATGCCCCGCACCAAATGCCCGCGTTACATGCGCCACACCAATATCATTCATCCTCTTATCCAGTTCTATCGTGTGAAACCGCAGATCATCATTCTCACTGTACATCAGATATGTTTCCGGGAAATCTACATTCATATAAGCTAACTGCTCCATAAACAACTGGTACTGTTCTTTGGACACAACAAGTGAATTCTCTTTTCTAAGATACCAGTCTAAAATCGTGTCATCCCGCTTTCCCATATCGTATGCACCACAATTCAAGCAGATTCTGGCTGGTCGTTTATCATAGGTAAAATAATCCAGTTTCTTCCGATATTCCTGATTTGACGCAGCAATACAATACTGCGCAGTAAGCTGTGCTCCCGCCGAATCTCCCAACATGAAAAACCGATTCATATCCAGGCCAAACACCCGCGCATGATCATCAATATATTTTACGAGATATACTACATCCTCTATGGCAGACGGATATTTATTCTGCGGTGCCAGACGATAATTAAAATTCACAACTACGAATCCGCTTTGTGCCAGATGACAGCAATAATGGCTATACAGTTCTTTATCTCCATAAAACCAGCCACCACCATGCACACTGACGATCACCGGATATGCTTTATCCGAGTCTCCCATATAGGATGCCGGCACACAAAGATCAAACAGACTGTTCGATACATAGCTGTCTGAATCAATGTCCGATGCATCCCCGGATGATGCATACAACAGCTCCCTTTGCTTATCCATCTTCCAGCTATCCAAAATCGCAGCAAACCGCTCTGCATCCAATTTCTTCTTATAATCTAAATTTTTGATCTGTACAACATTTTCCGGATATTCCAGATCTTTGTCGCGCAATCCATCATTCACCATCCACGCATGGCGCATGTTCACCCATGGCGGAAGTTTTCTGTTCTCCGCTCCACGCTTCATAATCTCTGTAACATTTATCATAACCGATCTCCTCCTCATAATCGTCCCTCTGTCTTATGTTGTCCTCTTTTTTCTCTTATTCTCATACATAGACTGATCCGCCATATTAAGATAATCCTGCAGGCTTTTCTGCTTATCCGGCGTATCTATGAAAAACGCCCCTGGTAACATAAAACCCCGGGACGCATTCAATAAATCGTCAGTTATAAATTAGTTACAGCGTTCATACCGAACCGTAATCGCTTTTATCTCCTTGGCTAAAGTCTTATTTAACTCTTTGCTGTCTACCCGCCATCTCCAATTGCTGCCAACCGAAGAAGGCGTATTCATTCTCGACTTGTTGTCTAAGCCAAGGTAATCCTGAATTGGAACAATACAGATTTTCGCATTACTTCGCATGATTACGCCAATGAGCGGAATATACATTTTGTCTGCCGGTGTATAGTAATCACACAGATAATCTCTTGCTTTTTTCCTGCCTTCGTCATCGATTTCCTGCCACCAGCCGACCAGTGTCTCATTGTCGTGCGTGCCTGTATACGCTACACAATTCTCAATATAATTATGAGGTAAATACTCCCTCGCCGAACCCGTATCTCTTGTGTCAAATGCGAATTCCAACACTTTCGTCCCCATGAACCCGCTATCTGCAACAAGCTTACGGACGGTATCCGTTATATATCCAAGGTCCTCCGCAATCACAGATTTCCTGCCAATCTTCTTTTCGATTGTATGGAACAAATCCATGCCTGGACCTTTCTTCCAACTGCCATTTACCGCGGTCTTATCCCCATATGGGATGGAATAATATTCATCAAAACCACGGAAATGATCAATACGTACAACATCATATAACTCGAAGCAGAATGAAAGCCGTTCGATCCACCATGCATACTCTGTCTTTTTGTGGTAATCCCAATCGTAAAGTGGATTCCCCCACAACTGCCCATCCGCTGAAAATCCGTCCGGTGGACATCCCGCAACAGCCTTTGGTGTGCATTGTTCATCTAACTGGAACAATTCCGGATGCGACCATGCATCTGCACTATCTAATGATACATAAATCGGAATATCTCCGATAATTTTAATTCCTTTTTTGTTGGCGTAAGCTCTGAGCTTATACCACTGGTTGAAAAACTGGAACTGCATAAATAACTGAAAATCAATTTCATCTGCCAGCTTCTCTTTATATTCACGTAAACCTTCTTCTGTACGACTATGAATTGCCTCCGGCCACTCAGTCCAGTTCATTCCACCAAAATGATTTTTCACTGCCATATATAAGCAATAGTCATACACCCACGCTTCATTCTTCTCCAAGAACGCCTTATACTCTGTACTGTTCTTATGCCTGCTTCTCTCACAAGCCTTGCGGAGCAATACATACCGTCCATTATATTGTTTTTCATAATCAACAGACTGTTCGTTTGTTCCAAAGTCAACACTATCACATTCTTCTCTTGTCAATAAACCTTCGCTAATTAAAGTTTCCAGATCTATGAAGTACGGATTCCCGGCAAATGTGGAAAACGACTGGTATGGAGAATCTCCATATCCGGTAGGTCCCAAAGGTAAAATCTGCCAGAACGTCTGACCGGCTTCCACTAACCAATCCACAAATTTATATGCTTCTTTGGAAAAGCAGCCAATTCCATACTTTGATGGCAGACTGGAAATCGCGAACAATATTCCTGCTGTTTTATCCATATATGTCCTCCATATACGCCAAGGCAAAACAATTATATTCTGCGTACGCTTTCGCCTTCGATCAGATTGTGTGGGGCATAATCATGTTCACACCCCAGTGTATAATGTATGTGCTTCATCAAAAGCTCCACACTCCGCTTTGCAATACTGTTTATGTCCTGACCCATTGATGTAATTCTCGGTGTGTAAAATCTCGATATGACTGTACCATCGAAGCCTACCACCGATATATCATCCGGTACTTTTTTCCCGGCATCTTCTATTGCCCGAATTGCGCCAACCGCAATCGTATCTGACAGCCCGACAATCGCTGTCACATGTATGTTTTTTTCAAAGCCTTTTTTACACCCCAGATAACGCGAGAAACTGATCTGTTTATCTGAAATCTCGCCACCCATTACGACAATATCTTTGTGTCCGTAGCCTGTTAAATACTGCACGAGTTCCATAGTTGCAGTCTCATCATCTACACATACAGAAGATACATTGTCAAACGCTAACTCCTTTGCACTCGTAGTTGCAACAACACAGGGGATTTCAAGTTCATTCATACGTTCATCAAATGAAGAAACTATTGTGCCGGCCTTTCATGATAATTGTAACTGTATTTCCTCCACATCGTTTCAGCTTTCTGGCATTTCCGTTTGGTTCAAAATTGCTCTCTTCGATAATTTTGCTATATCTATGATCGTCATATAATCGCTCCTGTAAAAAATGTGATTATATATTAACCCTTAACAGCGCCAGCTGCAACCCCTTTGACAATATATTTTTGAGCGCATAAGTAGAATACAACAACCGGATGTTCAAAAGAAAATATGGTATAACACCAAGGCAGGTACGCAACTGAGTCTGCCACGTACTCATTCGTATTCGTGTACCACGCGTCGCCATTTGGCTTTACTACACATGGATAAGAGTAGAAGGCAGCATTACAGAAGATACACGCCGTGAAGCCCGTGTTGCAATGATGGAAGACAATAAGGCTTCTTTGAGTTCTATGTATACAGTTGATGACAACCTTATGGCTGTATTCGCATTTGATAATGGAATTGCTACTATTTACTCATTTTCAGACGAACCGAAAGAAATAAATTCTAATTGAATATAATGGGGACATTACAAAAGGACCTCTTTCTATTACCTTGCCGACATTGCTATGTTGTGGGTGCAGAAAATGAATGAAATTCAGTCCAGAGTTAGAGAAGTCATTTACAACGAGATTATCTACGCATAGTAAGAATTAGGGCGGTAAGCCAGCTTTTGGCTTACTGCCCTTGTCTACTCATAAGCAAAATAAAGAAATACCGTCAATGGCAGTGTTTGCACTGTTCATCAAGACCATTGACGGTATTTCTTGTTTTGCTATTTAAAAATATTTTGAAATAGCCATTGAAAAACGAATGCTAAACTGATATAAACTATTTAAAGATTATTTGAAATAGATTAGGGCGTGGAAGATTGGCTATAAATGAAGTGTTAGCTGCTTTAGCAGACGATACTCGTCGAAAAATTCTGCTAAATTTACAGGAAGGAAAAATAAGCTCAGGCGATTTAGCTATCGCATTGGATATGACACCACAGGCATTATCCTATCATTTATCAAAGCTAAAAAGGCAGACTTGATTTACGAAACTCGATATAAAAATTTTATTTACTATGAATTAAATTTATCTATCCTTGATGAAACAATTATGTGGATAAGTAAATTACGTGGAGGTCAACAATGAAAAAGAAAAAAATCATTTTTTATAGTCTTATGTTTTTGCCATTGATAGTTGTTTTGATTGCCTTACCGTTCTTACCAGAGCGAATTCCAGCTCATTATGATTTCAATAATCAAGTAACACGTTGGGGCAGTAAATACGAAACATTAATTTTCCCTGTGATCACAGTTTTATTTGGCTACTTTATGCTTGGTATGGCTAAATCCTCTTCAAAACAAGAAGAAAATGGGAGTAACAACGAAAATGTATGTATTGTGGCAGGAATTGTATCTCTTACACTTTTTAACGCTATGACAGGTTATTTCTTGTATGCTGATTTCAATTCGATTGAAAATCTTTCTTCAATTGCACTTGATATTAATCAACTTTTATTTGGACTGCCTGGTGTTGCAATGATTATATTAGGCAATATTATGCCAAAACTACGAATGAACTCAATCGCAGGACTGAGAACAGTATGGAGTATGAAAAATGAAACAACGTGGAAAAAAAGCCAACGCTTTGGCGGTATTTCATTTATTGTAGGCGGGGTTATTATAATCATAGTATGCTTTTTAACGAAAGGCTTTTCTTGTTTCTGGTGGACAATGGGCATCGTAGCAATTCTTTTGATTATTGACACCTACTATACCTACACATTATCCAAAAAATATTGATATAGTAATACGTGTTTATTGAAAACTTTTATATGCATTTATCAAACACTGTAGTGCTATACTAATGTTACAACATTAGTATAGCACTACAACTGAATACATAAGGTAAGAACATTAAAATGCCGATTTCCCTTGAAAATACAAGGGTTTCGGAGGATTAAATAGATAAACTTGAATTTAGCGATTTCTTTTTCCGGTATTCTCTGTCCCACGGATTTCCTCATGATAGAAATAATCTACGATCACCGGATGCCCCTGCGGGACTCTGCCATAAGGCATTTCATTATCCACAAAGGCACAATCATACTTCTTAGCCATTTTCTCAGCTTTTACTTCAAGTGCTTCAAAGTAGCTGCGGTTATGCTTGTTATAGATC
>OGIL01001348.1_pt1 | contig 13350 bp, 6 predicted proteins | sample 1571751 | NCBI WGS metagenome assembly OGIL01 (sample SAMEA2581964, study PRJEB24529) | metagenome | biome: Human gut stool | place: China | collected 2011 | reverse complement strand
TCGACTCCATACCCGGCGTCGCATCTGCCCGTCCTTTCATCACGCACCATAATGCCCTTGACATTCCTCTTTATCTCCGCATCGCGGACGAGCTTTACCTGAAACGCCTCATCGTCGGCGGATTCGAAGGTGTCTACGAATTTTCCAAGAACTTCCGCAACGAAGGCATGGACCGTACCCACAACCCGGAATTCACTTGCATGGAGATATATGTCTCATACAAGGATTACAACTGGATGATGGAATTCACCGAAAAGATGCTTGAGAAGATCTGCCTTGACGTCAACGGCACCACCAAAGTCAAGGTCGGCGATAACGAGATTGATTTCAAGGCTCCCTACCGCCGCATCACCATGACCGACGCCATAAAGGAGAAAACAGGTTTTGACATCACCGGCAAGACCGAGGAAGAACTCCGCGCGTTCTGCCGCGAGGCCGATATAGAAACTGATCCGTCAATGGGTAAAGGTAAGCTTATCGACGAGATTTTCGGCGAGAAGTGCGAAGGCTCGTATATACAGCCGACATTCATAATCGACTATCCCATAGAGATGTCTCCTCTCACCAAACGCCACCGCGAAAACCCGGAGCTCACCGAACGCTTCGAGCTTATGGTCAACGGCAAGGAACTTGCCAACGCCTACAGCGAGCTCAACGACCCGATCGACCAGTACGGACGTTTTGTGGAGCAGATGCGGCTCGCCGACAAGGGCGATGACGAGGCCATGATCATCGACGCCGATTTCATACGCGCTCTTGAATACGGCATGCCCCCCACGTCGGGCATGGGCATAGGCATGGACCGTCTCGCCATGCTTCTCACGGGCCAGACCACTATCCAGGAGGTCCTTCTCTTCCCGCAGATGCGCCCCGAGAAAAAACAGCAGCAGAAAGAGGAAACCGAGGAAACGGCCGAGTGACGGATTATGAACGACGCCATGAACTCTATGGGCAGAATCGCGGTGATCGGAAGCGGCAGCTGGGCAACGGCGCTTGCCAAGCTGCTGCTCGGCAACTGCGACCGTATCGGATGGTTCGTGCATCGGCGTGACCGTATAGACGAATTCATCAGATTCGGACATAACCCTGTATATCTGTCGGATGTGGCCTTTGACACCGGGCGCATCGACTTCACCGACGACATCAATAAGGCCTGCTCCAATGCAGACACTCTGGTACTCGTGGTGCCGTCACCCTATTTCAAGGAGACAGTCGACAATATAAATGTCAACATCTCAGGCAAGAATATCGTATCGGCAGTCAAAGGCATAGTCCCCGATTCCAATATGATTATCTCCGACTACATGTGCGAGCGTTTCGGCTGCCCCGAAGAAAACATGCTTGTGATCGGAGGTCCCTGTCATGCCGAGGAGGTGGCTCTCGAGCGCCTCAGCTATCTTACCATAGGATGCCGCGACGTGAAGAAGGCCGAAGACTTCGCCACGCTCATCGACGGAAAGAAGATGAAGACCATCGTCTCCGCCGATGTAAACGGCATAGAATATGCCGCCGTGCTGAAAAACGTATATGCCATTGCCGCCGGAATACTGCACGGCATGAAAGCCGGCGACAATTTTCTGGCCATGATGGTATGCAACGCCGTGCGCGAGATGGAACGTTTCGTCGACGCGGTCTCGCCTATGCCTGACCGCAGAATATGCCGCTCCGCATATCTCGGCGACCTGCTCGTCACGGCATACAGCCGCTTCTCCCGCAATCACAACTTCGGATCGATGATCGGCAAAGGATACAGTGTGAAAGCCGCGATGATGGAGATGGAGATGGTGGCAGAAGGATATTTCGGCACGAAGTGCATACACCAGATAAACGCAGACGGACCAAAGGCTGAGATGCCTATTCTCGACTGTGTCTATGACATCCTTTACGACAATGTGCGCCCGAGACGCGCGATTGCCGCCATTGCGGATTCATTTACATGACAGAAACAGCCCTCCGGGGCCTTTTCTTGTTTTTTATATCTTTGAACCCAACTTTAACACAAGGCGTATCGTTTTATCTAAGTTACAGAAAGTATTAAACCCAAATCAATTATAAAATGAAATCTATAGAACTCAACATCGAAAAAGCAATCTTTTTCGCTGAGAAAGAATTCAATGCCAACAAGGACGCCGCCCGCGAGGCCATCACAAAAGTCGAAGAGGGCACCGGCGCCGGCAATGACTTCCTCGGGTGGGTGAAACTACCTTCCGAGACTTCAAAAGATCTTCTTGACCGTATCAACGCCACAGCAAAACGTCTGCAGGAAAACTGCGACTATGTGGTCTGCGTCGGCATCGGCGGATCATATCTCGGCGCAAAGGCTGTCAACACTGCCCTCGCCGACAATTTCGAATATTATTACGCACCCAATCCCAAACAACCCAAGGTGCTCTATGCGGGCCAGAATATAGGAGAGGAATACACCGCTGAACTTGAAAAACTTCTCACCGGCAAGCGCTTCGGAATAATCGTGATCTCGAAATCGGGAACAACGACCGAACCCGCCATAGCATTCCGCATCCTCAAGGAGCAGCTTGAGAAGCAGGCTGGCAAAGAAGCCGCCAAGGATCTTATCGTCGCAATCACCGATGAAAAGAAAGGCGCGCTCCGCACTCTCGCCACTCAGGAAGGTTATGAGACATATGTCATCCCCGACAATGTAGGTGGCCGTTTCTCGGTTCTGACACCGTTCGGCCTTCTTCCCATCGCCGTGGCAGGCCATGATATAGAGAAACTTGTGGCCGGCGCTGTTGAAATGGAGAAATCCACCCTGCGTCCGAGCGAGGACAATATCGCGGAAACCTATGCCCGCATGCGTAACGCTCTTTACCAGAGCGGCAAGAAGATTGAGATTCTCGCCAACTTCGATCCGAAACTCCATTATTTCGGCGAATGGTGGAAACAGCTCTACGGCGAATCCGAGGGTAAGTATGGCAAAGGTATATATCCGGCGGCTGTCGACTTCACTACCGACCTGCACTCCATGGGCCAATGGATCCAGGAAGGCGAACGCACTATCTTCGAGACAGTCATCTCCGTCGCCAAGCCTGCAGTGGAACGTCGCGTCCCCTCTGACGAAGCCAACCTTGACGGTCTCAACTATCTTGCCGGCAAACGCATCGATGAAGTCAACAAGATGGCCGAACTCGGCACACAGATGGCACATGTGGACGGTGGTGTACCGAACATGCGTATCGTCATCGAGTCGCTCGACGAGCACACTCTCGGCGGTCTGATCTACTTCTTCGAGAAGGCATGCGGCATCAGCGGATACATGCTCGGAGTCAATCCGTTCAATCAGCCAGGTGTCGAAGCCTACAAGAAAAATATGTTCACGCTCCTCAAGAAACCCGGCTATTGATAATAACCTCATAATGTAAAATAAGACAGGGATATCCGCTCGGATATCCCTGTCCTGTTTTACGTACATCAATTTAACGCACATTGACCTCAATTGTAGCGGTTATTAAAAATGAAAGTCATCCCCGTTGTCGAAATCACTTCGCCACAGGGGGATGCTTTCAAAACCTACTAACTTTTAATCATACATTATAAGGAAGGACAGAAAAAGGGGCGCAAGCTCCGCGAAGTGCTCTCATCGCTGAAACTCGGTGAATCCGTCGTATTGCATGACGTCTGGCTGATGCGCAGGAATACGAGGGTACGAATCTATGCCACACGCCGCACGGGCAGAAACGGAGAGGAGTCGCTTATAATTCTCGCATCTCCATTGGAGTGCGACTACACGGAGGCGCTCTATCGCAAGCGTTGGACTCTCGAGACCGCATTCCGGGCGCTGAAGTCCGCCGGGTTCAACATGGAGGAGACCCATCTTGGAGTAAAACGTTTTGAAAACATGCTCACATTGCTAATGATTGCCTTTGCCGCTGTGTTCATCGACGGTCTTGTCAAAATCGAGTCTCTGCCGATTCCGATGATGAAAAACCCGAACGTCCAGCGCATGAGCATTTTCCGATACGGCTATGTCAACCTGCTACATGACTTTTGGACAAATGTTAAAAACGAGGCGGCTAAACCGACTTAAAAATGTCATGTGCTATGTAAATTCCTTTAAATATTTGTATACTCCGAAAAAAATTCCTATATTTGTAACTGAAAAATTTTTCTGACTTTTCAAACCTTTAAAAGCATCGCATAAATCGCGTAAAATCAGACGCTTACACAACAATTGCAAATGAAATGTTAAAATCCTTAATTATTAGGATTAATACGTAAGCGTTTCTTTCGTAGCTACATAATTGTTTTAACAAAACAGGATGCCCAGACTGGGCATCCTGTTTTGTTCCCCACTGCCTGCATCAACCATCTTTTATGGCGCAGAGGGGTTTGAAAGCTCATGTTTCACATCAGGATATCATACCGAAAAGGGTGACACGCCATACGGCATGCCACCCTTACTCTATATAATATTCTATGAGGTTATCTTACATATACCTTTGATGTCTCTGTCCCGACTGTAACAAGATATATACCCGTATCTACCGTAACAGAAGTATCTCCGATACAGGACTCAACCACTATTCCGTCGGACGTACTTACACTCACGGGGGCTCCTGCGGTTCCGCTTACAATGATCATATGGCCATTGACCGTTATCTTCATGGAATCGGCCTTAAAACCATCTGTTGATGACTGATGGAGCAAGACGGGATCCGACAGTTCCGACTCTCCCATATCATACACGGCTGTGGCATGATAGGTGTAATCCCCCTCATCGGGAAGATATATATATGAATTTTCACTTATCGGAGACTCGTTCAGCCTTGCGCCATTGCAATACAGGTTATAACCTGCGATCTCTGCATCGATACCGTCCAGTCCGATGAATGTGACATCATCTACGAGCAGCATGAATGAAGCCGTGGCACAGGATCTGATTGCGAAATAGACAGCACCCTCAGGAATATCGAAACTATATTCTGTCCATTCCTCAGCCGGCGACTGTGTGCCGAACGATTCAATCTTTACAAATGATTCAAGATCTTTTCCTGATGTACTGTACCACACTTCGATATTTTCAGGATCTGTCGCAGAGTAACTTCTCGCATGGAAAGTCACAGTCTGGGCGATACCCGGCAGCCGCGGAGAAATGGCCCAGTCGTCTGTCTGACCGTTGTCATATCTGTAAAGGGCGGCGAGATACTTGTCTCCGGTCCGCGCTGCAAACGATTCGTTGAAACCCTCCGTAGTGCTGTCGAACACGAAGAATGACGCATGTGTGACACCGGTGCTGAATCCCGGTATCTTCACCCCTTCGAATCCTCCCACCGGACTCTGATCCGCATCGACAAATGTCCAGCCGTCAAATTCTCCGGCAAAAGGCTCACCCGATTCGAAACTCTCGTCAATTTCCAAAGACTGACGGTCGCCGGTCTCGATGATATCCCAACTCAGAAGATGCCCCTCTTCAGTGACTTCTCCCGTAAAGCCTGTGACTCCCGGCAGTCTGGACAGCCTGCGCGCCACAGTTACCGCCGGAGTGCCGTTGTTGTCGGGATTCTCGTCACCTTCGAAATTCACCACCGCACGATAACTCCTGTTTTCACCGTCGAACAGACCGAGGGTCTGAGAGAAAGTAACAGTTTCCGTGCAGTCCGTATTTATATCGTTTTCCAGACTTCTGCTGTCAGTTATTTCACCGTCACGATAGAGATCCACAGTCACGGCCCCTGCAGGCTCAGCCCCCTCATTCGATATATTTACCGTAACATCGAATGCAACTCCGGTCTCTACCTTTTCAGGAACCCTGATCTCCGCAGCCACATCGCGCATGGGCTCGTCATAGATCCGGATATTATCATAAAGATTATATGCATATCCCTTGCATGTCGCGGCAAGACGTATCTGTATGTTCTTTCCTGCATATTCCGCCAGAGACACCTTCACCTTGTTCCAGCGTCCGTGTTGCAGACAGGAGTTATCTACATCGGCGAGTGGGATTTCCTCTCCGTTCGTCACGACCGAGACATTAGTTGTGTTGACATCGTCTGTCTCGCCCATGCCGGTAAGGCAGAACACATAGAACGACAATACAGGATTATCGCCTGTTATTTTGATTTTACCCGTTGTGAAGCGTGTCGACTGATCGAGGCCCGTATGTTCGACCACAAAATATTCATTGTCATGATCCTGTGCATAAATTCCGGGTATCGATTCGGAATTGAATATTTTCAGTTTGCCGTCGCCTCCGTATACGAGAAAATAATCCTTTATGTCCTGTGTGTTGGAATATCCGACCGGCATATCGTAAGCCGGCCCTGCCACTGCCATTCCGACAGATGCGGACTCCGCTCCGGCAGTCAGATTGAACGGACGCACACATAGGTATAGCATCTTCTGTATGTCGACAGGATCGGGTGTATATGAGAACTCTGTTTCGGAGACTGTGGCTATCTCATCGCCGATCGTCAGGGAACCTTCAGTCTCTGCAGTGGTATATACCTTATAACTGATGTTTTCCGGCTTGATCGGAGAACCGTCTGTCGCTGTTGTCACCGGATCCCATGAAAACAGGAACGTGCCGGGTTCGGTTTCCACAAGCGACACCGATTCGGAGTCGACGGCCTGTGGCACTTTAGGCCCTATGAAAGTCGATACGGTGGTATACACGCCCTCCGTACCGTCGTTCGAGCAGGATACTATCGTATATGTATAAGTGCCGGCCTCCGGTATTCCGTTGTCTTCGACCGATGCTTCATTTCCGGCGGCTACACGTGTCTCTCCGACCGCAATGCCGTTACGAAGCACCTTTACTGTCATGTCGCCGGTCAGTACGCCGCCTGCAATATTGACAGAGGGAGCCTTGAACGAAATGACCGCCTTGAGATAGCCCTCGGCATCCGGAGTTACCGACGGATTGTCCACAACTGCAGGCATTGAACCGTCAACCGGAGCGGAGACAGAATACGAAGGAACATACATATACCACTCGTTAGCCTCGGAAACCGCATGGAATCCTATGTTATAGAGTCCGGAAGTCTCCGGTATGAAATAATCTCCGAGCTCAACAGGTTCAGTAGAGACAATATCCGTGACAGGAACCAGCTGACGTGTCATGGCTTCCGGAGTCGCACCCTGTCCTACAAATATTTCTATACGTTCCACATAACTGTTGTGATGTTCTCTGACCATGGCCGATATCCTGTATGCCTTGCCCGCTTCGAGACGTATCGCGGGCGAGAAGAGCCAGTCGTCTCCGGCATTATCGGAATCGTAGTTGTAACATGCGCCGAAGTTATATCGCCATGTCTTGCCGTCACCGTTGGCATCAAGTATCGAATGAATCGAGAAATTGTCTTCTTCGGTGAGGTCCATGGTAAATGGAGCTGTCAGTTCTCCGACCAATACGGCATTCGATGCTATTGCTTCTGACGATTTACCGCCATAATTGGCATTGACGCTATAGGAAATAATTCCACCGGTCGATGCCGGGACAGAAGTTGTATATATCGGGTCTGACACTGTCGCTATTTCTTCGCCTTCGGCCGAGAAAACGGTATATGTCACATCCGCGGGATTCAGATATCCTCCGTCGGCCGACTCCGTTACGGCATCCCATGTCAGAGTCGCCACATCATCCGCCCACGAGAGCATTACGCCGCCCGGAGCTTTGGGAGCCCCTTTGCCGACAAAGCATGACGCCTTTGCCTTGGGCGACGGTCCTGCTTCGTTCGATACGGTGGCAACGAACGAAGCGATGCCTGTCTCGTCAATCGTGACTGTCTCGTTGACCATCGAGCCGGACAAAGCCGTGCCTTCAAGCACACTCTCGCCATTGGCCAATACCGAGTAAGAGAAGGTTTCCCCCGTGGCCGGTGTGCCGTCGAAATGGGTGACAGGCATCGTCAGCTCTATCTCAACATCCATCGATCCGCTCTCACATGTCACATGCAGCTCCGGTGCGGCAGGTGCCTTGTCCTCGGCTATGCTTTTCGCAATGTGCAGACCGACAAATTCATTATGATCGGGAAATTTGACAAGCAGGGTGGATGCTCCTGTAGCGAGATCTATCTCGATAAGACCGGATTCTTCGTCAGTACAGTACGATTGGATATATGTGCCGTTTTTAGTATTGACACATCCTCCCTGAAAGTAATCAGCATACGGAACGTCCACGTTTCCTACAGAGGTAAGGTCACCGGTGGCCTTGTCTATTTTATACAATACCTAGTCGGTTCCCACTCCATAATATTGACCTGTCTCATCCACGCCTATGCTCATGAAGTATACATCGCAGGGAGCGATCGGAATGCTTGTCCCGTTTTCATAGTCCGCTTTCGCCCAGTTCCATGACTTTCCGTCTGCGGAGTTAAACACGCCATATATGTCGCCGGTCGTCGGGTCAAGGGCGACTCCCTGCGACATCACATCATAGTGGCCCTCGCCGGAAGATATCAGAGACCAGTCTGAAGTGTCGTATACATCAAACGATACATAATCCCAATAGCCCATGAAGTCTGTGTAATTGACTCCATAGAAACGACCTTCGCCGTTATCGATAGCCCCGTAGTTATAATTCTGATGAAATGAGGCGAGACGCTCGAAGCCCGTACCTGACGCAGGTATGGTGTAAAGTCCGTAATTTGAGGATTCCCAACTTCCCGCATACACCATGGTCCCCACGAGGTTTACAGTAGATGCAAGCGCATGTTCGGGGCTGGCCTTGCGGCATCCGGGCGCCGTCGCGGATCTGATTTCCGACTTCTCCCGACGGATACCGCCCGACACTGGTTCTTTGACCGGTGGTCTTCCTCGGGTAGCGGCATGACTCTTTTTATCGATTCCGCGCAGAGAGATGAGATTACGGTTGCCTGAGGCATTATCCTTGCGCAGGGGAGTTCCGGCATACGAAACCGCGAACACGCCAAGGACAATGGCTGCCGACAATACGATAGATAGACATTTTTTCATTGTAAATTAATTTTGATTGAGGTTAATGATATATGACGCGCCGGGCCGAAGGGTAACCCGGAGCCCTGATCGAAGGTCTATACGCAAAATTGAACAGTTTCTGATCTCTCCGGCGAAAGTTACATAAAATCAAAAAGAATTTCGTTGTAAAAATCACAATTGATGTTTTTACACTATATTTTTTTACAATTTTACATAAGATTGTGGTTATTACAACATACGTAACATGATTTTTGGCTATTTTTGCAGAATAAAAACAAATGGCCGTATATGTCAGAAGTTATCTATCATGACACGATAATAGCGGGATGGGTCACCCTTCTGGTTCTTGGAATAAGTCTCTTATGCAGCAAGGTCCCGAATCTTCCTGTATACGATTCCTACATCCGCTCGCGCAGAATCCTCGGCGTGGCATATATAGTTTTTGGAATATGCATCGCCCAGTTTTCAATATTCAACCTCAGAGCCACGGCTCCGTCAGTCGCAATCGCACTGCCGTTATCATATTTCTATATCGAGGGCATACTTTTTGCAATGTCGTTTATCTCTATGCTCGACAGGGAGTATCTTTCGAGCCGTCATGTCAGGACAGATATGGCAGGTTATGCGCTGTTTCTCATAATCGTATGGACCGGAGCTTTTCTCAGCAACCGTACTGCGGGCATGATTTTGCTCATAACGGCATCCGTATGGTTCTTTGGCGCCGTCAGTATCATGTCTGTCCGTTTCGTAAGGATCTACAGGATGGCAGTCAATAAAATTAATGATTATTATTCAGAAAATGTCGAGGCGTTTGTGAAATGGCTGCATAAAAGCACCTATGGCATAATATTTTTCGGGCTGAGCGCTTCGGTTCTTTCTTTTGCGCCTTACTGGTACAACACTGTCTTCATGTTATGCGGCATTATCATGTTCATCTACATCTATGTCTCTATGCAGAATTATGCTCTCAATGTCGAATCAGTCCAGACTGCAGTCGCGCCTGAACCGGCCATGTATATCGCCCCTGACAATCCCGCACTGCGCCCCGCCATAATAAAATGGGTGGAAGAGGGAGGTTACAGGGAATGCGGCATAACTCTCGAGAAACTCGCCATGTCGATCAATTCCAACCGATCTTACGTCTCGTCGTTTATTAATTCGGAATATAAGTGTAATTTCAGAGAATGGATCAATACATTGCGTATCGAATATGCCAAGGATATCCTTGTGAAGCACCGCGACATGACTCTTGAAAAGATTGCGGCAGATTCCGGATTCTCATCATCGGCATATTTCTGCCGTCAGTTTCAGAAACATGAAAGCATGACGCCGACACAATGGCGTGAATCCGGAAATAAAAAGTTTTAGCCCCTGTCCGCTGCCGCTCGCCGGATACAGAAAATAGGAAAGGGTGGCACACATACGGCATGCCACCCTTCATCAATATATTCTACGGGATTATTTTACTATCAGTTTGAAAGTGCGGCCCGCGATGCGGACAATGTACACACCTGGCTCAACGGCGACTTTCACAAAGTCTGCGGCATCCGCCACATAAGCCACTGTCATGCCCGAAACCGAAGCGATTCCGACTTCAAGACCTTCAGCACCGGCTACACATATATTGTTGTCGACGGTAAAAATCCGTATACCGTACGATATGTCTCCGATTCCCGACGGCTTGATATAAAGTTCTGCGGAAGGAGCAGATTCCCCGCAGTCGTAGACTGCCGTCACATTATATGAATGACCGTCCGCACCGATTCCGCGATCAAGATATTGAGCATCTGTCACAGGTGTTTCATTGATGCGTTTGCCGTCACGATAAATGTTATAACCGACATGCGTCACACGCTCGTTCCACGGTGCGGGCATATATGTGAAGTCATCGACAAAGAACATATACTGGTTATCCGATATATAATGTATAGCGGCATAAACAGCTCCATCTGGCAGCTCGACAGGAATCTCGGTCCATTCGTTGCCTTCGAGCGTCATTGTCAATACGGTTTCCGTAAAGTCCTCTACCTCGGTTCCGGTAGTGGAATAACGCACTTCAAATGTCTCCTGACCATATGTGGAATTATAGTTCTTTGCAAAGAAGCTTATTGTCTGAGCATCTCCCGACAGCCTCGGCGTAATGGCCCAGTCGTCATTCTGTGTCGAATAGTCATTACAATAGAACGCGCCGATATATCTGTCTCCGGTATGAGCTGCAAAGGAACCATTGAAATTGGGATGCGTCGAGTCCATGACTATAAACGCATATGCGGAATCATCGCCGAGGCCCTCTATATCCACACTCTGCGGAACAAACGTCTGGCCTCCGTCAGCATCTGTAAATTTCCAGTCTCCTCCGGGATTCATAGAGAATGGCCTATAGTCCTCGAAACTGTCGGTGACCGGCGTATTTTCTACCTGAGAGAGATCAACAGCATCCCATTTCAGTTCTATATTATCACCTACGCGCATACCGCTTAAACCTCCGGCCACAGGAAGATCGGCAAACTCCACAACGACCTGACCCGATTCAGCCTCGTTATCGGCAGGGTTCTGATCCTCATTCCATTCAAGAGAGAACGAGTATCTTACCGGATCTGTCTGAGTGAAAGGCAACCGCGTCGTGAATGCGATCTGTTCTACATCTCCCGCCGCAATGCCTGAAGCCTCGCGCGTATCTATTATCTCTCCGTCACACATAAGATTCAATACAAACTTACCGCTGTCGTTAAGGCCCGTATTGGCCACGGCAGCCGTGACATTGAAGTCCGTGTCCGGATCGACAACCGCAGGCGCCGATGCCGACAGCACCGCGAGATTATTGTCCGGTATATCTCCGACAGTCATATTGTCTATGGCATAGACCACATACAGAGAGGTGACCGATACTTTCAGCCGAATCTGGATTGTCTTTCCGACAAAATCCTCAAGCGATACAAGCAGGCGGTTCCATCCGGCTTCTGGGAGAGTATTGTTGACAACGGTGCAGAGTGTCGTATAGTCTTCGGCACCGGCCTCGCGGACCTCTATGTCAAGTGTATTGGCGTCATCTTTCGTGCCATCCTCACTGACAAACTGATAGACATACAATGCCAGCGACGGCTTACTGCAGTCGGCCAAAGATATTTTTCCGGTATACATCGCACCGATATCTCCCGGATAGGATGCATTCATCATAATATAGGCATTATCCTTATCCTGCGATTCCACACCGATGACCGACATGTCATCCGCGAATTTCCAAGATGTATTGCCGGATATGCGTGTGAGACCTTTGATGAACTCGTCTCCTTCGCCAAATGAATCTCTGTAAGGCGTGTCATATGGTTTTCCCACAGGAATCATATTCGTAAATACGGGAGCGGACTTTCCTGCTGATGTCACTGCCTCTATTCCGGCAAGTATGAAATCCTGTTCCTCCTGACGGACCACCTGTGTGGTGTAGCTTAGTTCAGTCACACCCGTCTTGACCGGCTCTCCGTACATGTCCGTGATATTATAGCTGATAAAGGCCGGATTGATGGGATTGCCGTCACGATCTGTCTCGGGGGCTTTCCAGGTTATGGTGGCATAGCCGGGACTGCTTTCCGTAATATCGACATCGGTCACTTTCGAAGGTACATTGATTCCCACAAAAGTCGAGGCCGATGCAGGTGCACCTATACCGTATTCATTATATGCACGAACTGTGTATTCATGTTTGCCCTCGGATACATTATTTTCTTTCCACGTAACGGTGGTTCCTGGAGTTGTTTTGCCGATATTACCAACAGGATCAGGCTCATTGTCTCGCCAGATATTTATACGGGTTATCTCACCAAGGGTTTCTCCATCAAGAGTCTTCTCTGGTGCGGTAAACGATATTTCGACTTCGTTGCCTCCATCCCGATCGGCTATCGCTTTCAGATCGGAAGGCGCGGCCGGAGATTTCATCGAGACGCCCGCATCTATCCTTAGATTGTCTATGCCAACCCAAAACATATCGGGATCACTTATGCCGTGGATACCTATGTAATACACGCCTGTTTCCTCAGCGACAATCGTCATGTTCACAGACCGCCATGAATCGAAATCCACTATTACCGGGTCAAGCAACGATTCCGTCATAGCGACGGCCTCCGGCGATCTGCCGGCTTTCACCTCTATTCGTTCCGGATAACTTTCTCCATAACTGTTACGCACATCGAACGAGACGGTATATTGTGATCCGGCCTCAAGCCTGACAGGTGGAGTTATCAGCCAGTCATCGGCATTCCTGCCTGAGGAATAGAACAGCCGTACGCTTCCGTCTGAAGAGAATCCCCAGCATTTGGAATCCTCGTTGGCATCGATCATGGTATACATATCCAGAGATTCGGCCGAGTCGAAACTTTCTTCATAGGGAGGAATGACTGAGCCGAGTGTCAGCTTGGGAGTGAGACAGGGAGCTCCGGCACG
>OGIL01001346.1_pt1 | contig 13353 bp, 10 predicted proteins | sample 1571751 | NCBI WGS metagenome assembly OGIL01 (sample SAMEA2581964, study PRJEB24529) | metagenome | biome: Human gut stool | place: China | collected 2011 | reverse complement strand
CCATGCTGATCGAGGCTATCAAGGCTGCCAAGGCCGCGAAGTAAGAGCTTCCTAAGTCAAGACCACCCGTAAAACGGGTGGCTTGCACAAGCCCTATAAGGGCTTAAGACAGACCACGCCTTAAGGCGCGGTGAAACGGTCTGCCGGCCGCATATGATCCCGAGCAGCCCCACCAAGTGGGGCTGTTTTTATTTGCTCTTGTTTACTTGCTCACCCGTAAACGGGTCAAAGTATTCCTTGATCGATATCTGATCCGATATTTTGTCCTCTGCAAGTTGATTTCGGATATACTCCGCAATTACTTTCTTGTTCCTCTCTACTGTATCCACATAGTAGCCTTTGCACCAAAACTGCCGATTCCCGTACTTGTACTTCAGATTCGCATGTCGGTCAAATATCATCAGCGAACTTTTCCCTTTGAGATATCCCATAAACTGTGATACACTGTATTTGGGTGGGATGCTCACCAGCATATGGATATGGTCTGGGCAAGTTTCTGCCTCTATAATTTCTACCCCCTTATACTCGCACAGTTTTCTTAGGATGCTCCCGATATCTGTCCGAATCTGTCCATATATTGCTTGTCTCCGATATTTTGGTGCAAAGACTATGTGTTATTTACAGTTCCAGCGTGCAAGGCTATCTATTTCCTCTTTCTTTTGTGTTCCAAACATGGATATTCCTCCTCTGCTACTTTTCTTGCGGTCGGCAAACCTGCTTCGATTGTAGCATGGGAGGTTTATCTTTTCCCACTCATAGGCTTAGCCTTTTTTATTCCACGGGCATAGCCCGTGGTTGCCTGTTTTCAACAAAGCAAAAGCCTCCGCCGTTTGGCGGAGGCTTTTTATGTGCTGCCCTCTTGATTTATAATGCAAGCGGTTACATAAAACGCAGCTGAAAAGGACTTTTACATGGCGGATGCCTCTAATATTTTTCGCCAGTATTCGCGGTCATTTGTGTATGCGCCAAAAGCAAAAGCCGTGCGGCCGCAAGCCGTATTGTCCATTTTATACAAAGTGAGCAGGGTTCTTTTTGCATCAAATGTAGAAAAAGCACATTCTTCATTGACGCATTTGGAAATATGTGGTATTACATTGTCAATGTAAGCGGTTGCGCATATGTGTTCATTGTTTACACTGCCATAAGTTGAAGTGTTTACACAGCGTTTGACCGGATGCTGCCTGTCCATGCTAAACTGCGAACCGCCTACATAGAAATGGATTGCGGGCCCGGATAGAAGTCAGGACAACTGGTGCTATGAGTTGGTCCGCAGCTTGTTTCCCGCAAAGAGGAACTGTCCAAGGTTCCCGCAAAGCCGTGTTTTCTCTTCCGCAGTGCGGAATGGAAATAAATAATGGATGAGAAGGAGAAACGATTTATGAAGAAATCCACTAAGCGCCTGTTCGCCGCTCTGCTGGCTGCCACCAGCCTGCTGGCCCTCACCGCCTGCGGCGGCGGCAAGACCGAGGCTCCCAAGACTGACGATTCCAAGACCGAGCAGCCTGCCGAGACCTCCGGCAGCAAGGAACTCTCCGTTTACACCGCATTCCCCGAAAGCGAAGTCATCTACTATTTCAACAAGTTTGAGCAGGAAACCGGCATCAAGATCAACTATGTCCGCCTCTCCGCCGGTGAGATGCTGACCCGTGTGGAAGCTGAGAAGGACAATCCTCAGGCAACGCTGATGTTCGGCGGCTCTACGGATAACTACATCGCCGCCGTGGATAAGGGCCTGCTGGAAGCCTATCAGTCTCCCAATCTGGACAAGACACCCTCTACTTATCTGGATCCCACCGGTACCTGGAACCCCATCTATGTGGGTTGCATCGCCTTCGCCTGCAACGCCGACTGGTTTGCCGAAAAGGGTCTGGAATATCCCACCAGCTGGGAAGACCTGCTGAAGCCCGAGTTTAAGGGTGAGATCATCATGGCCCACCCCGCCACCTCCGGCACCGCCTACACCGTTCTGGCCACGCTGGTTCAGCTCAAGGGCGACGATCAGGTCTGGGACTATCTGGAAAAGCTGAACACCAACATGAGTCAGTACACCAAGTCCGGCTCCGCCGCTCCCAATGCCGTGGCCATCGGTGAGGCCGCCATCGCCCTCACCTTCTCTCACGACGCCCTGCAGCTGACTCCCGAGGGCTATCACATTGAGCTGAGCTTCCCCACCGACGGCACCGGTTATGAGGTGGGCGCCATGGCCCTCATCAAGGGCGGCAAGGCCGACGAGCAGGAGAACGCCAAGAAGTTCATCGACTGGATGACCTCCGAGGCCGGTCAGGGCTGCTACGCCGAAAACGACTCCTTCCGCGTTCCCACCAACACCGCCGCTCCTGTGGCCGACGGTCTGGTGACGCTGGATGAGGTTCCCGTGATTGATTATGACGCCGTTTGGGCTGCCAGCGTCAAGAGCGAGTACTGCGAGCAGTTCGAGAATAAGATCGCCACCAAGCCCGAGGGCTGATCCCAATAGATTTCTGATTGATTTCCCGCAAACGGGCCTCCTCCCCCAAGGGGAGGGGGCCCGCATACCAAGACAGAGAAGGCGGAACTCCCTTGCGCAGCTTTCCCGCCGCTTTTGACACTCTCACTCAGGAGGAACGCTCATGGCAAATGCCACTACCCGCGCAAAGCGCCTCAATGAAACGAAGATGATCCTGCGCCAGCCCCTGCTGCTGATTGCCATCATCCTCTCGTTCGCGCTGTTGCTGCTGTTCGTCATCTATCCTCTGGCCAAAACGCTGATCTACAGCCTTACCGACGAGACCGGCGCGTTCTCTCTGGCCAATCTCATCACCATCCTGCAAACGCCCCGGTACGGCAAGGTCTTCGGCCGCACCATGGCGCTGGGCCTGATTGTGGCCGTCATCGCCACCTTCATCGGCTATGTCTTTGCCTATACCGTCACCCGGGTCAACGTACCGGCCAAGGGCTTTTTCAAGACCATGGCCACGCTGCCCATCCTCTCCCCGCCCTTCGTGCTGTCCCTGTCCATTATCTTCCTCTTCGGCAAGCAGGGTCTGATTTCCAAGAACCTGCTTGGCATCACCGGCAGCAGCGTATACGGCCTCAAGAGCCTGATTGTGGTTCAGGTGATGAGCTTCTTCCCCATCGCCTACCTGACCCTCTCCGGCATTCTGGCCTCCATCGACGCCTCTGTAGAGGATGCCGCCTGCAACATGGGCGCAGGCCGCTGGAAAACCTTCTGGACGGTTACCTTCCCCCTGTCCCTCCCCGGCATCATCTCCGGCGCGCTGCTGGTGTTCATCCAGTCTCTGGAGGACTTCTCCAACCCGGCTACCATCGGCGGCGACTACACCACCCTCTCCATTGAGGTCTACAACATTATCACCGGCAGCTATGATATGCGAAAGGGCTCCGTGCTGGCGCTGCTGCTGCTTCTGCCCGCAGTCATCGCGTATCTTCTCAATAAATACTGGGTCAACAAAAAGAGCTTTGTCACAGTCACCGGCAAGCCCACCCAGGCCCGGAAGCTCATTGAGGAACCCCACATCAAGTGGCCCCTGTTTGCTTTCTGCCTAATCGTTTCCGCCATCATCATTCTGTTCTACGGCACGGTAATTTTTGCCTCCTTTGTCCGCACCTGGGGCGTGGACTTCTCCCTGACGCTGGATCAGTACCGCAAGGCGCTCCAGTACGGCTGGGACAGCCTGAAAAACTCCATGACGCTGGGCCTGATCTCCGCCGTGATCGGCGGCCTGCTGGGCATGGTCATCGCCTATATCACCGCCAAGCGGAACTACTACGGCAAGCGTTTTATCGAGGTCGCCTCCGTCCTGATGTTCGCTGTTCCCGGCACCGTGCTGGGCATCAGCTACATCCTAGGTTTCAACTCCAAGCCGCTGGCCCTCACTGGCACTGGATTGATTCTGGTGATCGTGTTCACCTTTCGGAACATGCCGGTAGCCATCGAGTCCGGCACCACCACTCTGCTGCAGATCGACAACTCTATCGAGGAAGCCTCTACCATCTTGGGTGCCGACACCGGCTATTCCTTCCGCCGCATCACGCTGCCCATGCTGAAAAACGCCTTCTTCTCCGGCATTGTCTACTCCTTCACCAAGGCCATCACTGCCGTCAGCGCGGTGATCTTCCTGGTCTCTCCCCGGTGGAAGCTGGTCACCAGCAACATCTACTCCCTGTTTGACCTGGCCAAATACGGTCAGGCGGCCGCCTTCGTCACCATGATGGTGGGCATCCTGCTGGTGTTCATTGGCCTGTTCAACACTGTCATTAACTTCCTGCTGGCGCCCCGTTCCAAGGTGCCCCAAGCTAAAACGAAAACGGAGGAATCAAAATGAGCCAAGAGAAGAATGAGAAGCTGGGCTTCAGCAAGAAGAGCTCCGGCGTGGTCCTGAAGGACGTGACCAAAATTTTCCAGCAGCCCGATACCGGCAAGGACTTCGTGGCTGTGGACCATATCAACCTTGAGATCAAGGACGGCGAGATGGTGACGCTGCTGGGCCCCTCCGGCTGCGGCAAGACCACCACCCTGCGGATGATCTCCGGTTTTGAGTATCCCACCAGCGGCAACGTGTTCATCGGAGACCGGGACGTAGCCAAGATCCCCCCCAACAAGCGGGGCATCTCCATGGTGTTCCAGTCCTACGCCCTGTTCCCCCACCTGAACATCTGGGAGAACATCGCCTACGGTCTGCGTGTGGCCAAGATCCCTCAGGATGAGATCATCCGCCGCACCAATGACGTAGTGGAGCTGATGCAGCTCAAGGGCATGGAGAAGCGGTTCCCCAACCAGCTCTCCGGCGGCCAGCAGCAGCGTGTGGCGTTGGCCCGTGCCGTGGTCATCGAGCCTTCCGTGCTGCTGTTTGACGAACCCCTGTCCAACCTGGACGCCAAGCTCCGCGAGAGCATGCGGGATGAGCTCCGCGCCCTCCAGCAGCGGCTGGGGATCACCTCTCTGTACGTCACCCATGACCAGTCCGAGGCCATGGCCATCTCCGACAAGGTGGTCATCATGAAGGACGGCGTTATCTGCCAGCAGGGCACTCCTCAGGAGATCTACGAGCAGCCCGCCAGCCGCTTTGTGGCAAACTTCATCGGCAAGGCCAACTTCATCGACGGCATCTTCAAGGGCCGTGACGGCGAGGCCGCGCTGGTGGAGATTGGTGGAAAGACCTTCTCCATCCCCGCCCCCGGCAAGATGGAGGGTGTGGAAGTGGGCGGTGCCTGCTGCCTGACGGTCCGCCCCGAATCCTTCCTGCTTACCAAGGATGCCGGTGCTCTCCCCGGTACCGTTTCCCGCGCCACCTATTATGGTGCCAAGGTCGAGTACGAGGTCATGCTGGGTGAGCAGCCCATCATCGTGGAGGTCTACAACCCTCAGCTGACGGAGCGTTTCAGCGTGGGTGATACCGTCACCATGAGCCTGATCGAGGGCTGCGTCCGGGTCCTGAAGTAATCTGAACGACAGCAACGCAAGCATCATAATGATAAAAAGGACATTGGCTTGTTATACAAGCCAATGCCCTTTTTGCTGTCATTTTGCTGTTATTTGCGATTTTCGTCGCATTTTACAGCTTTTCCATGTGTTTTCCGGTGCCGCTTTGCTCCACCGGCAGTCCAGTCAGGCAGCGGCGCAGCATATCGTAGGCGTGGTTGGCAGCCAGATCCTGTATCCGATCCCGGCGGCGCTTGCCCAACTCCAGCTTCCGGCACCACGTCCCATCGGGGGACGCCAGACCCACATACACCAGTCCCACCGGGTTGTTGCGCTCATCCGGGTCAGGGCCGGCCACGCCGGTGACGGACAGGCCAATGTCAGCTCCGGTGATCCGTCGGGCATTTTCCGCCATGGATCGTGCACATTCCTCCGACACGGCGCCGTATTGGTTCAGAAGCGTCTGGGGCACCCCCAGCACCTCCGCCTTTACGCTGGTCCAGTAGCTCACCACGCCGCCCCGATACACACTGGAGGCCCCGGACAGGGCCGTGATCCGGGCGGCTATCTGGCCGCCGGTGCAGCTTTCCGCCGTAGCGAAGGTCCAGCCCTTTTCCTTCAGGTGTGTCATGCAGACGGTTTCCAGATTAGGGATATCCACGCCGTACACCACGTCTCCCAAATAATCCGTCACCTCTTTTACCACCGGGACCAGCATGGCCTCCGCCGCCGCTGCGCTGTCCGCCTTGGCGGTAGCGCGGAGCCGGACCTCGCTGGGCTTGGCGTAGGTGGCGAGGGATGGATTTTCCATCCGGGATATCCGCTCCCGCATCAGATCCTCCATAGGGCTTTCCCCAAGGCCGAAGGTCATAATGTCATGGGACACAATGACCTCCTTGGAAAGTCCCCGCAGATAGGGGACCGCCCAGTTTTGCAGCATGGTCCGCATTTCAAAGGGCGGACCGGGCAGCATCAGCACGTGCACCCCCTCCGCTTCAAAGGCGCAGCCGGGAGCGGTGCCCACCGGATTGTCGAAGATCACGCAATCGGCGGGAAACTCCGCCTGCTGGCGGTTATTTTCCGGCATGACTAGGTGGACGTTCCGGGCAAAATAAGTCCGAATATGCTCCAGCACATCCTCCCGCAGGACCAGCGGCTTGCCGAAGGTCTCGCAGACGGTCTGCTTGGTAAGATCGTCATAGGTGGGGCCAAGGCCGCCGGTGGTAAGGATGACGTCCGCCCGCTTCCGGGCGATGTCCAGCGCCTCCCGCAGCCGTTCCGGGTTGTCCCCTACCACGGTATGCCAGAACACATTGACGCCAACAGCAGACAGCGCCCGTGAGATCTCGCTGGCGTTGGTGTTGGTGATATTTCCAAGAAGCAGTTCCGTACCGACGGCAATGATCTCAGCGGTATGTGACATAACAGATGCCTTCTTTCCGATCCAGTCAGGGCTTTACCCGAACCCAGGTCTCGCCCTCCAGAGCCTTGGCCACCAGGCCGTCAATATCCAGAACGGACTCGGCCTGCACCACATCCTCCAGCACCGGCCGGGTGGCGGGGTGACGGGGGGTAAAGACTGTGCAGCAGTCCTCATAGGGCAGAATGGAGGTCTCGTAGGTGCCGATCTCCCGGGCCATGCGGATGATCTCCACCTTGTCGGTGCCGATGAGGGGCCGCAGAACGGGCATTTTCGTCACGTCCTCCGTGACACCCAGGGCCTTGATGGTCTGGCTGGCCACCTGACCCAGAGATTCGCCGGTAACCAGCGCAGAGGCGTGGGACTTCCGGGCCACTGCCTCTGCCAGCCGCATCATAAACCGGCGCATGATGAGGGGAAAGTATTCCTCGGGGCACTGGCGGCGGATCTCCTCCTGAATTTCCGTGAAGGGAATGATGTGGACGATCATCCGGCCGCAGTACACCGTCAGCAGCCGGGCCAGCTCCAGCACCTTGTCCAGCGCCTGCTGGGAGGTATACGGGGGAGAAACAAAGTGCACCATTTCCAGCTCCACGCCCCGGCGGGCAATCATATAGGAGGAAACGGGGCTGTCCAGACCGCCGGAAAGCAGGCTCACCGCCCGGCCGCCCATGCCGATGGGCAGGCCGCCGGCGCCGGGGACGGAGGGCGTGTGGATATAGGCGTACTTCTCCCGGATCTCCACATAAACCGTAAGATCAGGATGGTGCATATCCGCTTTCACGTTGAAGAACTGCCCCAGCTCGCCGCCTACATACTGGGAGATCTGGATGGAGTTCATGGGGAACTGCTTGTCTGCCCGGCGGCTCTCCACCTTGAAGGTTCTGGCCTTGGCAAATTCATCCGCCAGATAGGTCTTGGCGGTCTCCGCAATGGCGTCCATCTCCTTGGCGCAAGGGACGGCGCGGGCCACCGTCACGATGCCGAACACCTGACGGGCAGCCTTGAAGGCGGCCTCCATGTCGCAGTCCTCGGTCTGAGGCTCCACATAGATAGTGCTCTGGCGAATGTAGATCTGGAAGCTGCCGCAGGGCTTCATCCGGCGGCGGACATTGCTCACCAGCTTATCCTCAAAGCTGCGGCGGTTCAGGCCCTTCAGCACCACCTCGCCCAGCTTCAAAAGCAGGATCTCGTTGTTGTTCATAGTAAATCCTCCGTAAGAGTTCATAAAGCGCATATAGGATACCACATTTTTCTGCTCAGCGAAAGAGGTCCCTTCGGTTTTTTCCCTGTTTTTCAGCCAGTTTTCCCTCCGGATTTGACGAACAGGCCGCTGTCTGCTACAATAGATGGGAGTTTTTCCCAAAACCGTTTGATAAAGCAAAAAAACGGATACCCTTTTCATAAGGAGGCAGATAGATGAAACGAACAATTTTGAAAAAGCTGACCGCCTGCCTGTGCCTGTGCGCGGTGCTGAGCGGGGCGCTTACCGTTCCCGCCGGGGCGGCTTCCTTTCAGGATGTGCCGTCCAACCACTGGGCGGCAACCGCCATCGACCGCTGCGCGGCTCAGGGATGGTTTCAGGGCAAGACCGCCGATACCTTCGGCGTGGGCCAGCCCATGACCCGGGCGGGCTTCGCCGTGGCACTCAGCCGTTTTTTCGGCTGGCAGAGCGGTGAGACCTACTACCGGATCTTTTCGGATGTGCCTCAGGGCACCTGGTATGAGCCGGCCCTCCGGGCCTGCTATGAGCACGGGGCAGTCACCCGTCAGACCGGCGATTTCCGTCCCGGCGATCCCATCACCCGGGAGGAATTGGCAGTCATGCTGATCCGGGCCTTGGGCTACGGGCCCATCGCCGGCCTTGCGGAGGATGATCCGCTTCCCTTCCGGGACGTGACCACCAACAAGGGGCATATCGCTATGGCCTACGAGCTGGGTCTGGTCAGCGGTATGGGGAATGATCTGTTCGTGCCGGATCGATACGCCACCCGGGAACAGGCTGCTGTCATGCTCAGCCGCCTGTATGACAAACTGCACCCTGCTCAGACCGCAAACGAGGCCATGGTCCTTCTCCGCTCCGGCGAGGAAGCGGAGGACCTTTCCGGATATCAGACCGTCATACTCACGGCGGGAACGCTGACCGGCGGTCAGAACCCCCGGCTGGCTTTGAGTGTCAGCAATACGCAGAAACAGGTCATGGAAACAGCAACCGCCTCCGGCCAGACGGTCCTGCTGGGTATTTCCGGTCAGTCCGGCGTTCTGAAGAGCACCGCCGCCGCAGCCACGGCAGTTGCCGAAGCATTGACCGACAGCAGCTATGACGGCGTTTATCTGAACATCACTCCGTCCGCTGAAAATGGCGACGCCCTGGCTGCCTTCGTACAGGCGCTCCGGGCCGCTGTGCCGGAGAAAAAGCTGTATGTGGCGGCAAGCGCCCCGGCCCGCAGGGAAGCAATTCCGGACTATCAGGCCCTCGAAAAGGCCGCGGACCGGATCGTGCTGCAGGTGTCCGGACATGAGGACACGGACGGCGCTGTTCCCGTATATGCCATGGAGCCTTTGGAGACCGTCTACTACGCGCTCAGCGCTCTGAATGACCAAATCCCCGGTGAGAAGCTCGCCCTGCTTCTGACGGCGGAGGGCCACGGCCGGAAGGGTACCGGAAAACCCACCGCCTTCAGCGGAGACACTGTGGCCGCACTGGAAGCCAAAGGCCGCACCTACTATTCTGACCGCTACGCCTGCGCCTATCTGGAGACAAAGGATACGGTGGTCTGGTATCTCAACGAAAAGGCGCTGGAAGCCCGCCAGCAGCTGCTGCGCTGCTTCGGCGTATCCTCCTGCTGTCTCTCCACCCCCAACGGTACTTTACACGCCCAAGAAAGCTGAGCTTTCAAATCCGGACAGAAAAAACCGCCTTTCTTTTCAGCAAGGCGGTTTTCTTTTATCCAATTACAGGTACTTTCGCATACCGTCGGTAGCAGTTTCCACGTCGCCGCTGATGGTGACGGTGAACTTGATGTTGTTCCGCTCGCCGAATACATCCAGCCAGTTGAGGAACTTCTCGGTCTCCGCATCCACATCGGTGCCCACGGTCTTGCACAGGTTGTCAATAAACACCTGAGAAATGTCGTAGTTGCCGGCATACAGACCGCTGATGAAGCCACGGAATACCTCATAGCTGTGCAGATCGTATTCCTGCGCGTCGATCAGGCGGATGTTGTAGTGAATATTGTAGGACATGTCACGCTTCGGCTCAATGCAGACCACATTGCCGGCCTCATCCTTCGCGGCAGCGTTGATGAGTTCGATGAGCTGCTTGGTTTTGCCGGAACCCTTGACGCCCATAATCAGTCTAACCATAATAGATCACTCCTGTCATAGTTCGTCTCCGTAATTAACGGGACCTTTCGTAGTCATAGCATACCATAAAGAATGGAAAAAGACAATCCCAAAAAGTAACTTCAAAATTTGTTTATAAACACGGCAGAGCAATGTATGCTCTGCCGTGTTTTTTTGCATATTCCGCTTTTCTCAATGCTTTTCGGTCAGCTTGGCTTCCAGCTCCGCCTTACGATCCTCGTAGCCGGGCTTGCCGAGGAGGGCAAACATATTCTTCTTATACGCCTCCACGCCGGGCTGGTCGAAGGGATTCACATCCAGCAGATAGCCGGACAAGCCGCAGGCATACTCAAAGAAGTAGATGAGCTGGCCCAGCTCACGGGGGCCCTTACCGCCCACATTCACAATGACGTTGGGTACGCCGCCCTGACTGTGGGCCAAGAGCGTTCCCTCCGTGGCCCGGTCCCGGATGTGGTCCATAGACGCACCCGCAAGGAAGTTCAGCCCGTCGCCGTCCGTCTCGTCCCTAGGAACGGCCAGCTGCCGGTCGGAGGCACCCAGCCGCACGATCGTCTCGAAGATGATCCGGCGGCCCTCCTGAATATACTGACACATGGAGTGCAGGTCTGCGGTAAACTCCACACTGGCGGGGAACAGGCCCTTGCCGTCCTTGCCCTCGCTCTCGCCGTAGAGCTGCTTCCACCACTCCGTCATAAACCGGAAGGCTGGATCGTAGCAGCCCAGAATTTCAATGGCGTACCCGGCCCGGTACAGCTCATACCGCAAAGCGGCATACTGCCATGCGGGACTATCGTAGGAGCCGTCGGCACAGACGTTCATCATCTCAGCCGCGCCCTCCATCAGGGCCCCCACATCCACACCGGTAACGGCGATGGGCAGCAGACCCACGGCGGTAAGGACGGAATAGCGGCCGCCGATGTCATCCGGCACCACAAAGGTCTCCCAGCCCTCGGCGTCCGCCAGAGATTTCAGCGCACCCCGGGCCTTATCGGTGGTGGCGTAGATGCGCTTGCCGGCTTCCTCCTTGCCGTATTTCTCCTCCAGCAGCTCCCGGAAGAAACGGAATGCCACGGCAGGCTCCGTGGTGGTACCGGATTTGGAGATGATATTCACGGAGAAATCCACATCCCGCACCAGATCCAGTACCTCGCTCAGTGCGTCGCCGGAGAGACCGTTGCCCACAAAGTACACGTTGGGCGTCTCTTTCTTTTTCAGGTTATAATTGGGAGAACACAGGCAGTCGATCACGCCGCGGGCTCCCAGATAGCTGCCGCCGATGCCGATGACCACCAACGCCTGAGAATCGCTTTGGATCTTCTTAGCGGCAGCCTGAATTCGAGCAAATTCCTCCCGGTCATACGCCTGGGGCAGATGCACCCATCCGGTGAATTCTCCGCCCAGACCGGTGCCGGTCTGGAGTTCTTCATGGGCTTTTTTCAAACGGGGCAGCAGTGCCTCCTCGTAAGGCTTCGGTAAAAATGTATGCAGATCAAACAACTGAACATCCAGCATGTGATTCACCCTCATGTATCAAATTTCAGCCAGAGGGCACATTTTCCCTCTGTTTGTCCAGTATAGCATTTTTCCCCGGGTACGGCAAGAGAAAAAGGGCGGTGCGAGATCCGTTCACTCAACCAGACAGGCGATTCGCAGCACCCGTGGCAGCATTTGGCGGAAGGTGATCCGTGGAACTTCTTCTCCCGCCAGTAGGGGCAGTTCCGCCAGAACCTCTTCCCCGAAGGTGACGGTCAGCGTCCCCAGCCGATCCCCCACCGCCACTGGGGCCTGTACGGAGGATTCCAGCGTCACGGACTGGCTCAACTCCCCTGTCTTGGCCTTTTCCAGCAGCAGCTGGTTTTCCTCGCCCAAAACCGGCTGAACCGTGGCCTGCGTCCCCAGCGTCACCGGCACTGGCGGCAGCGGTTCGTCGGGGATAACGGTTTTCAGGGCGTAGGAGGCAAAGCCGTAATTCAACAGCGTCTGCGCGTCCGCAAACCGCTCCGGAGAGGTCTTTCCCTTGAGAATGACGGCAATCAGTTCCATGCCGTCCCGCTCCGCCGTGGCGGAGATACAGTACCCGGCAGCGTTGGTGGAGCCGGTTTTCAGTCCGGTAGTGCCGTCATAGAACCGCACTAACTTGTTGGTATTGACCAGTGAGGATGCCCCATCTCGAAGGGTGTCCATCCAGACCGTTGTGTATCTTCGGATATCCGGATGGCGCAGCATCAGCTCCCGGCTCATCAAAGCAATGTCGTAGGCAGAGGTGACGTGACCCTCCGCCGGCAGACCGCAGGCGTTTTTGAAAGTAGTGTCGTTCATCCCCAGCTCCGCTGCCCGCCGGTTCATCCGCTCCACGAAGGCTTCCTCGCTGCCGGCCAGATGCTCTGCCAGCGCCACGGCGCAGTCATTGGCGGATACCACGCACACGGCCTTCAGCATCTCGTCCACCGTCAGCTGTTCCCCCTCCTTCAGCCAGATCTGACTGCCGCCCATGGAGCAGGCGTGAGGTGAGGCGGTAACGGTGTCCTCATAGCGCAGTGTCCCGCCGTCAATGGCCTCCATGGTCAGCAGCAGCGTCATAATCTTGGTGACGCTGGCCGGCTCCAGCTTTTCGTGCTCGTTTTTGGCAAACAGCACGGTCCCTGTCTCCTTTTCCATCAGCAGCGCCGAGGGAGCGGACACCTCCACAGCCCGGGCGCTGACGCTCAGCAGCAATACGGCGCCCATCAGCGCCAGGATTTTTTTCATGATGACCTCCCCTTTCTGATCGGTGCATTATATGAGTGTGCAAAGGCGTTCATGCCGCCACCATTTGACCCTCGGAGATCCTTCTAACTTTTTCAGAAGACCCGCCATTTTTCGTGTTGCAAAATAAAGAAAGGTCTGCTATAATACAATACGTTCCTGCGGCTGTAGTTCATCGGTAGAACGGCAGCTTCCCAAGCTGCATAGGTGGGTTCGACTCCCATCAGCCGCTCCAGATTGAAATGCCGTGGCATTTCGCGGCATTTCAATTTTCTTTCCTTATTTTAAAGTTTCCTCTTGACAAGTTCCCCGGGAGTATGGTATTCTAATATTTGCCGATAAGCTGCCGGTGTGGTGGAATGGTAGACACAGGAGACTTAAAATCTCCCGGTAGCAATAC
>OGIL01001344.1_pt1 | contig 13354 bp, 5 predicted proteins | sample 1571751 | NCBI WGS metagenome assembly OGIL01 (sample SAMEA2581964, study PRJEB24529) | metagenome | biome: Human gut stool | place: China | collected 2011 | reverse complement strand
CTATCATCGGAGCAGGAAGCCAGAGCGAGAATACTGTTGTTGCTGAAGAAAAAAATGCAAAGAAGAATAGTGACCGGGTGCTGCGGGCCTATTATCTGGATCGGGATATTGATAAGGCGCTGCGTAGGATGGCGTTGGAGGAAGGAAAAAATCTGACAGAATCGGTCAATGACGCTTTGCGAGCCGATTGACAAAATATCTGTAAAAATACGAGAAAAATTGAAAAGGCAACCTACCACTGGCGTATGGTGCGAAAATGAAATAAAAATTTTTTTAATTTTAGGTGCGTAGTTTTGCTTTTTTCTGTACCTATATAAGTGAACGCCCGCTTTAAGACTTTTTTGAAAGGAGTGTTTTTGATGATGGATACCGGGCAGCGTGTGAAGCTTGTCAAAAGCCGAGCGTGGCAAATACGCCGCCGACAGGAAAAGCACATCACCGAACGATTGTCGCTTGTGTCTGTTGCGCTTTGCTGTTGCCTTATTTATGCGATGGGACATTTCCCCGACCGGTCGCCGGGTGCGGTGCAGGGCTTAAACGGCGCAACGATGCTGCTGGAAAACGTAGGCAGCTATGTGTTGGTTGGCGTTATCTGCTTTATTGCGGCGGTGGTCGTTACCGTGTTTTGCACACGATTGAGAAAGAAAAACAATAAACAGGAGGAACGAACTAAGGAGGATGAGGAAACATGAAGAAAAGGTTTTTAGCGGCGCTGCTGAGCCTGTGCATGACGCTCACGCTGCTGCCAACTACGGCGTTTGCAGCGGTGAGCGATTCGCTGGGCAACACACCCAAGGAAAATCAGGCGATTTTGGAGCAGCTCTCCGCCCTGACTGGCGGCAGCAGCGACCAGGTGCTTTCCATGCTGAACGCTTTGGGGCTGCTGGATGAAGACGGCAATTTCAAGGTGGATCAAACCATCACGCTGGACGGCCGGGTGTTGACACTGGCGGCTGTCATGGAGCTGCTGGAAAATCCCGCCACGGATCTCACCCGCATAGCCGACGTGGATGGGACTCCGGTGGCGCTGGGCGATTTGAAGACCATGATCCAAATCGAACAGGAGCTGCAGCGGATCAAGGACACCTATTTCTCCGGCAGGGAGTTTACCGGGGAAGCTCTGGAGAATCTCAATAGCCTGATGGAGCAGCTGGAGCTGCAGGGCATCAGTTTGCAGTATTCCGCCTCTGCCACAAAGCCTGAGGGCGTTGAGACGGTGGATATGAGCGGCATGATGAGCCAAACGCTGGGGAATCTCGCAAACAACACCTGGAACTCCGGGACTTTTACTGTATACGGCGGAAAACCGGTCGGCTTTTCCTACCGCATTCAAAAAGGCCAGCTCAGCGAGTATATCACCGGTGTGGAGGTCTCGATAGGCGGGAAGAGTAAGGTCGTCGAGCAAAGCGACGGGTCCTACAAGCTGACCTATGACGTAGGCTCGACTTTCAGTTTAGGTGGTTGTAAAATCACTGTCAAGGTTCAAACCAAAGGAGGGAACCCAGCCTGGCTCGAGAATTCTTATTCCTATGGCGACCTGCTGGGGATGATTGAATTTTACGATGCGGAAAATCTGGTGTTCTATGACGGCGCCGGTTATGCCGACCACTGTCAGCTCAAGCTAATAAAGACGGTTGGCGTCCCCACAATACAAACATCAATGACCGCGCCGAACTATGAGGAAAGATACGAAAGTACAGACACAATACAGGGGGATATGTATATTCCTTTGCTGGCAGATGAATACACTACAGCCCTCGGTGCCAACAATCCGGACTTCGTTGCGCTAAGCGATACCATCAGAATTCTGGATGGCGCTCGCAACTCGGTGCTTCCCGTCGGCTCCGACCCATTTTATCAGCCATACCAAATCGACGCCAGCATCGAGTTTAACTGGAGTACCGAAAAAGCTGCCTATACTGGCGATGCGCCGTATGGCTGGTATAAAAACCAGCCCTATGCCCCGTTCTATCTGACGGAGTACAAGTTCAATGGAACATCTCTGAATCTCAGCCGCGACAGAACGAAAGCGCTGGACTGTACGATTAACAAGGGCAGTACGGTCAGCATCTCCCTGCAGTCTACCACGCAAAACAGAGGGGATCAGCAGTACTGGCTGCCCTTCCGACTGTATATGAAAAGTGTACAGGGCGAAATCCAAAATTCCTGGGCCACCACCAAGAACAGCAACGTCACCGCCAGGTTGGTGGACACGGACGCCCCCACCATTCAAAGCGTCACGGCCCCGGCGGGAACCTATGCCAGCGGACAGCACGTGCCCATCACAGTTACCTTTAGCGAGTTCGTGGATCTTAGCAACGCCAGCGTGACCATCAACGGCAAAGAGTATAGCGCCGCTGAACTTTCCATGAACAACTACGGTGTCACGGCAATGCTCTGGTACCCAGTGCAGGATACAGATGCCACCACGGTCACCGTCAATGGTATGACCGGCGTGAAGGATGTTTTCGATCATACGCTGGATACCACACACTATCTAAGCGAGCCGATTACCGGCGTTGCGCTGGAGAGCGTCTTGATGCGCAACGCCCCCACCGCACTGACCGCCGACTACGACAACGGCAATGCATCGTTCACGATGAACGCCAACATGGCGCAGGCCTACAAGACCGTATACAGCGATTATCACACCCCGGAAGGCACAGAGCCGAAGGAAGCCCCTTTCCGCCTCGAACTGAGGGACAACTCCACGGATGAAGCAATCCATCTGCAGGTCTATCTGGACACAGAGAAGGAAGCCTTCACCATTAGCGACTATGCAATCGCACCCGCAGCTTACACCCGCACCTATACGGTGACGCTGCAGGCCAACGAGGGCACGAAAGACTCTCCTAACTGGGTGAATGTTCTTCCCCTGACCCGGCAGTTCACGGTGGCAAAGAAAGTTTCCGCGCACACGGTGACCATCGTCCCGGAAGCGAATGACGCCGACTATACGATTTCCCTCGCCGATTCCGCCCGCCCCACGCTTCAGGCCAAGGTTTTGGGGAAAAACGGTGAGCAGGCCAGCTACACCACCGGTAAATGGAGCAGCAATGACCTGGACATTGCCACCATCGACGAGAATACCGGCCTTGTTGCCACCACAGGAACCAAGGTGGGAACCGTCACCTTTACCTTTACGGCGGACAACGGGACTGAGGACCCTGCCGATGATGTGACGGGCCAGTCACAGCCCTATACCGTGACGGCAGGCGATTCCCTGGCACTGGTGATTCCCGGCGGCTCGTCCATCGTGACGCGGGTAAATCAGCCCGCCACCGTGCTGTGGAGCTCCAACGCCGCGCTGATGGCGCCGAACAAAGAGTTCAATTACAGGATTGACCTGTATGAGGGCAACTACGCGAATGAGGCGGCGCTGAGCGGCCTCAAGCCCGTTGCGACTTATACCGCCGGCAAGGATAAAAACAGCGTGCGGATCGAGGAGAATGTGCTCTCCAAGCTCTCCAACGGCAATATCCCTGCCTACACGGTATTGGTCTCCATGCCGCACCCCAACGCCGGGGGTGAGGACGTCCGCCTGTCGGCACTTGCCTGGATCATCGTGCAGGCACCACCTGCCACGGCCAAGCTGACACCGCCCCAGAGCATTTACCTCAAGGATACCGACGGCGCCGTCAATATCGACTGGTCGGTGGAAAACACCACTGAGGGCGCCCCTTTGCAGCCCACGCTGACCATCACCCGGGTCACAGAGGACAACACCACCACCAAAGTGGTGGACAGTGAGCGCCTATCCGGCACCTCCGGGAGCTTCCCCCTGTCATTACAGAGTGTGAAAGCCGGCAATCTGAAGGACACCTATCAAGTGGTTTTGAGCGTGGAGAATCCTGGTGAGGAATCTCCCAGCACCGACTCCTTCCCCCTGTATGTCTACGATGCCGACGCACTGAAGGTGCAGGACGACGAAGGTAACGTGATTTCTGCGCTGACCATGGACAATACCTCCAAGGTCAGCGGCACCCTGCCCACCGATACAGCTAAAATTTTGCAGCTGCGCCAGGAGCTGGGGCTGATCGAGTACATCGGCATCAACTATGACGAGTACGGATGGAACTCCTTTAAAGACGGCATCCGGTGGCTCTCCAGCAACAACAATGCCATTTCCGTCAACTACAAGCAGGGCGGACTGTATGAGGACATCAGAAACTTCTCCTTTGATTCCTACCTTCCCGAAACCAAAATGGCGCTGTCCGGCTTGGCCAACGGCACCGCAACCGTCACGGCTACCCATGCCGCCACGGGCATGAGTGCCGCCGTACAGGTGACAGCGAAAACGCTGCAAAATAAGTTCTATCTCTTCCAGCTGACGCCTGCAGCGGAAACTACGCTGCAATACACCGACGGCAAAGGTGTGCCCAAAACGGTCACGACCAACAGTGAAGGCGTGCTGGCGCTTTACGAACCCAACGGAATCGCCAGTGAGGTGTCTCTGCGGTCCGGCTCCGGCGCGGATATTTATCTGGGCACCATCTATAAAGAAAATCTGCGTTCCGGCGAGCGGGATGCCACAAAACTGCAGCTTTATCCCTTGAATACCTTCAGCCTTCGGCGAGTCGCCCGGGCATCTGTGACGCTCATCACGCCGGGCGGCGATCCGCTGGCGAACAAGACGGTGACCGTTCGCGGCGGCGTTTATAAAAACGGAGGCTACTGCCAGACAGCTCTGCTGGGCTCCAGGGCAGGAGCACTTGTCAGCGGCATCACCGGCGACACCTATACCACGGATGCGGCGGGAAATATAACCGTCTATCTGGATTCCACCCAGTTCTGGTCGGCCGAAAAGGGCGAGAGCAACACCACGGCGCTTTCCGCTCTGGATCAGCTGGAGTACATTCTGGAGATCAGCGCAATTGACGGCGACAAGTACTATCCACTGCTGCTGACCGTCAACGGCAAGCTGGGCGTGGACGATGTAATGCGCACCGCAGAGGGCGTTGTCTCTCTGGAGCGCGTGCCGACGGGGGAGGAAAACAAGCCCTTCATTGTGGCGCAAAGCGTTGATTACGGTCTTGCCAACGGTCAGAAGGTGGATGTCCGCAGCTCGACCGGGAAGATTGGCCCTAACAGCAGCTTTAAAACAGCAACCCTGCACACCACCATGTTCCTCTGGGGCGAGAAGATTGCCGACGCGCGGAATTACAGTCTCAAGCTGGCGGACGAATACGGCGTTCTTCCTGCCGCCCAGAGCAGCAGTACCAAGCAGTATCCCTTCTCATCCATCCCCGTAGCGGAAAACGATCTGACCCTCACCGAGGCCACCATGACCACCTCTGGATGGATCGCCGACGGCAAGGATGTGGGTATGAAAACGCAGCTGAGCCTGAACGGCAGCCTGCTGCAGGAGAAAATAATGCCCTTCCGGGTCGTTGATCTGACCCGAGTGCCCAAGGTGACAGAGGATGACCGCGTCACCGGTATTCTGGCGACGATGGGAGCCTCCAGTGCAGTGAAGGGAGTCGACTTTGGCGGAGTGGGCGACAGTAACATTCTCAAGGTGCTGACCGGACGGCTGGATGATCTGAGCGGTCCGGTGGACACTTCCGTGTTCAAAATGATCATCACCCCCAGCGAAGATCCCTCCGTGTTCCGTGCCATGATTTGGGCCGGGTACAACACGCTGGAGATGGAGGACATGGACTATTCCGAGGACGGCGTGGCGTTGGGTGCGAATGTGCTGACGCAGAACCTGGAGGTGGGCGTGCCCAGTACCGGGGACCTGAGCCAGATGGCCCAGGGAACCTATGATCCCAAGGGGGACTACAAAACCAACTCCTTGGCCGACAATGTCACCAGCACGGATCTCAACTTGCAGTTGGAGGGCTTTTACGAAGCGGAGATCCGCTATAACGCCGAAAAAAAGGAGTGGGAGGTTTTCACCGTAGGCGGCGGCTTTACCGCCGGCGTTGGCGTGGGCTTCTCCTTCAGCGTGAACGCCATGGCTGGCCCCGTGCCGTTGACAGCAACCTTTGAGCTGGGCGGTGCCATTCAGCTGGATTTCCGTACCGCAGTGCGCTACGGCCAGCAGGGACAGGGCACAGAGCTTGCCTGGAGCGATCCCACGGCCACGGCAGTGAATGACTTTTTGACCACGCTGCGTATCAACGCCTATGTCCACGCGTTTGGCGGCATTGGCTTTGACTATTCGATCGTGGCGCTGAAGATCGGCCTATTCGGCAATTTGGATGTGGACAGTCAGAATAAGTTCCTTTCCCGCACCTATCTTGCCGACGAGACAAAGCGCCAGATCAACGGTCAGGCCCTGGGGATCCAAAGCGAAGTGGGAATCAAATTTGTGGCCACCTTCCTGTTTATCTCCTACGAGGCGGTGATCGCCTCCGGAACCTTTGGAGCCACCAAGACTTTTAATAACTGGAAAACAATCGACGACTACTGGAATAGCGCCACCAGTGGGCTGAGCCTTGCCTCGCTGCGGATGGCGGCGGCCCAGAGCGGAATGCAGGTGGCTTCTGCCAGTGCGACGCTCCAAAGCCGGGACTATCTGGAGCAATATGCCCGTACTTGGGGCCAGCCCCAGCAGCGGATGATGCTGTTCTCTCTGAACTCCCCCAGTGGGCTGGAAAACATCCAGACCAATGCCAACCCCACATCCTATCCACAGCTCAGCGATGACGGGAAGGTATTGGCCTACATCAACGACGGCAACAGCAGCAGTATTTACGACAGCCGGGCACATTTCTCCACCCTCAATGGCAGCGTCTATTCTACCTCCAGCAAAATTGACGATCCTACAGGGTTCTCCGGCTACGGCGACACGAGCGTTTCTTTGTCCGGCACTGGCAGCTTCGCGGCGGCGGCTTGGGTTCGCATGGGCACCGACCTGCCGGGTAAAAATGCCGGTGATCCCGTGACATTGGAAGAGCAAAACCTGCTGATGAACAGCACGGAGATCGTAGCGTCCGTCTATAACGGCACAACCTGGACTTCCACCCGCCTAACCAACGACGGCACGCCGGATCTGGCCCCAGCCACGGCAGTGGGCGGCGACGGCAAGGCCATCGTGTTCTGGCGCAGCGTCTACACCCCCGATCCCGGTACGCAGGGCAGCAACAACCTGCTGAACTTCACTACCAGAGATTGTATCATGTACCGTTGCTATGACAGCGGCACCTGGAGCGAGGCCAAAATGCTTTATAACGGTGCTACTGGCAGCGTGAAGGCGTTGCAGGCGGCCATGCTGCCCGACGGAACCGCTATGGCGGTTTACTCGCTGGACCGCAGCGGAACCGGAGATACCTCCGCCTACGAGATCGCCTATTGTACCGTGGCTGCTGACGGAACTCCCGGTACAGCCATGCTGGCGACCTGTGACAGCAATCTTGACGAAAACCCCCAGGTCGTTGCAGCCAACTTCGGCAGCGGGGATGACCGATTTGTCATCGGTTGGCACAGTGTCCGAGACGGCAGCAGCGATATTCAGCTGTTGGCTGTGGACGGCAGCGGCACCATGTCCAACAGTTTCCCCGGCTCTCTGTCTGCCCTGACCAGCAGCGGCAACGCCGTCGTGGGCGGAGACTTCCGCTTCGCTTCCCTCAGCGGGGATCATCGCAGCCTCAATGATCTTACCATCGTCTGGAATGAGACTGTCAATGACGCCAACGGCGCGGTAGATCACGGCATTTTGAAGGCGGCCAAGCTGCGCTATGCCGCAAATACCTACACGCTCTCCGCACCATTGGAACTGGCAGAGCTGCCGGATCGCACGCTGGCTGACCACTTTGATGCCTATGTCAGCGGCAGCAATCAGGTGCAGGCTGCCATTCAGGCCACCCGGTATGACGATGAAAAGCCGGAGGTAATCGGCGGCGTGACCGTTCCGGGTGAGGAAACGATCCTCTATACCGCTACCTCTGATTTTGTCACCGATGCGGTGGCAGTGGAACAGATCGGTGTGGATTATGCAACGCTGGCGTTGAACAGCCTGACACCCATTCGCTTTACCATCCGCAACACCGGGCTGAACGATGTGACAAACCTAACGGTCAAGCTTGGCAGCGGGGAAACCGCCACCCTTACGGAAAAACTGCTGCCCAATGAAAGCACCACCCTTACCGTCTGGCACCATGTGAGAGACCGCGTGACCGACCCGAGCTATACCATCACCGCCGCCGGCGGCATCAACGAAAACGGCACAGTGTATCTGGATTATCCCGACATTGGCATCTCGCAAATGGAAGTGATTGCGGAGAGCGCCGGCAAGCGCACGGTGCGCATGACCCTCTATAATTCCTCTGCCGCCACGCTGGCCGGCGGAAAGAACCGCGAGGTGAAGCTTGCGTTCTATGCGGATGATCTGCATACCAAGCCTGCAGAGGTAGCCTGCACCACAAACGGCGTATCGGTTAGCGGTAATGAAATCACCATTTCCGAAGACAGCGCCCTCGCCCGCATCGATCAGGGAACCTTTACACTGGACCTGACCTATGATCTGGGCAGGTATATGACATCCATTGGCAAAACCGAGATCCCCAATGTGGGTACCTATCTGTACGCCGAGGCGTGGGCGGAAGGCCAGATCGGTGGAACGGGAAGCAATCAGCGCCTGCCGGAGTATGACGGCAGTGACAGCGAGGCCAGCGTCCATATGACCGGCGCACTGGCCCGCACCGGAGAGCAGCTGACGATGGATGTGACACAGGGGAACGACGGCAACGGTCACAGCACCGCCGCCATTACCCTGCGCAACAACTGCCTGCAGTCTCAGACTGGCGCAGAGCTGGTGGCCACGCTGCTGGATGCTGCCGGGACCGTTCTGGAAACGAAAAAGACCAGTATTGGCGGTGCCATCTCCGGGGAAACCTTCCAGACGGAAACCGTCACCTTCTCCCGGCTTGGCACCCGCGTAGTGGTGCGAGCCGCAGTGCCCGGTAATGACCTTCTGACCTTTGAAGGTCTGGCAGTGGGGCTCGGCGATTTTACCGCCAACGGAACGAACTATACCTATACGCTGCAAAATGATAGCGGAGCAACATCTACGCTAGTCACAGCGGTGTCTGGAAACGGCGAGCCCGTGAGCATCAACGGACAGGCTCTGTCCACCGGCGGCAGCGCAACCGTTGCCATCCCCAACAGCGGCACAACCGACATTGTCGTGGAGATCGGCACTAAAACCTACACGCTGACGATTCTGCGCAATAGCGGCACAGGCGGCAATGAAGGCGGTGGCGGCAGCGGCTACAGCTACTACACCATCAAGGCAACTGCCGGGGCTGGCGGCTCCATTTCTCCCTCCGGCAATGTCAGCGTCCGCGAGGGCCGGGATCAGACCTTCACCATCACCCCGGATAAGGGCTACGCCGTCTCCAACGTCAAGATCGACGGCAAGAGCATCGGCGCGGTGAAGTCCTACACCTTTGAGAATGTCAGCAGAACCCATACCATCGAGGTCATCTTTATGAAAGCCAACGGCAACCCCCAGACCGGCGTGTTTGTGGATGTAGCCACCGGCAGCTATTATGAGGACGCTGTGGATTGGGCAGTGGGGAACGGTATTACGCAGGGAACCGATGCTACCCACTTCTCCCCGGACGGCATCTGCACCCGTGCGCAGGCCGTGACCTTCCTGTGGCGTGCCGCTGGCAGTCCCAAGCCCGAAACCCGCACCATGCCGTTTACCGACATCCCCGCGGGCAGCTACTATTACGACGCTGTGCTGTGGGCGGTAGAAAACGGCATCACCAAGGGCACCAGCGACACCACGTTCAGCCCCAACATGACCTGCACCCGCGCCCAGATCGTCGCGTTCCTGTGGCGTTCCGAGAAGTCCCCGGCAGCGGGTACGGCCAATCCCTTTGCCGATGTGAAGTCCACCGCCTACTATGCTGATGCGGTTCTGTGGGCGGTCAAGGAGAACATCACCAGGGGAACCACCAACACCACATTCAGCCCCGACGCGGATTGCACCAGAGCGCAGATCGTGACCTTCCTCTGGCGCTGCAAGAAGTGAACGGCTGACATACGGCTAAACATCAAAGCCGCTGGCATGACCCCATAAGCGAACATCGGACAGCGCAGCGGACGGGCATCTCGCCCCGAAGCTGCGCTGTTCTCTTTTCGCTACAAGAAACAAATCAATGACATTTTGAGCTGCGCCGCTATCCCAGCGCGGCAAGGAGACAGCATTATGAAAAGAATCACAAGAATCATTCGTCCGATCATCTGCATAGTTGTCCTTCTCGTTGCTATGACCACGGCAGTCAGGGGCTGCTATCAGAGAGAGACAGAGCCTATCGACATTCCCGGCACATCTGCGCCTCAGCCATCAGCGCCTCTCGCGGGCGAAGTTATCCCCTCGGTGGACAGGCAGACAGAGTTGGCGGAAGCCAGAGCGAAGAACCTCGACACCGTGGCATGGCTGTATATTCCCGGCGCGGAGGTGGACGACCCCGTGATGCAGGCGGAGGACAACGGCTATTACCTGAAGCTGGATGAAAACGGTGAGTATGCCATGTGGGGCTGCTAGTATGCCCATTGTGAAAACGAAATCGGCGGCAGGGATAAGCTGGACAAAAACACCACCATTTTCGGCCACTCCGCCAGCAACTGCGACCCGGACGGTGTGCGGTTCACCAAGCTCTACCGTTATATGGACGTAGACTTTGTAAAGGAGCATCCGTATATCTATCTCTCTGTGGATGGCGAGGACATGATTTTCCAGATCACCGCTCTATTCGTCACGGATATTGGCTTTGACTATATTGCGCCTGATCCCACGGGAGATGACCTGACCAGCTTCTTTGAGACGGTTGCGCGGAAAAACTGGCTGGATATTGACGGTGTGACCTTCTCCGAGGGGGATACCTTCCTGACCCTCTCCACCTGCTGCCGGAAGTATGACAAGGCCAACAGCGGCAATCAGCGGCTGGTGGTCATGGCGAAGCTGCTGCCGGAGGGCGCAACCGCACAGGAGTTCAGCGTATCTCTTGTGGATGATCCTGAAATGCCCTAAAAGAAATCAGAATACGACGATAACAGGACACCCATCCTTGCGGTACTGAAAAGCAGCGTATGATATAGGGAAAACGGCGGCCGCCCCGTACAGAGCAGCCGTGGTTTTTGCTGTCCCTACATTTAATAGGTTGCCAAAATAATTTGGTCAAAAAACATCGACATCCCTTGCTCTACACGCTATAATATAGATAATCTAATAAGAAAACAGTGTTATCATTACTGCTACAGATGGAATGGTAGCCATATTTATGAAAAAATCATTGGAACGGAATGGCTGAACCCTCAGGGTGACAATGTCAGCGATTTGACAGAGAAAACCATTTTTCTCAGGTGATTTTCCGTTTTCTTATTTTGACAGAGATTTACAAAATAGTCAGGAAAATCAAGGCTTTCCTTGACTCATATTTACTTAAAATAATCGCTGTTCCCAGTGTGGACTTGAGCTCCTAAGCACTAGTTGAGGGTTCGATTCCCCTTGGGAACAGTCAAATTTTGCAACAATGATGACCACAATTCATTGTTGCTTTTTTTTATTTATAGGTGCTTACGAGCACCGAATGCCGCGACAACGAGCGTGTAACGCGAGTGAGTTCAGGGAAAAGGAGAGAATGCCTATGGCAGAAAAAAACAGACGAACGAGTTACGGATGAAAAAGTGGTAGAAATTGAAATGGAAATTTTCTAAATATGTGCCACAAATCTTGAAAAAATCTTGATTTGTGGCATAATAAATATATATTTTGATTTGGAGATGATGTTATGTATATAAAGCGTGAAAGATATCTAAGCAAAATAAGACCATTTTATGATGTGGATTTAATTAAGGTTCTGACAGGTGTTAGAAGATGTGGAAAATCTATATTGTTAGAGCAGATTAAAGAAGAATTTATTGAAAATGGGTTTGATAGAGCGCATATTATTACCATTAATTTTGAAGATTTGCAATTTGAAAAAATAAGAACTGCAGAAAAACTTAATTCCTATGTGAATGAGCAAATCAAGGATCATGACAAATACTTGATTTTTTTAGATGAGATTCAGCATGTCAGGAGCTTTGAAAAGGTTTTAGCTTCCTTTCGGGCAACATTAAATTGCTCAATTTTTATTACTGGAAGTAATTCGAAATTGCTATCCGGCAAGATGGCAACATTGTTGGTTGGAAGATGTGTTGAATTTAGAATAATGCCATTTTCCTTTGCCGAAAGCTACGAATATGCTACAGCTATAGGAAGAAATATATCTCCGGATGAGTTTATGATTGATTATATCAATTGGGGTGGCTTCCCTTTGCGTTTTTCGTTTACAAAAGAAAGTGATATTAAGAGATATTTGGAGCAGACATATGAAGGTATCTTAGATAAGGATATTATTACTGACAGATCAAAGGTTAATAGACAAAACTTTGAAAGAGTAGCAACATATATTATGGCAAATGCAGGAAAGGAATTTTCCAGTAAAAATATAGAGAACTATTTTATACATCAAAATGCAGATACTTTGGATAAAAAGACGATATACAGATATCTTGATAAAATGGAAAAGGCTTGTCTAATTGATCGTGTAAAAAGATTTAATATTGTAGGAAAACAGGCAATGTCGTATATAGAGAAGCAATATGCGGTAGATACTGGTTTTCGCATGATAAATACAAACTTAGTAAATTTTGAGGATACCTTTTTTCTTGAAAATATAATTTATAACGAGCTAAAAGCAAGAGATTATGAAGTCTTTACTGGAAAAACATATAAGGGTGAAATTGATTTTGTTGCAATAAATGGAAGAAAGAAATGTTTTATTCAGGTGGCATATTATTTGGCTGGCAAGGAAACGATTGAAAGAGAGTTTGGTGCTTTTAAGCCAATTAGTGATGCATCACCGAAATATGTGTTTTCATTAGATCGATTTGATTATTCAAGAGATGGAATTGCACATATCAATATTGTTGATTTTCTTTTGGGTAAGAAGGATATTAATTTATCATAACGCCACAAATTAAGAAAAAATTTAAAATTGTGGCTTCTGGAAAAAATCATATAAAAGGACCTAAGAAACGGACATCAGAGGATAATAAGCATTTCAGAGAGTCATTTGAGAGGATGATACGCACGGCAATTCAGAACAGAGAAGGAGAAAACAATGGCAAAGAATGTCTGAGTACTCTGATTGAGTTTTTGAAAGCGACGTCTTGCACATACTATTAGCAGACAGTATAATAAATACATCGAAGCAGTTTCAAAAAATGAAAAATATTCGATTTTTGAAAGTGGGTGACGATATGAAAACAATTACAAGAGCAAAGTATCTCGACAGAATCATTGAACTGAATGGTACTCCTGACATCAAGATCATCACGGGCATTCGTC
>OGIL01001327.1_pt1 | contig 13413 bp, 10 predicted proteins | sample 1571751 | NCBI WGS metagenome assembly OGIL01 (sample SAMEA2581964, study PRJEB24529) | metagenome | biome: Human gut stool | place: China | collected 2011 | reverse complement strand
CATCATAACACTTCCATCATTCATATTCAGGTATTTCTGTTAAAAAAGGCAGTAAAGGGGACGCTACTGTAAAAATCATAGTACCAATCACTAACGATATAATAATTAAAAGTACAGGTTCCAATAAAACTTTAAAATTTTTTAAACTTGCGGTAAAATCCTGCTCCAGTAATAATGCTGCTTCCTTAAGCATCGTTGCTAAAGCCCCTGAACTTTCTCCGACAATTAAAAATTCTATGGTCAGTGAACTAAAAAGCGGAGAAGCTAATGCTGCTGCCTTGGTAATATCGCTGCCGCGAACGATCGCTTCTGAAAAAAGCATTGCTTTTGCAGTCATTTTTTTATCAGCACTTCCAGCAGCAGCAGTTTTTATCGACACCGGCAACGAAATTCCACTATTAAGAAGCAACGACAGTATTTTGCAAAATCGTATTTCCAAAAACGTCTGTCGATAACCTGCGATAAGAGGCAGGCAGAAGCACCATTTCAGCAGACTATACCTTCGCTGCCATAAATAATATAAAATAAATAAACTTAAAGACGCTGCTGCCTGCCAATATTTAACAGCAATTTCACGTACAAACATCATTACCTGTAAAGGAAACGTTGGAACAAGGTCAAAAGACTGATATAAGTCGGCAAACAATGGTAGTAATTTAACTACAAATAAGCAACCAGTTACTATAGCTAATGATAATACCAAACATGGATATAAGCAGATATTCTTTAAAAATCTGTTTATTTCTTCCTTCTGCCCAAAATAAACAGCCAGTTCAGACAACATCTCCTGTAAGATGCCCCCTTGTTCTCCTGCCTCAATTACTGACACAGTAACAGGTCTAAAAATATGTACGTGTTTTTTCATCGCAGCAGACAGCGCTTTTCCAGCTTGTAAATCAGCAATCAATAAACAGCAGACATTTGTTAAAGAAACCGGGCAGCGTGTTTTTAAAAGTTCCAATGCTCTGCACAACGGAATACCGCTGCCAAGCATGGCTGACAATTGCTGAAAAAAACGGCTGCGTTCTTTGTCATTAACTTTACCACTATTAAACAAACGGCTTATTTTAACAGTGAAACTTTGTACTTCTTCTATCCCAGTAATATAATCATAATTTTCGTGTAAAAATGCTGCTACTTCCTGTTTACTGTCAGCTAAATAACTTCCCTGGTAAAGTTTTCCTGCCATACTGCGTGCTCGCCAGCGGTACAACTGCATTGTTACACCTCCATTATTTTCAGGTATTCTTTATTCTTGCACTATACTCCCTCTCATTCTAATGATATTTGTGAAAAAATAGTGAACGAGAAAATAAAAAAGACGTCTTTCCAAGGAAAAACGTCTTTTTTATTAACTATTATTTTTACCAATTCAGATATTTAAGCTATATTACTTTCTCCAACAGCTCCAGATATTTTCCCTTTACCAAATCTGGTTCAAAGACATATAGTAAATGTTTAAGCTGTTCTCTGCTTGTACGCGGCTGCTGAGAAGCCCAATAGCCCACTGTTAACTGTACCAGTCTGCGTACTCTGATCTTATTTTTTTCACTTTTAGCAGCAAATAAACCAAACTGCAGCCACTCTCCGTATACAGTCATTTCTTCCTGCATAGTCAGTCTCGCCACAGCAGTTATCAAATCCCGCTGAGTACGCAGCACCAAACTGCCTATTTGTTCCCGTTGCTGCTGACTGCGCCTGCTGGAAACAGCCTGATCAAGTAAAACCAGCATAAAATTCTGCCACGGAGCATATAATTTAAACGCGTTAGCAAAACCATCCCAGCCTGCATACATTTGAAAATGTAAGGCAATATTCATCAGCGTACTACGCGTTAAGGCAAAATCTTTTTCACGCACCAGAAAAACAAATAATCCGTCCATTAACTGCCTGGTCTCATTTTCCCATTTTCTCCGGGCAATCTGTGCAATCAGCTGTGTCCATTCACGCACAAAATACTGTAATTCTCCTGCAGTTAATGATTTATTATTGGTCAATAACAAACTCATCCAACGCAACATTGGTAATGCATTAACATAACGTCTGTCCGAAGCCGTAAAAAATAGCGTCAGCAAAAATTCTACCATTTTAGAACCGGCATAGACAGTACTCTCTGCACTGTAACGTACAACAGCTTTGGATACAATAGCAGAAAATCTGGCTTCATCACGCATTCTAGCAGCCATAACTGCCATATCCTGCAGCATCTGCAGCAATTCCTGTTCCAAATCAGCATCTGTTTCTGTTAATTCATTGCTTACAATAACCACTATATTCGCACACTGTATCGTTACCTCCGGCAGTCCATCTTTCATTGCCAGGCAGCCAAGCATACCCAATTTACGTATGCCTTCTGCACGCAGATGCGAATTTGTCACTAAAACAGGCTGAAAAACAGCTACTATCTCTTTTGCTAAAATTTCATGTTTAGCACGCATGAAATAGATGCAGGAATTCTTTAATTTCTCCAAACAGGCTTCGCAGGCTATTCCCTGTTCTGCCAAAAGCTTAAAACGGCGTACTATTCGCTCAATCGTCAATGACATCTGTTCCTTGACGCTTTGCGACATAACCGCCTCAGACTGCATATCTAACGCATCCAGAAGACAACTGAGCAGATCCTGTGCCAGAACACTTTTCTCATCTGAAGACAGGTCTTTTTTCTGTGTCTGTTTTTCCAGCTTAGTTACATTATCTAAAAGATTTTTAAACGTAGGACCATGAACTATCCTGGTTGATTCTTCAGCCATCTCTACCTCTATCCTCTATTAAATATTGATAGCACCTTCATAAACGATACCGCTTACAGTATCCACAGTTACTTCCATATCGTCTTTAAGCAGGTTAAGCGCATTTTCAGCGCCAACAACTACAGGAATACTACAATTAATTGCTATGATGGCTACTGAAGATGTCAGTCCACCCTCCTCTGCAATAATAGCAGCTGCTTTAGACGCATAAGCTGCCGCTTCATCCGGCAATACTCCAACTACTAAAACATCACCAGGTTTAAACTTTTCTTTAAAATCTGTCAATGTAACAGCAGTGCATATTTTACCTGTAACCGAACGTTTACCTATACCAACACCGCTTACTAATTTATTTCCCACATTAACCACCTTAATCAAATTCGTTGAACCTGGTTTACCGACAGGAACTCCAGCTGTAATGACAACCGAGTCACCGTCTTTGACATAACCGTGTTCACGTGCACATTTCAATGATATCTCAATCATTTCATCAGTATTATCACTAGAAGGCCCCAAAAGCGGCCTTACTCCCCAGTAAAACTGCATCGCCCTTACCCTTGCAGGTATCCGTGAAACGCCTACAACATAACACTTAGGCCTGTATTTAGCAATCATTCGAGCCGTAAAACCAGATTCAGTAACCGTAACAATAGCGTCTGCATCCAGTTCCTGTGCAATCTGCACTGTAGCATGACTTATAGCCTCAGTAGAATGTATTTTATCACTAATACCTTTTCCTTTAAAAATAGCGGCATAATCCAATGCCTCTTCTGTTCGCAATGCTATCTTGGCCATCGTCTGAACTGCTTCCAGCGGATATGAACCTGAAGCAGTTTCACCGCTCAGCATAATAACATCAGTTCCATCAAAAATAGCATTAGCGATGTCACTGGCCTCTGCACGGGTTGCACGATAACTGTTGACCATGCTTTCCAGCATCTGCGTAGCCGTAATCACAGGCTTACCAGCCTTATTACAGCGCCTGATAATTTCTTTCTGCACCAAAGGAACATATTCAGCGGGAATCTCTACTCCCAAATCACCACGCGCAACCATCACGCCATCAGAAACTTCTATGATTTCATCAATATGCGTAAAACCTGCCTGATTCTCAATTTTGGAAATAATCCCCATCCCCGATCCTGCGGCTTCTAAAACCTTACGAATCGCAAGAACATCCTCTGCCTTTTGTACAAAAGACGCTGCAATATAATCCATATCATGTTCTATTGCAAAAGTAATATCTTTTATATCCTGCTCAGACAAAAAAGGCAGTTTTAATTACACACCCGGACAGGCGACTCTTTTACGTGAGCCCAGCTGTCCACCATGCACTACTTTCGTATAGATTTCAGTTCCGTTGATGCGTTCTACCTCTAAAGAAAGTAATCCATCAGCCAATAAAATAGCGTCGCCTACTTTTAATTCATCAGGTAAACCTGAATAATTAACTGAAGCAATCTGTTCATTACCGATCTGCTCCTTCGTTGTCAGACAAAAAGACTCGCCCTCCTGCAACATAATTTTATCATGTTCAAAAATACCCAGGCGCATCTCAGGCCCCCGGGTATCGGCAATCATAGCGATCGGTTTATTGACTTTTTCAGCCGCCTCTCTGACAAGCCCCAATCTTTGGGCATGTTCAGAATGGCTTCCATGTGAAAAATTAAAGCGAGCCATATCCATTCCCGCTTTCAGCATAGAAACTAAAAGCGGGATATTATCAGTACTGGGACCAACGGTGCAAATGATTTTTGTTTTCTTCATTGCCCGGCCTCCTTAGAATTACAACTGAAACTTGTTTTCGCAAATGACCTCATACGCATCTTCAGCTTCGGAAAGCGGCACACTGATTTCATATACGCCACCGTGCTTGGAATTCGTAGTTTTAGTCTGCGTCAAAAAACCGTTCGCGGCTAATACTTCTTTGATCCTGGCAGCCGCTTCAGCGGTCTGCGCAATGTATACTACCTTCCACACAGGTTTTTCCTCCAAGTTTAAAGCTTACGCCTCTTTAACAGCCTTGATTTTAGCGATCAGCTTGGGCAAAATTTCACGTGCATCGCCTACGATACCATATTGAGCAACCTTGAAAATTGGTGCATTGGCATCTTTATTAATGGCAATAACAATATCAGAAGCAGACATACCAGCTAAATGCTGTATAGCACCGGAAATACCAAACGCAAAATAAATTTTTGGCGTTACAGTTTTGCCAGATTGACCAACCTGATGCGCATGATCTCCCCAACCTTCATCCACCCCCGCGCGAGACCCGCACACACTGCCATGTTCAAATAAAGCAGCCAATTCTTCGAGCATTTTGAAATTATCACAGCTGCCTAATCCACGACCGCCTGAACAAATAATCTCCGCATCTTCTATTTTAATAGCGCCACTGGCTCCCAAAATCTCTTTGCGAACCAACTCTACCTTAGATGTAACAGCATTTTTTACAGTATAATTTACAATTTCGCCGCTTCTAGATGCATCGACATCCTTTGCCTTAAAGACCTTAGGACGTACAGTGCCCATCTGCGGACGATGCTCATCACAGATTATCGTAGCCAGAATATTACCGCCCAAAGCAGGACGTGTCCATTCTACCAGTTCTCCATTGATATCCAATGCCGTACAATCAGCACAAAGACCTGTGCCTAAACGTGCGGCGATACGAGGAGCAAGATCTCGGCCATCTACAGTAGCTCCGCATAAAACAGCATTTGGTTTATAGGTTTCAACCAATTCACAAAAAGCATTAGTATAAATATCAGTATTATACTCTGCATACTCAGGTCCGCTGACAACATAAACAATATCAGCACCAGCTGCAAATAGTTTCTGCGGCAAGCTGCCAGCTTCTTTACAAATCAAAACAGCGCAGCATTTCTGATCTGCTTTAGCCGCCAATTCGGCGCCGACACCAAGCAATTCATAAACAACACCAACAGGCTCTCCGTCTTCTAATTCAACATTGACCCATAAATCTTTACCTTCTTTATTCTTTACCTCACGAACAATCTCTTCACGTTCAATTGCCTCAACCGGGCATTCCCCTATGCAGGCGCCACAGGCGATACAGGTGTCCTGATCGATATTAGCCTTACCGTCAACCATATTGAGCGCGCCAACCGGGCATACTGCTATACAGGATTCACAGCCGATACATTTTTCTCTATCTACACAAATAGCCATCTTCATTCACCTCAATGAGTAATAATTTTCGCTTGTACCAATTTTTCGATCAGCATATCAACAGCTTTGTCTGTATCTTCTTCATTGATTATTTCGCTTTCGATCTCTGGTACGGACGGGGTGAAGATTTTCAAAACTTTAGTTGGAGAACCTGATAACCCTATCACTTTCGGATCAATCTCCAACTCAGCCGCACCCATTACGGGAATCTCTGCTTTTCTTGCTTTCATTTTTCCTTTGATACTGGCAAAACGAGGTTCTTTTTCAGATTTAGTAACAGTAACTACAGCCGGCAATGTAACAGCCAAAGTCTGGCAGCTGCTTTCATTCTCTCGTTCAACAAGCAGTCTTCCATCTGCTCCCAACGCTACTTTTAAAGCCCCGGTAACCTGTGGAATGCCAAGATGTTCGGCCATTTCAGGTCCAACTTGAGCAGTATCACCATCAATTGCCTGTTTACCGCATAAAACCAAATCGCACTCTCCTACCTTACGTACAGCAGCTGCTAAAGCAACACTTGTAGCCAGAGTATCAGAACCAGCCAAAGCCCTGTCACTGATTAAAACAGCGTCGTCAGCGCCCATCGCAATGGCCTCTTTCAAAATATCCGTCGCCTGCGGCGGTCCCATCGAAACGACGGTAACCTTCGCTCCGCTGGTGTCCTTAAGGATCAAGGCAGTTTCCAATGCCTGACGGTCAAAAGGATTCATAATATTTTCAACACCATCGCGAATAAGTGTGTTGGTTTCAGGATTAATTTTGACCTCTGCCGTATCAGGAACTTGTTTGATACATACTACGATATTCATGTGAGCCCTCCTCTATATTTATGCCAAAGGTTTTAACTACATATTTATTATTGTAACATTCTTTACTTGACTGTGGCAAGCAAAACCCTGATTTTCAACAAGGTTTCACCCCTTTAAATACAAATTTTCTCCTAATAAATCATCTAAAGCCTGGTAAACACCGGCATTCTTCCCATCCACCCAAAAGCAGCGCTCCACTTTGATCATCTTTCCTGAATCTATCAGATGCAGATAGACAGGTGTATCGCCCGAAAAACTTTCAAAAATCTGTTTTAAGCCTTTTTGGACAATACCATTTTCATCCTTTTTCATGATCTTTATATGTAAATCAGGAGGCACTTCCTGCAGAGGTTTAATCTTTAACGCCTGAATTTTTCGTTCACGTTCATCGATACTGAGTTTTCCTTCCACGCTGATTGCATTCTCCTGATAAAGCAGCCTGGCAGCGTCACGATAAACTTTTGGAAAAACCACAATCTCCATCTTTCCGTTAAAATCTTCTAATGTTAAAATCGCCATACTGTCACCCTGACGCGTATTTCTTATCCGGCAATCCGAAATTATTCCGGCAACACTGAAATATTTACCGTCAAGCACTTCACTGGCATCTGATATTTTACGCAATGGAGTGTAATAATACAAGGAACCGACATAAGCGTCTAAAGGATTACCGGTTACATAAAAGCCGATCAGTTCTTTCTCATATTGCAAAATCGTGCGTTTGGGTATTTCTTCTAATTTAGGTATTTTAAGCTCATTGACATCAGCAAAACTGTCATCACCAAATAATCCCATCTGTCCGCTCTCATAATCTTTTTGATAGTTACTGCCCATGTCCATAGCCTGTTCTGCAACGGCTAACAACTCGGAACGCTTATAACCAAAGGAATCCATCGCACCACACTTTATTAAATTTTCCAACATTCGTTTATTAACAGCTCTATTATCCACCCGTTTACAGAAATCCATCAAAGATTTAAAAGGTCCCTCTTTACGTGCCTGTAAAATGCTGCCGATCGCATTTTCACCTACATTTTTCACACCTGCTAAACCAAAACGGATAACCCTGTCTTTATTTACAGAAAAGCTTCGGCCACTTTCATTAACATCCGGCGGTAAAATCTTCAGCCCCATACTGCGGCACACACTTATATACCAGCTCAGCTTTTCGCTGTCACTGATGACACTGGTCAAAAAAGCTGCCATAAATTCTGCAGGCCAGTGTGCTTTAAGATAAGCAGTCTGATAAGCAACTAATGCGTACGCGGCAGAGTGCGATTTATTGAACCCATAACCGGCAAAATGCTGTAGGAGAGCAAAAATTTCACTGCTCAGCTGCGGGCTGATACCATGTTTTTGTTGAGCTCCATCAATAAAGGCTTCACGCATAGAATCCAGTTCCTTAGCCTTTTTCTTGCCCATAGCACGCCGCAGAATATCTGCCTGCCCGAGGCTGAAGCCTGCCAGAACGGAAGTGATCTGCATAACCTGTTCCTGATAAAGAATAACGCCAAAAGTATCTTTTAAAACCGGTTCCAATAAAGGATGCAGCATCTCTGCAGTTTTTTCACCATGACGTCCTGCAATAAAATCTTCTACCATTCCCGTTCCTAATGGTCCAGGACGATACAATGCAACTAAAGGAATAAGATCTTCAAAACTTTCCGGTCCCAAATCCATAACCAGTTTCGTCATTCCGCCTGATTCAAGCTGAAATACCCCTTGAGTATCGCCCTTTCTCAGCATGCTGCACGTCGCTTCATCATCAAGAGGAATTTTATCAATATCAAGTTTATCACCAGTAGTTTCATAAATAAACTTGATTGAATCGCCGATTACCGTCAAAGTACGCAGCCCTAAAAGATCCATCTTTAAAAGTCCGAGACTTTCAATCTTATCTTTATCATATTCAGTTGTAATAAAATTTTCATTCGACAACTGCAGCGGCACATACTTTTTCAAATCATCCGGGGCAATAACAACTCCCGCCGCATGAGTACCTGAATTACGCGGCATGCCTTCCACGCTTTGAGCAAGATCAATCAGGCGTTTGATGTTCGCATCGTTTTCATATAAACTTCTCAGCTCATTACTGGCCTCCAGCGCTCTCTCTAATGTAATACCCAAATCACGCGGAATAAGTTTTGCTACATTATCCACCATGCTGTAAGGCATTTCCAACGCTCTGCCAACATCACGAACCGCCGCGCGAGCCTGTAAGGTACCAAAAGTTATGATCTGGGCAACCTTCTCCTGTCCATAACGATTAATAATGTAATCCAGAACCTGCTGCCTTTTTTCATAACAGAAATCTGTATCTATATCAGGCATACTTACACGTTCAGGATTTAAGAAACGTTCAAACAGCAAATCATATTTCAGCGGATCAATATTAGTAATCCCTAAAAGATAAGCGACAATACTGCCTGCCGCACTTCCGCGGCCAGGTCCTACAGGTATGTCATTTCTGCGGCTGTAACTTATAAAATCCCAAACAATCAGAAAGTAACAGTCATAGCCCATTTTATTGATAATACCTAATTCATATTCCAGCCTATCTAAAACCTGCTGCGTCGGCTCAGGATACCTCCCCGGCATTCCATCTAAACACAGCTTACGCAAATACTTCTCTGCCGATAATCCATTTGGAATAGGGAATTCCGGCAGCAATAAATGACCAAAACTCAATTCCACGTTGCAGCGCTCTGCTATCTTCGCTGTATTTTCTAAAGCTTCAGGACAATCACCGAACTTTTCGCGCATCTCAGCTTCACTTTTTAAATAAAATTGATCATTAGGAAATTTCATTCTTTTAGGATCATCTACAGTACTTGTTGTCTGAATACACAGCAATACATCCTGTGCATCTGCATCTTCGCGCTTCACATAATGAGAATCATTAGTAGCCACTAAACCAAGATCATATTTTTTTGCCAGGCGTTTCAGTTCAGTATTAACAGTATGTTCTTCTTCAAGGTCATGATCCTGAATTTCCAGAAAAAAATTGTCTTTCCCGAAAATGTCCAGATAATCCTTTAAACTGTTTTCAGCTCCTTCTAAATTGCCTCGCAGTATTTGCACAGGAATCTCACCAGCAATGCATGCGCTCATACAGATAATACCTTTACTGTATTCTCTTAGAATATCTTTATCAATTCTAGGTTTATAGTAAAACCCTTCTAAATGTCCAAGTGAAACCAACTTCATAAGATTGTGATAACCTTCGTCATTCTCTGCCAGTAAAATCAAATGGTACATCCCATCACGGTTAGTTTTTTCAAATCGTGATCCATTTGTCAAATATACTTCACAGCCTATAACAGGCTTGATTCCCTGCTTCATTGCCTCCTGATAAAAATCAACGACACCATACATTACACCATGATCTGTTATCGCCAGGCTCTTCATTCCGATTTCTTTAGCATAAGCAACCAGATCACTTATTTTTGCGGCACCGTCAAGCAGGCTGTATTGAGTATGGACATGCAAATGTGTAAAATTTACGCTCACAACAGTCCTCCTTCCGAAAAAGCATCGATTTTTTTATTAAATTTATACCATATATTATACCACAACAGATATAGGCAAACACCAGTTGCTTTAAGGATGTACTGCCACTCAAGCAAAAGCATCACCTGCCAATAGCGGCAAAGTGATGCTGAACATCAAACTCTCCTATCTTTATTTTTATATAAACTCCATAATACTCCCGGTACTAAAAACAACAAATTAAAAGCCAAGCTTGGGAATAAGGCATTTGCCGAATCCGGGAAAATAAACGGCCAAAGGCAGGCTACCATTATACCAGCAATCATTGCGGCAAAGCCCGCCTCTTTTGGCACTAAGCCTTTAAAAAACACAATAAATGTCAATGGTAAAAATATTCCTGCCCCCCGCAATGCCATTGACAGATAATTCCAATGCAAAACCAGTGAATCAAGATAATGAAAAACGAATATTACTGCGCCAAATGTAACTGCCAGCACTGAAAATCTACTAATCCACAATAATCTTTTTACATCGCGAAGACCGAATAAATCATTAAAAATATCTCGTGAAATCATCGTCCCAATTCCTAATGCAAGACCAGAAATAGAACCAAGCGAAGACAGCAGCAATGCTGCAATACCAATGCCCCCCAGCCATTCAGGCAAATATGTGCATAGATAAAACGGCAGTGCATCAATAGCGTTAATCTCCGGATGCATCGCATTCATATACATACCTATCATCACTGACGGTAACCCGACAGGAATAACAATCAATGCAGCTGTGACACAGCCTGCTGCTGCCGTTGCACTATCCTTGGCCGAAAACAGAGCCTGTACATAGGTCTGTGTAGAAATAACCCCAATCACCATAGAAAATAAACTAAAAAGACTGTCTTCAATGCCCTTACCAAAAAGGCTGAGCCATGGAAACGCAGGAAAACTTTCACTAATTCCCGTCAATCCTCCCAAATCATTATAAGAAAGAATGCCTCCTACAAAAACAGTTGCAAAAACCAGTAATATTTTAAAAATACCAGCCATTCCAGAACTGTTGATACCGCCAAAAAAAACCAGTGCCGCAACAATAACAATTATTATCGACGCAGCAGCCACCAGGCTTACATGAAAAAGTCCCACTATTAAATGTATTGACGTAAGCATGCTTGCAACAATACTGAAAAATATACCTGCCGTAGCCGATAAACTCGCTATCGGACCAGCTTTCTTCCCGAAGTTTACAACTAAAAACTCAGAAATCGTCATCAGACCGCTATTACGCAGCGGACGGGCATAAAACAGTCCCATGATGATAAACCCAATGCCAGATCCTAAAGTAAACCACCAAGCGGTTAGTCCCAGCTGAAAGCCTAACTGTGCTGTGCCTATGGTAGCAGCACCGCCAACAATAGTTCCTATAATACTGCCTGCGACCATACCAATCCCGGCACTGCGTCCACCTAAGGCATAGTCATCAGCAGATTTTATTTTACGACCGGCATATATACCTGGCAAAATCGTTAAAACCAGTGTTATAACTATACTCACAAGTTGTACTGTTGTTAACTGCATACCTTCCACACCCTTGTTAAAATATTGCTTTCATCTTTGAATATATATTGTTTTATAAATCTTAATTCGCTGTTAAATATTTAATTCCTGCCGTAAGTCTGATAATTCATTATACTATTCTGATATGGAAACTATACCTTTGTTTACACTTTTCTTCATTTTTTATGCTTTATCAAGTTTTTCTTGCTTTTTGCTTTTTTGCAAAGTACAATTATCTCATCGAATAGTATCAAGGTACTTTTATCGTACTGTTTTCCAGTACTGCTGCTTCGAGAAGTCAAAGCTTTTAATTTGACTTTTTCTCTCCAGTACAATACCTTGTTGTTCTTCGTAATTATTAATTTATTTATGAGGGGGATTTATCATGAAATTTACTAAGAAAAAACTGGCTCTGGCCATAGGCGGTGCCCTTATAACCATGTCAGTTTTAGTCAGCGGCTGCAGTACAGGCAGCGACAAGAAAGCAGACACTATTAAAATAGGCGTTGTTGCTGAGCTGACAGGTAATAACGCTACTTACGGAACATCCATTACAAATGGAATCAAACTTGCCGTACAGCAGCTAAATGATACCGGTGGTCTGCTTGGCAAAAAAATTGAACTGGTCGTTGCCGATAATAAATCTGAACCTGCAGAAGCTGCTAATGCAATGAGTAAACTGGTCAATCAGGATAAAGCTCCCGTTGTTATGGGATTATTTGCCAGTTCCAGTGCCATAGCTGCCTCTAACGTAAGTGAAGCCGCAAAGGTTCCTTTTCTTGCAGTTGGAGCCACTAATCCAAAAGTAACCTTAGATGAAAAAACAGGTAAGGTAAAAGCAAATACCTTCAGAGTTTGCTTCATCGATCCGTTTCAGGGTACTGTCGGTGCTAATTTTATTTTAAATGAACTGAAGCTTCAAAAAGCTGCTGTTTACATTGATAACAGCAGTGACTATGCCAAAGGTCTGGCTGAATTTTTCAAAAAAGCTTATACAGAAAAAGGCGGTACAGTTGTCATTGAAGAATCATATCTGCAAAAAGATTCGGACTTTAAAGCTGTTTTGACAAAAATAGCTGCGGCAAAGCCTGAAGTAATTTATGTACCTGGTTATTATGAAGAAGTAGGTAAAATATGCAAGCAAGCCCGTGAACTAGGTATTACAGTTCCTATTATTGGCGGAGATGGCTGGGATAGTCCCAAATTAGTCGAAATAGCAGGTGCATCATCTCTTAACAATACCTATTTCACAAACCATTACAGCCCGGATTCTACCAATGAAGCTTCCAAATCTTTCGTAGATACTTATGCTAAAACTTATAAGCAAAAACCTGATGCACCCGCAGTGCTTGGTTATGATGGAGCCATGCTTTTAGCCGACAGCATCAAACGCGCAGGTGTCTATGAATCAGCAAAAGTAGCAGAAGCATTAGCTGCTACCAAAGATTTTCAGGCAGTAACAGGCAAAACCTCTTTAGATGCTTCCCACGATGCAGTAAAAAGTGCTGTTATAGTTGGATTTAAAGATGGCAAACAGGTTTACCGCGCAACAGTTAATCCTTAAATTCTCGCCGAGCAGTACTCTTTTGTCACTTTTGGTTATGCGATGAGAAGCATAAG
>OGIL01001315.1_pt1 | contig 13494 bp, 14 predicted proteins | sample 1571751 | NCBI WGS metagenome assembly OGIL01 (sample SAMEA2581964, study PRJEB24529) | metagenome | biome: Human gut stool | place: China | collected 2011 | reverse complement strand
CGAACAATATCACAGAAAGCAGGAAATAGCTACCGGAAAGAACGGAATATTTGCAGGAAAACTACCGTTCCGAATAACACCGACATTATTCGGAATAATATAGTTGATTTTATTCGGAGCAGCGGTTATAATATTCTTGACGAACTGCAATGGAGGTGTTCCAATATGACGATCAAAGAAGCGGCTGCCGCTTGGGGCATTACTGAACGGCGGGTCAATGAGCTTTGCAAGGCCGGACGTATCTCTGGCGCATATAAGGATGGCAGGCAGTGGTTTATCCCGGACGGTACTCAAAAGCCGATGGATAAGCGTGGCCGCCGAAGTGCTGTGAAGCCCGCAGTGTCATCCGCACGCAAGCCCTTGCCTATTGGTGTGTCTGATTACCGGGATGCCTGCAAGAACTACTACTATGTGGACAAGACCCTGATGATCAAGGAATTTCTGGATGAGCGCCCCAAGGTATCCCTGTTCACCCGTCCCAGACGTTTTGGCAAGACGCTGAACATGGACATGCTCCGCACATTCTTCGAAAAGACGACCGAGGACACATCCGTTTACTTCAGAAACAAGAAAATCTGGTTCTGCGGAGAATCCTACCGTGTCCATCACAGAAAGTATCCTGTGATTTTTCTGTCTTTTAAGGACGTGAAATATACTTCTTGGAAAGAAACCTATCAGACGCTCCAAAAGCTGATCGCGCAGGAATTCCGCCGTCACGATGAATTGGCCTCCAGTTCTGCGCTCAGTAATTACGAAAAAGAGGAATACTCCATTCTCGCAACAGAAGCTGCTGATGAAGTGGATTATCAAATGTCCCTGCGGACATTGACGCTGCTGCTTCATAAGCACCATGATGTTGCCCCCATCGTCATCATTGACGAATACGATACTCCCATCCAGCAGGGACATGTGAACGGTTTCTATGATACTGTCATTGGATTTATGCGCAATCTGTTCTCCGGTGGCCTGAAGGACAATCCGCATCTGAGCTATGGTTTCCTGACCGGCATCCTGCGTGTTGCAAAGGAGAGTATCTTCAGCGGCCTGAACAACCTGAAGATCAACTCGATTTTAGACGAGCGCTACAGTGAATATTTCGGCTTCACTTCAAGCGAAGTACACGAGATGGCAGACTACTATCATGCTTCTGATAAATATCAGGAGCTCTGCGATTGGTATGATGGGTACCGCTTCGGCAATACCGAGATTTTTAATCCCTGGTCTGTTATTGGATACTTCAATAATAACTGCCGTCCCAAAGCGTTCTGGCAGTCTACCGGAAGCAATGACATCATCCGCGAGGTGCTGGCTTCTGCAACGCCGGATATTATGGAGCGTCTGGAGCTGTTGATGAAGGGCGAATCCTTTGTTACGCACATCGACACTGGCGTCATTTATCCGCAGATTCAGAATGATCCGTCCTCTGTTTACAGCTTTTTGCTTGTAGCTGGTTACTTGAAGGCAGTGAGCTGTGACCAGTCTTATGGCGAGGATTATATGTGTGAAGTGGCTCTGCCCAACAAAGAGATTTCTTTCGTCTACAGCAAGGAGATCCTCTCTCAGCTTGAGAATATTATTCCTCGTTCCGTAGCTATTGCTATTCAGGAAGCTATCTACAAGGCAGATATCGACTCATTGCAAAAAGCCTTGGAGAAGTTCCTGCTCCAAACAATAAGTTTCCACGATGCTGCCAACGAAACATTTTACCATGGTCTGATATTGGGTATGTGCGCTGTGATGGACAACAGCTATCGCATTACCTCCAATCGCGAAGCTGGTGATGGACGATTTGATATCCAGCTGCTTCCTTTGAATAAGCGGCTGCCTGGCATTTTGATTGAATTGAAGGCCGGAAAAGGCCGCTCTGAAACACAGCTTGAAGACCTTGCCAATGTTGCCTTGCAACAGATCAACGACCGTGCGTACAGTGTTGATTTGCAAGCAATGAATGTTACGTCAATTATAAAAATCGGCATTGCATTCTCAGGCAAAAGAGCACGCATTGCTGCTGAAAGGCAAAACATCGAATAAACATCTTCGCTCAGCAGGCTGGCTATCATCCAAGTCAGCCTGCTGTCTTTTTGTCATCGCGCTTATTTCTTTGTTTATGCGGCGCAGTTTTCGAGCTGCTCGCTGTGACAAAAATGCCCGCCACCGGAGGTAAACCCGGTCGGAAGCACTTTTAATATACAGAATTCAATCCCACACAAATCCCAAAAGGCGAAAGCGGTGTCTGAAATAAACAGGGCAATAGAGTTCCAAAGAGGAACTGTTGGAGCAACGGAAAGCGCCAAAGAGGACGCAAGACCCCTCACTGAAAGTTCAGACATAGGTTTGGGAGCAAGATGTCGGGAGTTCGAGTCTCCCATCTCGGCCCAAGATGTGTTGATGAAAGATGCAACACAGAAAACGCCGCACGAAAGTGCGGTGTTTTTGTATCTTTACTGGCTTTTCTCTGGCGGAAAAGTTAGGAAAAACGCTTTTTTCGGAAAATCGGTTTTTCCACGCGAGAGGCGACATTTCAGAGATGCAGCAGAGCGCTCTTGCGGACTGGTGTGACTTGAACACCGAGGCTAAAAAAGAATGAAGAATAAGAAGGCAGGCCGCCGTTCGGCTCCCCATGTGGGAGAGAACGGCGGCCTTTTTCGTTACATTGGTGCTTATGTTGCTTTCGCCTCGTTTGTCTATCATTTCTTGGTGGTGTTGGTAATAGCTTTCTCGTAACCTTTCGGGTATGCTTGCGTTACAAAAATACGAAAGAGGTGTCCGAGAATGGCAACCACCAAAAACTTGTGCGCTCAGATCCCCATTGACCTGCATGAGCGGGTCAGCGAAGAACGGGAACGGCTGGGCCAGACCACCAGCGAGTACATCGCCAACCTCATCCAAGACTATTACAACATGATGGAAAATCAGAAAGGCGGCATTCAAATGACTGAAAAAGGCAGAACCATGGCATTCCAAATCCCCGAAGAACTCTTCCAGCGCATCAAGCGTCATCTGGAGCGCGAGACGCTCCGAACCGGCAAAAAGCTCACCCAGCGAGACTTCGTGCTGAACCTGATCACGCAGGCACTGGACGAAGCGGACGCTGAGAACGCCACGGAGCAGAACACCCCCACTGAGGCCCCTGTCGCGCCCCGTGTGGCCGACGTGACCGCTCCAGCGGGCACGGACACCCCCACGAAGATAACGCCGTGTAGGCCCGCGTTAAAGCCCAAACAAAAGAACACGATTTAGGGAAAAGCCACCCAGGGCATCCGAATCTCTCGGATGCCCTGGGTGGCTTTTTGCGTTTCGCCAGAAAGGAGGTCATCACTATGGCAAGCGAGATCAAAAGACGCTTCACAGACACAGAAATGCAGATCGCCAAGGAAACGGATCTGCCGGAGCTGCTGACCCATTTGGGCTATCAGGTGCGGCGGATCGGCAGATACCACACCACAGTGGAGATGGACAGCCTGCGGATCAAGGACCGCCGCAAGTGGTTTCGGTACTCACAGAATACCGGCGGAGACGCCATTACCTTTTTGCAGCAATTCTGCGGCAAGAGCTTTCCAGAGGCTGTGGAGTACCTGCTGGCTTTTCACGGCAGGGCCAGAGACTCCCCCGCCAAAGCGGTGCCTTCCGTCAAGCGTGACGAGGTGCAAAAGCCCTTTACCCTGCCGCCCCGGAATACGGATGACAAAAGGGTTTTCGCCTATCTCCGTAAGCGCGGCATCGCTGCCCAGGTGATCTGGCAATTTCTGAATGCTGGGCTGCTGTATGAGGATGCGGTACATCATAACTGCGTCTTCGTCGGCAGGAATGAATCCGGACAGGCAAAGTACGCGGGACTGCGCGGCACCTATGATCTGGACGGTCCCGGCTTCAAGGGAGACGCTCCCGGCAGCGACAAAAACACAGGATTCTCCCTCCCGCACGATCCGCGATCAGATTTGGTGCTTGTCTTTGAGGCACCCATCGATCTGATGAGCTATCTCACACTCCACCGGAACACACCGAACGCACTGGCCCTCTGCGGCCTTTATGACGGCGCGCTGCAAGCCTATCTGGCAGATCATCCGCAGATCAAACGGATCGAATTGTGCCTGGACGCAGATGGGCCGGGACGGGAGGCGGCTCGGCAATTTCAGAACAAATACACAGCCATGGGCTACGCCGTAACCGTGGAGGAACCCCGCAGCGGCAAGGACTGGAATGAGTATCTGCAAAAAAGAAAAACACCTGAGAGGGGGCGGTAACCAAGTAATCAACACGAAAGATCCAAAGAAACCTATTCGGAAAATATAAGGAGGAAGTTCGCATTTGAATAAAAAATATTTCTTTTCTCACCGTGTACTGGCCATGCTTCTGACACTGACATTGTGTCTCAGCATGATCCCCACGGCATCAGCCGCCCAGCAGAACAGCTACCATGATCCCGTCGAGCATTGGCAGCAGGCCAGCAACCGGACGAATGAACTGGATGTCAACGCCATCGTCACCCATGAGACCTTCTACTGCGCCACCTGCCGGGAAAACACAGATTTCACCGTCTGGCGTGTTCCGGAGTATACCCGCTCCGGTGAGACGGCCCTGAACCGCAACGTCAAGTATTCCAACGGGATGTGTATTGACGAAGTAACGGTAGGTAGTCTGGATGCCGGTATCCCCGGCGAGAACGCCTATTACACCGGTTACCACTGGACCAAATCCGTATGCAGCCGCTGTGGAGACTGGAACAGTAACGAGACCAACGGCGCCCCCTACGCATGGGACAAGAACATCTACGTTCTGCATGACTGCGCCGCCAAATTTTATCTGGATCTGCCGGAGACCGTTACTCATGAATATGTAGACAGCAAGTACCACCGCACCGTCACCAAGGGCGGCACCTACTGCTGCTTCTGTTACGGTACGAATTACGAGAAATCCTCTGTGCTGGAACGGCATGATATGGAAACAGAGACTCTGCCCCAGCCCGCTCATGGCCGTTTCGCTGCCGTGGAGAAGTGCCGCCTGTGCGACTATACCTGCTATGACTACACGGCGGCCAAGGCCGTTGTTGCCAGCTACTACGGCGTGGCAGACGGACAGCCCCATACCATCAGCGTCACGGACTTGTCTGAAGCCGGTGTCCGCACGGCCATCCGCTACGGCAACAGCGCGGATAGCTGCACCATGACCTCCGCGCCCAACTATACGGACGAGGGTCAGTACACTGTCTATTACGAGATCACCTACACCTGTGACGGTGTGGATATGACGGAAAACGGTGTGGCCTATGTCTGGCTGCGGGATGATACCACAGACGAGAACGGCAACTGCGGCTGCGGCTGCTCTAACCCCAATTGCGGCTGCCAGAACAAGCATTGCAACGGAAATTGCTGCACCGACAAGGGCTGTGGTGAAAACCACAAGTATATTCTGCTGGACAGCACCAAAGCCGGCTGCACCACCCTCGGCTATGACCGCTACCTCTGTACGGAGTGCGGCAAAATCGAAAAGCGCAACTATGTGGACTCTCTGGGCCACGCATGGCAGGGCATCGTCATCCGTGACGCTACCTGCGAAACCGATGGCAAGCTGCTGGAGCTTTGCTCCCGCTGCGGACAGATGAAGCAGACCGCCACGCCCAAGGGCGAACACAGCTATGAGGTCTACACCGTGGCTGCCACCTGTACCAGCCCCGGTTATACCGTCCGCGAGTGCTCCGCCTGTGGGGATCGTCACATTGAGGACATCACGGCGGCGCTGCCTCACAATTACGAATCCCATGTCATCGCCGCTACCTGCGAAAACGGCGGCAAGACCATCCACCGCTGTGACGGCTGCGGCAGCAGCTTCGTCACAGACTACACCGACGCGCTTGGTCATAGCTGGGATAAGGGAACCCTTGTTACCAACGCCACCTGCACCGGCGAGGGGGTCATGGAATACCGCTGCACCCGCTGTGGCTACCACCGTCTGGATGCCGACCCCGCGGATGGACATATCCCCGGCGCTCCTGCTACCTGCACAGAACCCCAGCTCTGCACCCGCTGCGGCGCTGTGCTGGAAAAGGCCCTGGGACATGATTACAAGTCCGAAGTGACTGCCCCCACCTGCACGGAGATGGGATACACCACCAACACCTGCACCCGCTGTGGCGACACTACCAAGACCGACTATACCGAGTCTGCCGGTCATAAACCCGGCGACTGGATCATCGACAAGGAGCCTACCACCGACGCTGCGGGCAGCAAGCACAAGGAGTGCGAGAACTGCGGCGAGAAGCTGGAAACGGCAGAGATCGAGAAAATCTACAACAGCGGCACCACGGACAGCAAGGGTGAAGCCGTTGTAGGCGGTTATCTTGTGACCGTCACCGATACCGACACCAAAAATCCTGTGGCAAACGCCGCAGTTGCGCTCCACAAGGATAACAGCATCTCCATCCGCCTGCCGAACAGCCGCCTGCTGGACTACGCCGACCAGACGACCGTGACCGTGCAGCTTGTCAAGGACAAGTCCGCTGTGCCGGACATGAGCATCGCTGTCACGGATAAGAATGACAACTACGCCTCCGGCAAGACCGACAAGGCAGGTCAGATCACCGTCCCCACCGGCAGCGGTAAGACCAACGAGGACGGCAAGGTCACTACTGGCTATGAGGACGCGGACGGCGACCGCTGGACGCTGACCGTCAAGGTCATCCGCACGGACACGAAGCGCCCCATCTCCGGCAGTGCAGTGTCCATCGGCAAGACCGGCAATATCACGGTGAAGCTGCCGGATGGCACGGATCTGGATAAAAACCACCGTGTGACGGTTACCGTCACCGACCACAAGAAAAATCCGCAGGAGAATAAAAACATCATTGTTAAGGGCGACCTGAGCCAAACGGCCAAGGGCAAGACGGATCAGGACGGCAAGCTGACCGTTCCGGAAATCGAGGAAAGAGAGCGTCACGGCGCCTATATCCTGGGCTACACAGACGGGACCTTCGGCCCCAGCCGCAGCATGACCCGCGCGGAGGCCACCGCTATATTCGCCCGTCTGCTGGCGGAGAAGAACGGCGATACCATTTCCACCGTGGCCAACACCAGATTTGCGGATATTCCCGCCCATGCCTGGTACTCCGGTTATGCCAAATACCTCAATAACAACGGTGTCACCTACGGTAAGAGCAAGACTATCTTTGCCCCCGACGATGCCATTACCCGTGCCGAGTTCGCAACGCTGGCCGTCCGCTTCTTTGATGTGTACGGCGATGGCGACGCTGAGATCATGGAGCAGTATAAGGACTTCAACGATGTGAGCGACGGCTATTGGGCTGCCGCGTACATCAAGGCTGCCGCCAAGCATGGCTGGATCAACGGCTATGGCGACGGCTCCTTCCGCGCTGACGATGAGATCAACCGTGCGGAGGTTGTGACCATCGTCAACCGCCTGCTGGGCCGCGAAGCGGATGAGGCATACATTGCGGATAGCCTCCGCAAGCTGAACACCTTCCCGGATGTCAGCCGCAAGCATTGGGCGTACTACGCAGTCATGGAGGCTGCCAACGCCCATACCGCCATTCTTGGTGACAGCGAAAGCTGGGGCAAGTAAACACCCTGCCACCCTCCCGATGCCGGGAGGGTGGCTTTTCTAACATCAAACATCATAATTAAAAAGGAGAAATGAACCATGCTGAAGATCACTGCCATTGGCAACCTGACCAACGATGTGGAACTGAAAATGAATGAGACCACCGGCAAGCCCTACGCCATCCTGCGAATCGCCTCGGACCGCCGCTATAAGGATAAGGACGGCAACAAGCTCACCGACTTTATCTCCATCAAGGTGCGCGGCCCTCTGGCCGAGCGCTGCGCCGAGTTTGCCTGGAAGGGCTGCAAGCTGGCGGCCTCCGGCGATTTTGAGACCATTACCTTTGAGGATGAGCCGGAGCGTCAGCCCGGTTTCCTCATCAAAGCCAGCGAGGTGGAGTTCCTCTCTCCCCGCAAGGTGGAGGAAACGGCGCAGGAATTGGAAGATGAGTCTGTCCGCGAGGTCGCTGCCTGATGAAAAATACCGGGATCACATATACCAGCGCTGAACGCAGCCCTGTGATCCTGCCGGAGATGGCCGAACTGCTCCCGCCTTTGAGCGCGGAGCAGTCTGCCGCTCTGGAAGAGGATCTGCTGCGAAACGGCTGTTACTCCCCCATCATCGTCAATGAGGACATGGTCATCATCGACGGGCACAACCGTCAGGCACTGTGCGAAAAGCATGATCTGCCGTACACGATGGCCGTTTTCTCGTTTGAGGATCTGTTGGTGGCCAAGCAGTGGGCACTGGATACCCAGAAGGGACGCCGCAACCTTGAAAAGTGGGAGCTTGGCAAAATTGCCCTGAAGCTGAAACCCGAGATTGAAGCCAAGGCCAAAGCCAACATGGCTGCTGGCGGACAGAATTTCCGCCCCAGTGAGGCCGAGGAAGGTTCGGCAACATTGCCAAACCTTCCTTCTGTTGAAAAAGCGGTAGATACCCGCAAGGAACTGGCCGAAGCGGTCGGCTTGGGCGAGCGTACCATGGGCAAGGTCATGCAAATCGATGAGAATGCCCCGGACGCTATCAAGGAGGCGCTGGACAAAAAGGAACTGTCCATCAACAAGGGCTATGACCTGACCCGCCAGCTTCAGGATGTACCGGAGGATCAGCGGGAACAGGCTGCCGCGGAGCTGCTGGAATATGAAAAGGCGAAGAAGGACCTCAAACAGCAAAATGCGGAGATCGACCGCAGGGGCAAAGTTGCCAATCTGTTCTGTAAAGCCTACGAAAAGGCTGCCCTCCTGACAGCCACGGAAGAAAATGTCCGCTGCTGGACGGAAGGTACCCGCATGACGCCGGAGGAACTCCAGGACACCGTAAAGGAATCCCGTGAGATCGCCCAGGTGTTCGCCGCCATTGCCGATATCATCGAGCAGAAGATCCTGCCATCAGACTGGCGGAACACCGGCCCTGCGGAGGTTGTTCCCAGTGAGGTGGCGTCATGAGCGAGATGCTTTCTGTTCGCCAGTGGCAGGACCTGTTCCGCAATGGGGCGTTTCAGGATAGATCCCGTGAGACGCAGATCCGCGCCGGGTGGTATGACTGGTTCTGCGCTGATTCTGCCCTTGCAGGCAGGCTGCAGCGGATCGGCAGGGTTGTCATGGGGATCACGGAGCCTGCTATTCTGGACAATTACTATGTCTGGTTTAAAAACAACTGCCCTCTGGACGGCCCCCTCTATGATGACGTGCGCTTTGAGCCGTTGGAGGGAGACCGCTGCGGACGGTACTTTGTGGTGTCTCAGGACTGCCCTTATGAAAAGCAGAAATGGACGCTGTATACGGAGCGGAGCGGCTTTGAGACCCCGGAGTTCAGCTGTGACAAGGTCCGCGAGATGGCAAAATACCTGGACAGTCAGGGCAAAAATCTTGCACAGGCTATGCAGTTGTCCGCTGTCGTGAAAAAACCGAAAAAGGAGGAACCGACGCGATGAAAGAGAAGAAAAGTCCTTCACCGCCCAGCCTCCCTCCTGACGCCCAGCGGGAGATCCTGAACAGGCTGTCCGCGGAGACCCGGATCAGTTCTCAGGAGATCGCCGCCATTTTGAAGCGGCACGGCGTCTGCGGCGATATGGACGCCTTGCAGGATGCCTATCGGAAACGGCTGGGCCAGCGCCTTATGTCCACCATTCGGGATGAGACCGGCAAGCGTGAGGTGCTGGCCGCCAGCGGCGGCGAGTATGTCATCGTGGACTGCTGTAACGATCCGCAGAAACTGAAGGCGATTCGGCACCGCATCCAGGCACAGATGAACGGACTGGATGTGTCTGCCGGAAAGGTGCGCAAGCGTGTTCATTTTCTGGAACGCTTCGCTTCTTGGGCGAGGAAGGAGACCTCGGATGGAGCGGCGTGAATTGTCAGCGGCGGATATCTACCATAAATTCGCGGCACAGCTGGATGAGGATGGCTTTCGGCTGTATCACGCCGCGCAGCAGATCACTGGCTTCCAGCCCTATAACGCTTTCCCTTATGAAGATAACCGGGGCGCGTTTGAGGCAGCGGACGGACATACCCTTCTGCGCTATCTGGAAGCAGCTCATTTCGATGCTGTCACATGGGAGACCGTCCCCGGCACCACCTATGAACGGGCCATCCTCGGCAAAGTAGACACCGCTACACCGGAATACCGCGCGTTTCGTGAAGCAATCTGTACGGACGCGCTGGGGCGCATGGGGTTGGGGCATCTCCTGAAAACAAAGGAAAAAGAAGCGAAAGAGGTAGGATATGAACGATAACATCACCGAGATCAACAAAGATACCTTCTGGAAGCTGATCCAGAGTGCAAAGGAGACCTGCGGACAGGATATGGACGCTATGATGGACTTCCTGAAAGACCGGCTGGTATCCATGGGGCCGGAGCAGGCACAGAACTTTCACGACATCCTCCACGCCTATGAAGACCTTGCGGACAAGTTCGGGCTGTGGGACGCCGCCGGGGTCATGAAGGAATATGGCTGCAGCGATGATGGCTTTATCGACTTTCGCGCCTGGCTTATTGCCCAGGGAAGGGATGTCTATCTGTCCGCGCTGGCAGACCCGGACTCTCTTGCGGAGGTCATCCCCTACGGGGACTGCTGCTTTGAGACGCTCAGTTATGTGGGAGATTATGCCTATGAGCAGCTCACAGGCAAAAGCGCCTATGACCAGACGGATTGGGCAAGGTATGAAACGCTGCTGGCAGAGTTGGAACAGGATATCGTCTATAAAGGCGGTATTGAATTTCCCAGAGAGGGACCGGAGCTGAAACAGTACCTGCCCCGGCTCTGTGCGGCGCATCCGGGCTGGGATGGCAAGACACGCTGGAATGTGCGGCAAAAGGAAATGCGGGATCTCATCCGTGCCGGAAAGGCGTATGACCAGCGGCAAGCGCCCAAAAAGAAACACCGCAGTCATGGAGGTGAGGCCAGATGAGCGAACCCATCATCATCGGTGTGGATCATGGCTACGCTGCCATGAAAACCGCGCATTTTTCCTTTCACACCGGGCTGGTGGCCCATGAGCATGAGCCGTATACGCTGAGCAATGTGTTGGAATACGGCGGTAAATATTATGTGGTGGGCAGCGGACGCCAGCCGCTCCAAAAGGACAAGACCCAAACGGAGGATTACTACCTTCTCACGCTGGCCGCCGTCGCAAAGGAACTGGCGTACCGCAATGCCGGAACGGCAGCGGACATCCATCTGGCAGCCGGACTGCCGCTCACCAGCTTTGGCAGGGATAAGAAAGCGTTTCGGGACTACCTGTGCCGGGGCGGCAAACCGGTGTCTTTCCGCTATGAAGGACAGGACTATGTCATCACGATCTCCAAAGTGTCGCTGTATCCGCAGGGCTATGCCGCAGTGCTGACGCAGGGTAGCCTGCTGGATGAGCCATCCGTCATCGTTGCGGATATCGGCGGCTGGACGGTGGATCTCATGCGGCTGGACAACCGCATCCCCAACGCCGCCACCTGCCGCAGTCTGGAACTCGGCATGATCCGCTGCCTGGATGAGATCAGCGAGCAGATCCGCCGTGGCCTTGATCTGTCTATGACGGCAGCTCAGATTGAAAGCGTTCTGCGCGGCGATGCCAGCCATGTGAACGAGGACGCGAAAAAGATCATTTATCAGGAAGCGGAACGCTACACCAAACGCCTGCTCTCTGCCATCGCGGAGAGCGGTCTGGACGTCCGAGCCATGCCTGCTGTTTTTCTTGGCGGCGGTGCGACGCTGCTGAAGCATCATGCTTCCGCCGCAGACGGACTATGCCGTCCCATCATACTGGATGACGTTTGCTTAAATGCCAAGGGATATGAGCGTCTGACAGAGCGAATGTCGCAAAAGCATGAGCAGTGACAAGAAGCGGCTGAACCTGTCCTTCTCCATGCGCTCACCTATCCAGCGGCAGGCGTGGCGGACGCTGATGGATATTCCGGCGGGTGAACGCACCGGCGCCGTTTGCCGGATGATCTGTGAACACAAAAATCAGCGGGAACTGCTGGAGGCTGTGCGTCAGGCGATCCGTCAGGAATTGCAGGGCAGCCAGATCCAAATCACACAAGCAGCGCCGCAGGCCGGGAGCATCGACGAGGATGTTCTCGGCTTTCTTGCGTCGCTGCAGGAAGGAGATGATATAGACTGATCCGATACTTTGATATGTTTGCCGGCATTGGCGGCTTCCGCTCCGGGCTGACCCGCGCGGGCGGTTTCCGGTGTGTTGGACACTGCGAGATCGACAAATACGCCAATGCCAGCTACCAAGCAATCTACGAACCGGGAAAGGAGGAACGATACTATCCGGACGCAACCCAAATTGACCCCGCAGACCTGCCGGACTTCGACCTGCTCTGCGGAGGATTCCCCTGCCAGGCATTTTCTAACGCTGGCCGCAGACGGGGCTTTGCCGACGCCAGAGGAACTTTCTTCTTTGAGATTGCCCGATTGGCTCAAGCAAAGCGACCTCCGTATCTGCTGCTTGAAAATGTTCCCGGCCTTTTATCGCATGACAAAGGGAAAACCTTTTCGGTCATCCTCTCCGCACTGGATGACAGCATCGGTCAGGCGTACAGAGCTCTCAAGGTGAATCTTCAGCCCGAGGAGTATTACGACAAGTTTGCAGAGATGTTCCACGAGGAGGACCGTCCCGTTGTCGATAAGTGGGTGATGCATCGGAGGTGTTATTCCCCTTACCTGAAAGGCTATGAACACTCGAAGCCAGCCTACATGATCGTCCATACATCGGCGAACGCGGATAAGGGGATTTTCCCTGGCCCGGAGGGGCTTGAGACGTTCCTGTGTAAAGACCGGGCAATCCTGCGGCTTCGTGAATTAGTGGAGATGGAAAAGGAAGAAATGACCTTCCCCTATGATGAAGAGCTCTATCGCGAGGAATATGGTGATGATTTCTGGGAGACCTATTGCGACAACTATGCCGCAGGCTGGTTTACCCGCTATGAGATCATCGAGAGCCCACTTTTCCTGGAACCCGAAGATGAACTGAGAATGCCAAATCCGAGCTACAGCCGCTTTACCAACACCCGTACCGACCTAAATGATTGCCTTGACGCCATCCGCAAAGATGTGCATTTGAGCGATGCAGAGACCAGCGCAGGTAAGAGGCTGTTCAAAGCATTCCTGTCGCTCTGTCAGGACTATGGCATAATTGAGGGCTTTGACTGCGATAAGGTGGACAGTGTGTTTGACCACCTGGAAAACCACAGCGAAGCGCTCACCGAGTAAGGAGGTAGAAATGCAGTTACGAAAAGAAACTTGTATCGGATGTGAATGTGAACTCCAATATACGAAAAGCATCCCCACAAAGCAGATGGGTGTCATGATGCACATGGGGGAGCGTTTTTGCACCGGTGGAAAGCGGGCGCGTAAATTCAAACGCAGTGACCCCAGTATCTATGTGCCGGACTGGTGCCCAAAACGGAAAAAGCCCTGTGAACTGCGCGTCT
>OGIL01001304.1_pt1 | contig 13541 bp, 9 predicted proteins | sample 1571751 | NCBI WGS metagenome assembly OGIL01 (sample SAMEA2581964, study PRJEB24529) | metagenome | biome: Human gut stool | place: China | collected 2011 | reverse complement strand
GCTACCTTGAGAAGCTGAAAGATGGCTACGGACGGCTAGGGATAAAATTGGGGTACAACAAGACGGTGGAATTGGCAAAGTTCCTATGCAACAAGCGGATGGTCGTAAAAGAAGGGAAAGAATACAAATTCAATCGGGATTTCCATTATTGAGCCCCTATACCATAAAATCCCGGTGTGACATTTTTCTGTGACATTTCCCGACTTTACTTTAATGCAGGGGTGTAGATATGGGAATAAAGCAAAGCTATGGCAGGTTTCATCATACAAGTGCAATCTGCCATACTTCCTTTTGTATGTACACTAGAAACCGGACAGCATCTGCACTATTTGAAGTGAAGCTATACTCCATGCCGGGCTTGCCCGTCTGCCAGTAGTAAACCCTATGGGGGAGCCTAATACCCCACTCGCCTTTCGGCGGCGGGATGAGTGCCACTTAAAACAGCAAGCTGGGCACGGGAAAATCACTGTAGGGATTGGACATAGCACGATAAATTCTATCTCTTTTGTAGCCAACTATAATATCTGCTTTATGCATATAGTTCCCGCAGAAGAATCAGATAGGACTTTAACCAAGTTATGATTTGAGGCAATAGTTATGGCTGGCGCAAAAACACATCATGTGAAACTAGGGTAAGCCTACGATTCCTAAATGCGAGGTCTAGAACCAAAACTCTTGAATCCTTTCGGCAGAATATCGGACAGTCCCATGCTTTGGCTATTGGACATATTGTTGATTTTGTATCCCCTATTTTTGAGTTTGATTCGTCATGTCCATAGCCAAACTCACTATCAGAATCAAGTTACGAATATCCAATAAGCATACCACATACTCACTTACAAAAAATGCTTCATGCTATGGCAAACTGCTATCATGTATTCTGGCAAACATGATTTCCTTGACTGGATAATCTCAGCAACAATCCATCTTGAAAATCCGGCAAACAAGAGCTCATTCTCCGGCAACATCAATTATCGCGTATCGTTTAGTATGTCCAATCCAACAATGCCGCCGACCGGTTTAAGCAATTTATGCTTGGTTTGTGGCGCATTGAGGACAGATGAAAAGTCAGATTAAATCTGGAAAATCTTATTGCTGGTAAATACATGCTGTGTTACCTCCAAATCTCAGTCAATCAAATATGTGGTAACTGTTTTGTCCAAATGGTAATATTTATACAATAAATTCATTTAATTCTTCTTTCAACTGTTTCCAGCTCGGAAAATATTTAGTTAGTAAAGATGTATACTCTTCATTGTGCAATCTAACTTTAATATGTAACAATTCATGTACTACAATATATTCAATACAACGAACTGGTTTCTTGATTAATTCTAGATTAAAAATAATATTTTGTGTACGGTGATTACAACTTCCCCATAAAGTTTTCATTTGCTTGACCTCCCATTTGTTCACACTCACACCCAATATTTTTTCCCATTTGGCAATAAGTGGAGGAAGCATCAATTTGAGCTCCGCACGATACCATTCTCGCAACACTTCTGCTCGACGTGCTGCTGTTGTCCCTTCACGGACGTATAGTTTAATATATTCATTACCCTGAATTTCTACTTTTGCAGATGCATGATGATACAACACCTTTAAGCGATACCTATGACCTTTGAAGTAATGATTCTCGCCAGAGACATATTCGCGGGGCGTTTGACGACTCTGATCAAGAACCTGTGAAACACGTTGATTTATCCACGACATTTTCGTAATCAAGAATAATCGCACAGCCTCTTCTGCCATTCCAATAGGAGCAGACACATGAACACGAGCATTGGGTGGATATATTGTAAGATGCACATTCTTAATATTTTTCCACTCAACTTCCGCAGATATATTAGCAACCTCAATAATCGTCATTAGTATTCTCTTTGCGCAACTATTAGCTGCATTATATCATCTATGTTCACTTCAACTCCTTGCAAAACACGCTCAACAGCTCTCCGAAGAGCTTTCATCTTTTTCAAACCACTACTATCCATATCTCTGAAACCGTCACGTGCATTTGCTTTGATTGTTTCGTGAACTCGGAGAGCCAAAGTTTCATCTTTTCCAAGATTATCATAAAGAGCCTGTTTCCCTTTTGTATCAATTGTTGCAGGGTACTTTGTCTTGATAGTCGATCGAGCTTCTTTCAGTTTTTCGATGAGTTTTTTTATTAGTTCCTTGTATTGGATCTTACCGTCTTTCTGTTCTTGAAGCAAGTGGTTAAGCAAATCAGACATTTTATCAAAGTAGGCCGGATTGTTCGGTCGTTCACTGATAATCATTTTTCGCATATTTGCCGCCAAAATCTCTGCAACAGAACGCTCATTCTGCTTGATTTTCTTTGGCAGTGAATCGATTGCCTTATCACCCTGCGTATCAATCAAGTCGAGAAACGAAATATCAGCTAAATCGACCAGTTTTTCACTATCTTCAGCTCGCACATAGTTATCAATAAGCTGACGCATTGCCGGATCGTAATATTTAAGATCGAGTGCATCTCCACTTTTTAATTTTATCTCATCTTTGATATCATTGAAATAATCAACCTGCTTTTTGATGTCAGCAGCCTCCTCTGTGGTATAGCCAGCCTGTTCCATCTCATTGGCTATATCAATATAACGACGCACCAAACGCGACACAAGTTTATAGAAGGTCTCGCGTTTATTGGCATTCTCCTCACACTCTTTTTGCTGATCTTCCACAGGTGTTGTTTCGGCATATACAAAATACGCAAAATAGCCTTCTCGCGTTTGCGGATGTATCACTTCACACATCGTATAGACCGCTTGTAAAGATTCTTCCAAAGCTTTGCGACCTTCGGTAAGACGATCCGAAAGAAGGCCTTCGATATCGTCGTCATCATAACCATCAAATGCCCCATTTGTATAATCCTCGATTGCACTTTTTACTGCTCCAAACAGATCTTGGTAATCAATAATATATCCAAAATCTTTTTCCTCACTATCTACTCGATTCACACGGCAGATTGCTTGGAAAAGATTATGGTCGCGCATTTTTTTGTCAATGTAGAGATAGGTTGCCGACGGTGCATCAAATCCTGTCAATAGCTTATCTACGACAATCAGCAACTTCATGTCTCCGGGATGGTCTGTAAACTCCTTTTTCGCCCAAGTTTCAAACTGTTCCGGCGTTTTATCGCCAATCATCTTTTGATATACCTCATACTTGGTGAGGTCCTCGGTCTCTCCATCACCCTGATACTCGTCTTTTACCGATGCGGTACTTGCATCGTAACTTGTAACCACAGCGCAATGCCCTTTCAACTCTGTCGATTGAAAAACCTCCCAATAACGACATGCCTGATAAATACTGTCGGCCACGAGCATGGCGTTCCCATAACCACCTGCCAGAGCCCGCTTGGTGCTCATATCTTGACAAATATCTGCAACAATGCGGTCGATACGCTCCTTGCTGCTAAACAGCTTTTCCATCTTTGCCCAACGCTCTTTCAAAGCGGCACGAGCCACAGAACTCAACCCTTTTGTCTTCGTGTCAAACCACTCATCAATTTTCTCTCGTTTGCCCAAGTACTGTTCTACATTCCGAGCCTCATAGCGCAAGTCTAGAATAACCTTATCCTTTACTGCCTCATTAAACTTATAACTATGAATATACGAGCCAAAGGTCTCTATCGATTTCTTCTTATCCGTATGGAGCAGAGGCGTACCTGTGAAACCTATCAGCATCACATCGTTGCCCATGATATGCTTCATGGCTTCGTGAAGCATGCCTCCTTGTGTGCGATGACATTCATCAATAAAAACATAAATATTACCCTTCGCACAAAAGTCAGCCGGGAGCGATTTTGCCAATTCTTCAAGATACAAGTCGAGCGACTTACTTGCTTTCTTATTTCCTACCGATATGGCATCGCTGTCATTCTTATTGCCAAATTTATGAATCAACGTACAAATCAACCAGGGTTCGGCGGCATTGAGCATCTCAATCAGCTTACCGCCACTCTTGGCTCGTTGAATCTGCTCACCTACATCTTTAAAACCTGATTCTATTTGTTTATCCAGCTCATCACGGTCGGTAATGATTACCACACGAGCATCGCTTACGTTTTCACGTATCCACTGAGCCAGCCATACCATTGTAAGCGATTTGCCTGAACCCTGCGAATGCCATATAATACCGTTTTGCTTCTTGCGAACTCTGGGTTGAGCTGCTTTGACAGCGAAATATTGATTGGGACGTGCAGTCTTCTTTATCCCTCCGTCGAAGATGATAAAATCATGGATATACTCTAATAACCTTACAGGCTCAAAGAACTGCAACACACTACGATCCAGCTCATTGGGATACTCCTTTGCTGTAAAATGCGATGGCTGGCATGGCTCGCCACACGGTTCTTTCCAACGCAACCAGAATTTTTCGGGAGTTTTGATTACACCATAGTGCAATCCCTCCGTGTCGTTGCCTGCAAACAGCAACTGTATAGTCGTAAAGAATCGAGGAATATAACCGTCCTGTTGATTACGGATATTCTGGCGAATACCCTCATGGGCAGAGACCGTACTACGCTTGAGCTCGATTACAGCAAGAGCAATACCATTAACATACACGACCAGATCGGGGCGACGATCACTTGCGCCTTGAATGGTTACCTCCTCGGCTATCTGAAAATCATTCTCCATCGGGTTGGCCCAGTCGATAAGATGTACCATCTTTTTCTTTTCAGTCACCTCAGCCTGAATATTCACGCCATAACGCAAAAAGGTATATACCTCCTTGTTGGCATTATACAATCCGCCTCCAAGGGAGTTTGCCGACTGCTTGAGTTTCACGATTGAACTCCGTATCTCCTTGTCGGTATAGCCACGCCGCGAGAGATATGCTGTAAGCAACTTTTCTTCGATATTGGCGTTATCCTCACGAGTCTCCCAATTCCCAAGATAGGTGTACTTTAAGACATTCTTAAAAAGTCCTATCAGCCTGTTTTGCGTTACACGCTCCTTTGCCCCTATGTTTGTGTCCATATTAACTAAATATTTCTCGTTCCAACTCCTTGTATACAGAGGTATCTTCCGTAATTAGAGGTGCTAATGTGTCTCTAAAAAACGCATCTTTGGTATTACCACATTTTGTCATATTAAGAATACGTTTTAATTCAACATAAATTTCACCGCTCGCAGATTTTATATCATCAGCAGCGTTTCCTCTTGCAGTACTTGCTGCGATTTTTTCTGTTTTGGCAGTTATGCACTCAGCTATTTTATCTGGCTTACCAACAGCATTGCACAATTTTGTTATAATTTCATCGTCGAGTATGTAACTTTCAACATGACGTCGATTTAATACTTTTATACCTTTTGCAGTACACTCAGCGACTTCTTCCGTACTCTTATCATCTCGATCAACAAATTTAATAATTTCAGAGTTTTGCATCACTTGAGAAATTATTTTCATACTGATATTATTTGGATTCTCTATATCCAAACAAGAGCCAATCGACACAAACGAAGTTGTCGGATACTTAGATGAAAATATTTTACTATAAATCTGAGCATCAAAATCTTTATACTTTCGCCCCTTAACATCGCCTTCACAGAATACAATTCTTTCTGGTGCAATTAATTTGGCGAAATCACCAAAAGCGAGTTCTACAAATTTATTCCAAATAGTTTTGTCTATAGTTGTTGGTGTTATCGTTGTCTTTTCATCAAAATCTATATTACTAAAATCCAAAAAAACCACACTCCCAGGATGTTGGCTCTCGAGTTCTTTTGCTTGTTGCAACATCCCTATCGAATGTGTTGCGAGCCAAAGTTGAGACTGATCATTTATCAGATTATACATTTCTGCCAGTAATTTAGCTTGCAATGCTGTATGCATATGAGCTTCAGGCTCATCAATACAATAAACGGTATTGTCAAAGTACTCTCCTTTAATAACTAGATCAAGTATAATATCAAAAGCTGACTTTTCTCCTGCAGATAAATTTTTATAATGAAAATTGAGAGATCGCCCTTTAGTAAAATAGAAACTTCCATTTACTAATGGTTCTCCAATAGACGATAACTGCAAATCATCAAATACACGACTTAACGATTCTGCAATTTTCCCAATAAGTTCTTGTTTAAGAGACTTTACTGTTTTATCTTCATTTGCAGCACTAAAAACACCAGAAAGTGTATGTGAAACCAATCGTTGATAATTTTCGGAAACACTGGCATCTGTGGTCATTAGCGTGTTAAATTTAAAATTATTTTTAGGATCATTCTGCTTTGATAAGGTCTGAGTCGTAAAATCAGGTTCGTTTCTATGTGCCGTACGAAAATAAAAGCATCCTTTAATGTTATCTGCACTATTTAATGCTTCATCGTATGCATTAATTGTTACTCTACCATCATACCATGTTGAGGATTTAACATCTTGGACATCTCCACTTTTAACAAAATAATCCACATCAGAACTGTTCCATGAACGATATCCTTTATACTTATACCAATGATTAAAGGCCTCAAAAATAGATGTTTTTCCACATCCATTTGGTCCCACCAAAACCACTAATTTGACAGATTCTGGTATATCCTTAATCGTTAAATCTGTGAATCTCTTAAACTTATTCAGATGTACTTCTTGTATCTTCATATTCGGTTGATTTTTAATCTTATTTGACCCGTTAATAGCTTTTGCATCATGCCCGATTTTAAGAGGCTATATTTGTCCCGTTTGGCTTCAAGGTCGGCTATCTCCTTATCCATATCGGTCAGAATTGTAGCTATTGCTGTCTGTTCTTCTCTATCTTTGGGTATGGATATTGTCAATTGACTATACTCTGAAATCCAATATCGTTGATGATCTTTAAGCGGAAAATCTATCTGCTGCATCAACTCATATACTAATCGCAAATCGTAATCATTGTTTTTTAGTGAAAGCACCTTCATTGCTGATGACTTCACCTTAAATGGATACGATATATATTTACTATCCGTAGTAAAATCATCGAAAATAATAACAGGCAACTTATTGTATATGCCAAATTGTTCAGTCGTATAACCTAATATCCGAGATTTACCTGCAGTAAGGACAGGAATACCACTATCAACATAGTCAGTTGATACAACTAAATACGGCTGAGGCTGTTCATAATCTAAAATCTCACCTAACTTCTTTTCTACCCATGAGTCGGTAAAGCCTGGAAGGCGTTTTTTGCCGGTTAGGAGTTGTTGCATCGCCCCTTGCTTAATCAGGCGTTTCTTGGCGATTTTCTTATCCAATGCTGCAATCAATCCATCTATATCACTCAGCGCTTCCGCAATAGCCCGCTGCTCAGCAATAGTTTTCGGGAAAACAATCTCAAGAGAATTAAGAAGATTCTTATTTAATCCACCGCGTCCACCATCTCCAGATGAAAGCAATCGTAAATAATCATACTTACTATCTACAACATAATATAAGTATAGCGAATCGTATTTATCATTAGGTAGTATTGCTGCTATTGATTGATTGGTACATAGAGAAATATAATTATATGCAGCTGTCCCTCTCGTTTTCCCCTGTCCCGCTTAACCAATTAACACGCAAAATGGAGGTATCATATGTGTACTTGAATTTAATAATCCTTCAGTAGTTATTCGACCTTCAACATCAAAAACAAATTTCTTATTTAGTTCTCCAGAACTCATCCACATAATATTTCCACCCCAATACTCCGGTCGTAGAGTACTAGGAGTACCGCCCGTAATAATCGAGGTAAAATCCGATATTCGTTTTACCTCCCAATCATCGGGTATTATTCCCAACTCGGTTTGCTTATATCCTTGTGGTATATCCATTACTTACGTTTTAATAATATTCAATTACCCCGCTTTGTAACCTCGATTCTCATATCAGTATCCCATCTGTTTCAAATGTGCTGCAACTTTTGCCTCTAGGTCGGTTATATCGGCATCAATCTCGGGAAGCGTTTGGGCATAACGCTCTGCAAGAGCCAATACTTTGGAGGTAAGTTGCTGACTGATTCGTTGCATCTCACAGTCAAGACGCAAGGCAAGCGATGTGAACCACTTTTTCTCGATAACCAGGCGCTTGATTTCTGCCTCGGACAAATCGGCATACTTGACTACCAAAGCAGTAAGCAAGTCATACTTACGTTCTTTAATCAGTTTCTTATTGAGTGATATATCGCCTTTTAGATCGAGGTACTTTTGCAGTACGGCAATCTCTTCGGCATCAGTTCTCTTATCGAGTGCCTTAATTCGTTTTTTTACATTGGCATCGGTCATCTTACTATCGGGGAAATTGTCCTCATCAAGATAATTATCCGCTTGTTCCTCGACCAGTTCAGCAAGCTGCGCCTCATTTTGCCCCAGCAACTCTTCAGCAGCAGCGATAACATCCCGCTTTTCTGCAAAATATTCATCAATAACAATTGGTACAGGAAGCAGGTCGCAAACGACATCTTCGGGAGCGACGGCCTTTTTCTCCTTCTTCTTTTCGTCTTTCTTCTTGGAAGCAGGCTGTGGAGTGTACAGTTGCACCGTCCAGCCTCCGGACGAAATCATATAACAATCATCCTGCATCGTTTCGCTCCAGTAATTCATCAGGCAGTCATAGACATCATACGCATCGACAAGCGACTTATCAACCCTGAAAATCTCTAACAATGAGTTGCTCAGTTGCTCAATAAGTTTCTTGGGTGCAAATCCGGATACGAGGGAGTAAAGTTGTTTGCGATGACAATTACACCACTCCGTAAAACTACTCTGAAAAGCATCGCTCTGCTTACGGAAATCAATATTCTCGGCAACGGCATCACGTACCGCATCCGGGTTACACTCCAGAGAATAGTAACCTTTACGTGTAGGATGGTCGCAAAAGAGATCATTACAAAGTGACGGGCACACTTCCCAATAGGCCTCAAGTTGATCTATATCGTGTTTGGGTAGACCTCCATGAAGGTGTGCATCGATATCTTGCAGAATCTCAGTGTCGGGAGCAGATACATAACGAGGAATATTGAGATTGTAATCGTTACGCTCAATCTCCTCCATAGGCACAAAGCGCGCATAATGAGGTACATCGCGCTGTGTTTGCCAAACATCGACAATGCGGCGAATATCCTGTTCCCGCAGACGATTCTTTGCTCCGTCTTTAATATATCCATTCTTAGCATCGATCATAAACACCCCTTTACGACCTGCTGCTTCCGACTTCTCAATGATAATGATACAAGCCGGAATACCTGTACCATAAAAGAGATTAGCTGGTAGTCCTATGATTCCCTTAATGTATCGTTTCTCTGCAACGAGATATTTACGAATCTGAGCCTCTGCATTACCTCTAAATAGAACGCCATGAGGCAAAATGCAAGCTGCACAACCGGTCTGTTTCAGAGAGCGCACAATATGGAGTAGAAAAGCATAATCACCATTCTTTTCCGGAGGAACTCCGATTTTAATACCCTCTCCCCAACGATGGTATACATCCTCAGTCTTTGCACTTTTCAACCAAGACTTTGTAGAAAACGGTGGATTTGCGACAATGTAGTCAAATGTCTTGAGTTGGTCGTCATCTTTGAACTGAGGGTCATTAATCGTGTCTCCCTGCTTGATGTCAGCATAGATCTCATTATGGAGAATCATATTCATTTTTGCCAAGCCAACGGTTGCATTGTCTTGCTCCTGGCCATAGATGGTCGCTCCATCTGGAGTCTCACATATAGCACGCAGAAGCAGAGACCCCGAGCCACAAGTAGGGTCATAGATAGTTGTCTTTTTCCCATTTCTGGCATTGCCCAATCCGATGACTTTGGCCATCACACGACTGACCTCTGCCGGTGTGTAGAATTGACCCTTACTTTTACCGCTCTCGGTGGCGAAATTTTTCATTAAATACTCGTAAGCATCTCCTATAAGATCGTCATCGGCAGCTCTGTTTTTGCTAAAATCGAGGTTCTCATTCTGGAAAACTGCAATGAGTTTACTGAGAGTTTCAACCTTATCCTTTCCCTTACCGAGCTTGGCATCGTCTTCAAAGTCGGCAACAAAAACGCCATCAAGTTGATTAGCCTCGGCAAGTGCTGCCATCTTTTTATTCATCTCCTCCCCAATATTCGGATTGCCTTTGAGGGCAACAAAATCCTCAAAGTAACAGCCGCCAGGAATATCAATATCAAACCCTTCGTCACTGCGACTCTTATCGCTGATGTACTTAACGAAAAGAATTACCAACACATAATCCTTGTATTGGCTTGCATCCATACCGCCACGAAGCTCGTCGCAGCATTTCCACAATGTACTATATAGTTCTGACTTTTTTACTGCCATAATGATTTATCTTGTTTATAATAAATTCATTTAGTTTTTTCATTTATTATTCCGCTATAATAGCCAAATCAATCATCTAATTCTCTTGCGACTTCCGGGAAGTTGTCCTTTATGGTTCCCTGAATGCCTCCATGTATCGAATATTGTTTGATTTGAGTAACTTGCGTTTTTGAAGATTCATGCTCATCTTTGGAATATAGTATAGGAATTGGCTCAGACTGATAGCAATTTTGATTGTCTGTAGCCATATACCGTATCTCGTATGCTTCCTCAAAAGGCGTAATAAGATATATTCTTATCGATGCGCCAAAAGCATATAGCGATTGACGACTTAATTCGCCTGGTAAAATACATTTTGTCTCCCCTTGCCGTACTTGAATATATTCACTTTTAGGTTTCAATTTTATATCCAAATGTGTTCGAGGTTCATATATTATAATCCGGTACACTTCTACCGGATATGAGTTATTTTTAACCTGAATCTTCAGTCCCCACATCAAATCATCCTTCAAACTTATCTGAATTTTCGGATATATATTGCTTCCAGCTTGAATACGTTCCAATTGATAATGACGAGAAAACATCTCTGCCATTTGCGACAGGCTGTCAATCTGCTTCTGTGTCCCTTTCTGATTTATGAGAACAAGAACAAAAGTTGCAGCTGTAGCCAAGGCACCTAAAGCCATTATACAATCAACAATTATTTCGAATGACATATTAGATATAAAACTAATTAATTACACAACAATGATTCAAAACCCTTGCCTCCTTAACCACTCGCCCATAAAGCGGTCATATATCATGTAACCGCCAGAAGTCTGATAAACCTGTTCGTTTCCCAGCAGTTTCTTCAATGCTGCACTCACGCTACTTGCAGCACGAAGCCTGTAGGCGCTGATAAAATCCCCGGCCAAAACTTCCTTGACACAGCCCTCCTTGGCGATTGCTTTCAACAGTCGCACCTGACCGGAAGAATATGCTTTCAGCATGTCTGCATAAGTGTAGCTGTACTCGGATAAAATCTGATCTATGGCGTATGCAACCAGTTTCATATCCACATCGCGGTCGTATCCATAGAGGCGATTAAGAAGACACTGCACATACCAGGTATGTCCTTCGTACTTTTCATAAATCGAATTGAAAATATCCTGAGACAGTTCCAGATTATGTAAAGAAAAATGCCCTGTAGCAAAATTTGCGTATTCATCCTGTTGTATCGGTCCGATTGTGAGAGGTTGCGTACTTTGATAAAACGGCCTTTTCGATGAAGTGAACATCTCTTGCATCATATGCTGCTTGCTGCCGGCAAAGATGAAGTTCACATTGGACAGGAACTGAATATAGGAACGCAACAAAGCCTCGACTCCTTTCTCCGGATATTCTGTAATCTGCTGGAACTCATCAATGGCGACATAGCACCGTTTCTCCGATGAACCCAAATACTCGAATATCTCTTTCAAAGTATTTTCTTCCTCTGCCGGAGCCACATCTATCGTCACCTTAGGAACACCTGTCAATTCATCAAAAGTAAAGACAGGACGGCAACTTCGGACAAATTGACGTATCCGACTCAAAGCCTTTTGCGGAACGGAGTCCAACTGCCCTAATACCGTACTGGCAAACAATCTTACAAAATCTCCTAATGACTGGGTTGAGTATGTATCCAAATAGAAAGTGACAATATCAGGCTGTTCCTCTTTCAAACGATAAAAAGCATGACGGACCAGTCCTGTCTTACCCATACGGCGTGGTGCTATCAATGCCACATTGCGCCCATTGTGGAGCGCATCAAGAATAGTTCCTGTCTCCTGCTCTCTGTCGCAAAAGAATTCAGGACTGTAATATCCCGAAATGAGGAAAGGATTATTAGGCTTCATATTATTCCAATTATTTCCATTATTTCGTTACAAGTTTATCGTAATGCAAATGTCGCGATAAAAAATAAGATGGCAAAATAATCTGATTAAAAAGTAAAACATACTCATTCGTCCGATTTCTCAAATCCTTCCGAGGCATTTGCCACTAACGCCTTTCCTATTTCCAACTGCAAAAATTTAGGCAACCGAAGCAGCTTTGACATAAGTTGACTGTAAGTGAACTCAACTCTAGTATCCAGTATCGGTTCTTCTTCAATGTCCATATCAATCCTTTCTACAGACTCGGATCCTTCGATAAAATCGGAACAGTCTGGATTCTCAGGCCAATTTTCTATCGTACCGTCACTATTGATCCTCAAACGGATATAGTCTCCACAGTCATCCGAATCCGGAACCAGACCGTTTGGCACATAACCGGCTATCTTGCATATCACCTTTTTATCTTTATCGAGCAGGAAATATGTTCCGCTGTCGCATATCTTGGCCTGCAGGTACAGATCCCCATATTCAGGCTTCCAATTCAGCAGTTTATGTGTTTTCAAATCGATTATTCCCGACCACATACCCTTAGCAACTAGCGGATATTTGTTCTCATAAAGTTCCCCCATCCATGCATCCGTATAGCTGCACATTTCCTCGTTATATGGGAAATATATCATAAGATAATGCGCAATCTCACTCAATTCCCGCTCCGTAATGCCTATCAAAATCTGTTTTGCCATAATCAGTAATATTAATAGTAACTATTCAAACTTCATCATATCCGCCAACTGGACAAAATAATCGTTTGACCAGATGTCGAGTTCCTTGGGGTTCCTGACAAACGGAAGGACATCGTTCTTTACTTGATTGATATTAGTCGAAGCCAATCTGTCTTTCAATTGAGCCATGAACGCTGCCTGCCCGATTTCTTCATTGTTAAACTGGCGGATACGCTCTGCGAGATGGGCAAAATCAAGAGGAACATTGTGGCGGACATACCATTCAAAATCATACCAGTCACGACCTTTCACCCTGTTTTTCCAACCCCTATACACCAATGCGTGCATCTTCCCGGCAAACAAATCCGGTAAAGTGAAACAGCGTGTCATGAAGGAGTGAGGCTGTAGAAGCAGCTTTTGCTCAGTCCTGAAATTCAACGGTGGCTGGGTATCAACTTCAATTTTGATTTTTATGGATTTATCGGTCTGGAAAGACAGGTCATATACATCCGTATTGTCTTTCAGGAAAGCGGATTCCACCTTACCAAAACTCTTTTTGTCTTTCTTTTTAATCTCCACCTCACGACCGACAATGGCAAATTCATCTATTATCGGCTGGAAGTATTTCGTGCAATCGACCTTGTCCTCGGCAGCCAGGAGGGAAAAAT
>OGIL01001301.1_pt1 | contig 13564 bp, 9 predicted proteins | sample 1571751 | NCBI WGS metagenome assembly OGIL01 (sample SAMEA2581964, study PRJEB24529) | metagenome | biome: Human gut stool | place: China | collected 2011 | reverse complement strand
TTTTTCTCCTTTCAAAAGTCAATCTTCTCATCATTTTTATTGTATATAAAAACTTTTTGCATATTGTTTCTTGTCGCTGCAAATGTCATCATACGATGGCAGCATCTGTGCATCGTACACTGCATCTAAATTTTTAGCACGATAAACACATCCATCAATAAATGTAATATCTTCTACTGCAATCCCACTGTCCAGTGCTTCTGCCACTGCAACTATCGCGCGTTCTCCCATGCCATATATTGCAATATCTGCCTGCGAATCCACCAAGATCGAATGTTTCACGCTGTCTGACCAATAATCATAATGTGCCAATCGGCGAAGACTAGCCTCGATTCCTCCGATAATGATCGGAACCTGTTTATACACTTTACGGATCAAATTGCAATAAACTACGGTTGCATGATCCGGACGTTTTCCAATAACGCCTCCCGGAGTATAGGCGTCTTGATGGCGTCTTTTCTTGGAAACAGTATAATGGTTCACCATTGAATCCATATTTCCGGCGCACACCAAAAAGGCAAGCTTCGGCCTGCCATAAATCGCAATCGAATTTTCATCCTTCCAGTCTGGCTGTGAAATGATTGCCACTTTATATCCATGTGCCTCTAACACACGGCTGATGATCGCCGGTCCAAAAGATGGATGATCCACATAGGCATCTCCGATCACATAGACAAAGTCCGGCTGTTCCCAGCCCTTTAATTGCATTTCCTTCTGCGTGAGTGGGAGGAACCGCTCATCATATGTATATTCCACACCATGTTCACGCAATGTTTTCTTCTTATTTTCCACGTATTTCTATCCTGTCTCTTACTCTTCCAAGGTTCTTCCGTCCTTGATATAATAATGGGCTGTTCCTGCACCTGTCGCAACAACCTGATCCGGATTCTTGATGTTCACAACCGGGACACCAATCTTATCCATAATAAGCTTGTCCATACCAAATATCTTGCTTCCGCCTCCGGCAAGGATAATACCATGCTCGGATATATCGGAAACCAGTTCCGGTGGTGCCGCCTCCAACATCTCCCGAACGGAATCCAAGATCTGATCTGTCTCCTCCTGACACGCCTCGATCATCTCAGAGGATTTGACTGCCATCTTCGTTGGAAGTCCGCGCACCAGTTCCTTTCCACGTGCATACCCGATCGCATCCTGTTCCCGCGGATACACAGAACCAATGTCCTTCTTCAACTGTTCGGCAGAGCTTTCGCCCAGCAGCACATTATGACGTTTCCGCATATAACGGATGATTGCCTCATCGAAATCATCGCCACCAATCTTGATGGAACTGCTATGCTGCACACCGCCTCTTGCTACGATTGCAATATCCGTCGTTCCCGCACCGATATCCACAACCATCGCACCAACTGCCGACTCAATATCCACACCTGCACCGATGGCTGCCGCAAATGGTTCCTCAAGCACATACACATTCTTTGCACCGGTACGGTATACTGCATCACACGCTGCACGCCGCTGTACGTCCGTGACACCACTTGGCACACAGACGCAGATGTTTGGTTTGCCCCAGATCTTTCGTTTTGCAATCGCTGACTTCACATAGATCTTGAGCATACGCTCCGTCATAATATAATCGGAGATAACACCATTCCGGATCGGACGTGTCACCTCAATATCCTCCGGTGTCTTTCCAAGCATCTTTTTGGCTTTATTTCCAACCGCAATGATCTTTTTACTTTTAGCCTCATATGCAACCACCGATGGCTGGTTGACTACGATTCCTTTGTCTTTTATGTATATGACCGTATTCGATGTTCCAAGGTCTATACCGATATCTATATTTACCACGTTTTATACCTCTTATCTTCTGGTTTCTTATTTATCATCCCGTCTATTGGCTTATCACGTAAAAAGCCGATGCTTAAATTATAAGCATCGGCTCTGATTTTTTCAACGATTATTTAAAATCTTCACTTAGTAAATATTTCCGGCTGGAACCTTTTGCCTTCTCACGATCGTCACATTTGAGCATTGCCTCATCGCAAGCCTTGAGCATACGATCGATATTTCCAGACTCCATTGCCATCAGGAGATTCTTTACAGTGCCTTCTACAGAATCATCTGTCTTAAAGCCCTGCTGTTTGAAATATCCCTTTGCAATCGCAAGCATATCCTGTGTAGAAATGCCTTCCATATTGATCTGGTGTGTAAACTTATCCTTGGCATCTCCAGTCGCTCCAAACAAGCGGTTGATAGACTCAGTCGCACCTGTCAGAATCACAACAACATCGTTTACATCCTTGGCTGTAAGTTTCATCAGCTCTGTCATCTTATCTGGTGCGATCAGACCTGCATTTTCAACAACCATACATCCACCGGCAAGCTTTGACATTGCATCTGCAAGTTTAACCTTGTTCAATGCCTGTGCCTTGATCTTCGCGATCGTCTTCGCCTTGCAGATTCCCATATCGTAGAAGCTTCTTGCGAAATCTTCTCCGACACTGGTCAGACCAAATCCGTGATCACCCATCATACATACGTTACGATTCTCCTGATCAACAGTAATGGCATTGAATGTATCCACGAGACTCTTTCCGGATTTCTCCATCTTTGTATACTTTTCAAGGTAAGATGCAGCAAGTGGAAGTTTTCCTTCCTCCGCTGGCTGTGTCAGGTCGATCTGAATGCTGTCTGCCTGCTCTGCCGCCTTCAGCGCTTCCTCTTCGGCCTTCTTTGCAGCCTCTAAGATCTTGCGGGCTTCCTCAGCCTTCGCCTTTGCTTCCGCCTCTGCCTTTGCAGCTTCCTCGGCTGCCTTCTTGCGAGCCTCTTCTTCTGCCTTTGCAGCAAGTTCTTCCGCTGCCTTCTTCTTTGCTTCCTCTTCGGCTTTCTTCTTTGCTTCCGCCTCTGCCTTCTTCTTTGCTTCTTCTTCAGCCTTCTTGCGTTTCTCTTCCTCAGCCTTTGCCTTTGCGGCTTCTTCCGCTGCCTTCTTTGCATCTGCCTCTGCCTTCTTACGAGCTTCCTCAGCTGCCTTTAGTGCTGCCTCTTCCGCCTTCTTTGCTTCTTCTAAGATACGCATAGCCTCTTCGGCTTTCTTACGGGCTTCTTCGGCTGCTTTCTTTGCTTCTTCCTCAGCCTTCTTACGGGCTTCTGCTTCGGCTTTCTTCTTGGCTTCTTCCTCTGCCTTCTTCTTTGCTTCCGCCTCTGCCTTCTTCTTTGCTTCCGCCTCTGCCTTCTTCTTTGCCTCTGCTTCGGCTTTCTTCTTTGCTTCTTCCTCAGCTTTCTTCTTTGCTTCTGCTTCGGCTTTCTTCTTGGCTTCTTCCTCAGCACGCTTCCGATTCTCTTCTGCACGCTTTGTTGCTTCTTCTTCTGCCTTCTGTGCCTGTTCTAAGATACGCTTTGCTTCTTCGGCTTTCTTCTTTGCCTCTTCCGCCTTCTTCAAAGCTTCCTGCTTTGCCTTGGCTCTTGCCTCTTCCTCAGCCTTCTTGCGGGCTTCCTCGGCTGCTTTCAGACGTGCCTCTTCCGCTTTCTTACGTTTTTCTTCCTCTTCTGCCTTGAGGCGTGCCTCCTCGGCTGCACGTTTCTCAGCGGCTGCAGCTGCACGCTGTCTGGCTGCTGCTTCTGCGATTCTACGCTCCTGTGCAGCTGCCTTTTCTTCTGCCTCTTTCAGCTTCTTTCTTCTGGCTTCTTCTTTCCGCTCAGCTTCCTCAATAGCCGCCTTCTTCTTGGCTGCCTCTGCCTCCGCTGCCTTCTTCGCCATCTCTTCCTGCGCCTTTTTCTTTTCTTCCTCTGCCTTATTCTCAGCATCGCCATACTGCGCAAGCTTTGATATCTCTGCACCCAGAGCATCCTCATCCTCATCGCCAAGATCGTACATACTCTTCACATCATTGGTTGGAGTACTCCGGTTTGGCACAATGCTGATGATATCATCTGCATCATCCTTGGATGCTTTGTTCTCCTGTGCTTTCCACTCTACACCATCGGAAATAATCGTTGTATTTCCCTGTTTTGTAAAGGATGCTTCCTCTTCTGCATCATCCCCATTGATTACCTTTACATCGCCACTGCCACCGAATAATTTTGTAGGACGCAATCTTGCTTTTTCATCATCCTGAGCCTTTTTCTTCTCAGGTGCTTTCTCTTCCTGCTTGTTACCCATGTCAATATTGAGACCAAGTCCTCCAGATGGCTCTGTAGCTCCAAGGCTACCGCCCAGTCCTCCAAGTCCTTTGCTCTCTGTCTTGCCACCTGACAGTCCGCCACCTACTGGTGCTCCAAGTCCGCCGCCAGCCGGCTTATCTAAGGATTTTCCAGACTTATCTGCCTGAATGCCAACACTCATGCCAAGTCCTTCATCACTTGCCTTCTTTGGCTCTTCCTTCGCAGGTTCTGCTGCCTTTGCAGGTGCCTCTTCTGGTTCCTCGTCCTCCAATTTAATACCAAGTTCTGCAGCTTTCTTACGACGCTTCTTCTCTTCGATTTTCGCAAGTTCTTCTGCTGACAGAGTTTTGTATTTTGGCTTATTGTGGTCTGCAGCAGCTTCTCCCGCATCTGCAGCTCCAGACAATTGCATTGCTTCCTGCTCTTTTTTCAGTTTTGCAGCCTTGGCAGCCTTCTCTTTTTCTACCTGTGCTCTTACTGCAGCAATCAATGCTTCTCTTTGATCAATAGCCACTCCCATTGCCTCCTTTCAGTCATACCTTCTCTCGGTCATATCTTCTCGTCAAGAATTATCTGTATTCTTTTACACGTTTTAGCAAATTCTTCTTAACAGAATCTATCTTCAAAGATGCTTTTAACTCATCTCGTGAAGGTCCTTTTTGTACCGGCTGTTCCTCTTTCACCTCAGCCTTTGGTGTTGTTGGAATCGCATCCATGCTGATACCAAGGGATGCAAGCAATGCTTCCGCCTCTCTCTGCATCTGCTCTTCCTTCTGCATGTTCTCCGTCATCTTATCCTGCGCTTCTTCCATGATCTCGTTGAAATTATTTTCAACAACTTTCACTTCTTTGTGATAATCCGGGAATAACGATGACTTGAATACCGGAAAGTCCAACTTCTTTTTTTCCGGTTTCGTTGTAAACGGAGCTACGTGGAATTCCTCTTTCGGTTCTTCCTCCAGCTCCTCGATTTCTTCCTCTGTCTCTGGTTCTTCTTCAACAGCTTCTTCTACTACTGTCTCCTCGATCTCCGGTTCTGACTCGGATTCCACCTCTGGCTCCAGTTCTACAACCTCTGGCTCCTCAATTTCTACCTCAACCTCCGGTTCTTCTTCGACAGTCTCTTCAATCTCCAGTTCTGTCTCCGGTTCTTCCTCAACAACATCTTCTACTGTCTCTTCGATCTCCAGTTCTGGCTCGGCTTCCACCTCTGGCTCTGGTTCTACGACCTCCGGCTCCTCGATTTCTTCCTCTGCCTCTGGTTCCTCTTCGACAGTCTCTTCAATCTCCAGTTCTGCCTCCGGTTCTTCTTTCACAGCTTCTTCCACCGTCTCTTCGATTTCCGGTTCGGCTTCAATCTCTGGCTCCGGTTCTACAACCTCTGGCTCCTCGATCTCTTCCTCAACCTCCGGTTCTTCCTCCACAGTTTCTTCAATCTCAGGTTTCGGTTCCGGCATCTTCATCTCTCCGAATTCATCATCCACAGTTTCAGAGAAATCGTCAACCTCATATTCTTCCTCAAAATCTTCCGGCGCCAGTTCCACTGTCTGGAATTCAAACGTCGTTTTCTTGGCTGTTGTCACTTCTGCTTCCTTCGTCTCGGTCTCCTGCGTCACATGTTCCTTGGATGCAAGTTCCTCAATCGTATCCGCTTCTGCTTCAAAACCATCATCTTCATCTACTACGACTACATCTTTTGCAATTGTCCCTTTTCCATGTCTCATATCTTCCGCCTGCCCTGTTGTCTCTGCAATCTCTGATGAAATGTCACTATTTGATTCTTTCGGCTCTTCCGATGGTTTTACATCTTCCGATTCCGATGTTACTTCTTTTGTTTCTTCTATATCAGCATCCGTTGTCTCAGATTCTTCCTCGTGTTTCTTTCTCTTCCGTCTCTGGAAAAATCCCTTCTTTTTTTCTTTTTCCGGTTCTTCCGCTTCTGTCTCAGACGCTTCCTCTGCCGTTTTTTGTTCTGATGTTTCTGTCACAGATGCTTTCTCTGCTGTTTCTTGTTCTGTCACAGTTGTTTCCTCAGACGTCTTCTGTTCTGTCTCATCCGCAACTATCTCAGGTGCTTCCGCTTCGGTATCCTTTTTTTCTTCGGTAGCAGATTCCACTTCCGTCTCCGCCTTCTCAGCTTCCGCCGCTGCCGCAGCTTCTGCCTTTTCCTGCTGCTTCTGTTTTTTCAACAGCCTCTTTTCTTTCCGTTGCTCTTCGCGTTCCTGCTTTTTGAGCATCTTCTGCACTTTCTTCTCCGAACCGGCAGGTGTATATGAATCCTCATACATGATCGTGATCTCTGCCTCTTTCGGATGCATCCGCAAATCATCGGCTGCAAGCAGCTCCTGTTCTTCTGCACGAAGTGCCTCCATATCTGGATCATCATCTACAGCTTCAGTGTCCGCATATATATCGAAATATGTATCTACCTTTACTTTTCCAGCTTCGATATCCAATATAATCTGGCTGTTATCGGAATTCTTGAACGATGCATGATATAACTCAGCCAGCGTCGCCGCCTCGTTCTGTTTTTCCTCTTTCTTGTAAAGCAGATATAACTCAAAGCTCCAGTCATAGTCCAGATTGTGTGCATACCCGGCAATCAATGGTTCCAGCGTCTTGTAATCGTCCGCATGTTCATGCTTATTCCAGACATATTCCATGTCCCGGCTGTCATATGCATTGGCATCAAACATATACATATCGTAATACGTCTTTGCCAGCTGGAAATATCCCATCCGCAAATACAGCTCCACAAACGTATACAAAACCCGCTTCGATTCCGGTCCCAGACGATGCGCCATGATCAGACATCGTCTGGCATCCTTATATCTATCATTTTTTATGTAAATCTCTCCACACAGTCTCAGGAACTGTGGGTTCAGGGATTTTGTCAAATCCTGATGTTCCACTAACTCAAGTGCCAGACTATATTCTCTGGAATTCGCCAACTCTTTAATTTTATTTACACTCGCCATGCTGAGTCCTGCGCCCATGCCCTGTCACCTCTGCCAGTTTCATTTTACTTAGTGTCCTTCAAAGACCTTTTCTACCTTCTCGATTACGGTGTCTTTCATGTTGCCTCTTGTCTTTTCATACTGCAATCCTGACTCCATAATCTCCAAAAGTTCCATTCTGTACTCGCTATCAATATCCTTGATGTATTCCATCAATACATCCTTCAGTTCAATGACATATTCCTTCGTCTGCATCTTTGCAAGCATCTCATCTGGATTGAACTTCGATGTACTCTTCATGTCTTCCTGCTTACGTCCACAGATCAGACATTCATCTGCACCAGCCTCGTTTACATAACCACAGTTACATGTCCAGATCATGCCATCGGTACGATACTTCTCGACTGCATCAATACCACGTTTCTCTTTAAGTGCAGATAATCTATGTAACGGCATGCTGACATCGATTGGCTGGTCGTTGCACGCGAATACACCACGGCTTGTCACATATTTGGAGATGCGTACCTTTGCATCCTTCAAAAGCAGAATATCCTTTGCAGGAAGCTTACACTCCATATCCTTGGATTCGATCAGAGAAACATTTCCTTTCTCAAATACAAAATCCAGATCCTTTAACAGCAATCGTTCTTCATACAGGTTTGTCAGCTCGACGTCTGCACGGATTGCACGAATATCATCTTTGTTATAATTAAAGAAATCTGTAGAAATTGTTACCCCATTCTTAGAACCACGTAACCATACACGTACCGGTCTTGGCACCAGACGATTATAGTAGTTGCTGACATACAGAGATTTTTCTGTAACTGGATTCTCCTCTGGCTTCTTCTTCAGGCGAACAGCTGTACCAGAAGCGATCGTTCCTACGGAATAGCTTGCAAACTGTGTATAATTCAGTTCCACGCCAATTACCGCATCCGCTTTCTTTCTTGCTGCGATTGTCTGCAAACGCTTCAGTGCTGTCTCATTTACCTGCTCCAGCTTGCCTGTCAGCTTCTCACTCTCGGAATCTGACATCTCACTCACACCGGCTGCAAACCCCTTGAAAAAGTTCGAGCTAAGTACCGACTGTACATTTACAAATCCCAAATACTCTACGATTTCGTAACCCTCAAAGCCCTGTCCGGACGTCAACATTACTTCTGTCATTTTTATTACCCTCCCAAAATAAAAATAATCGCTCAAATTTACCTTAAATGATACCATACTTCCGTCATATTTGAAAGACTTTTTGTATGATTTATAACATTTTCATCAATTATTTTGTGCATTTTATGCAAAAATCACCAAATTTCTAAAATGCTAATGGATTTTTATTCTCATATTTGTGGAAATAAAACTCCAAATCAAAATAGGTATGCTCATCGCTGTCCGCGATCATTTCCCAGTTCTCCAGTTCATCCAGATTCGGGAAATGTGTATCCGCTGCATAATCATAGTTGATCTTCGTCACATGCGCATATTTGCAATACGGAAGCAGCATCTCGTAGATCTGTCCGCCACCGATTACAAAAATTTCCTTATCCTCATATTTTTTCAGTTCCTCGAACAGTTCTTCTTTCGAGTGAACAACCGTACCCCCTCGCACGGTATAATTCGGATCAGTCGATAAAATGATATTATCTCTTCCCGCAAGCGGCAGGCCATTCGGGAATCCTGCCAGTGTCTTCCTTCCAAGTACAACGACATTTCCCATTGTCGTCTGTCGGAAGAATTTGTGATCCTCTGGTATTGATACGAGCAGATCGCCCTTGTTTCCAATCGCCCAGTTGTTATCTACTGCTACTATTAAGTCCATATTACCCTCCAAATATTTCGCTCTAAACCGCTATTGGTATGTTCTTGATCTGTGGTCCGGTCTGATAATCTTCGATTGTAAAATCATCAACCGTAAAATCATAAAAATCTTTGACATCTGGATTGAGTGTTACTTTCGGCGCCGGATACGTCGGCCGGCTGATCAGCTCTTCCACGATCGGAATGTGTCTGTCATAGATGTGTGCATCCGCGATCACATGTACCAGCTCTCCCGGTTCAAATCCAGTTACCTGTGCCATCATATACACAAGTGCCGCATACTGTACGACATTCCAGTTATTCGCTGCAAGCACATCCTGCGAACGCTGATTCAAAATGGCATTTAATTTGTTGCCTGTGACATTGAACGTCACGCTGTACGCACACGGATACAGGTTCATCTCGGACAGATCCTGATGCACATAAATGTTCGTCATGATACGGCGGCTGTATGGATTGTTCTTCAGATCATAGATCACACGATCGACCTGATCCATCATACCCTCTTTATATTTGTGCTTCACACCGAGCTGGTAACCATACGCCTTGCCGATCGAACCATCTTCGTCTGCCCACGCGTCCCAGATATGGCTGTGCAGGTCATGGACGTTATTTGATTTTTTCTGCCAGATCCAGAGCAATTCATCAATTGCGGATTTGATATAAGTTTTTCGAAGCGTGATCGCCGGAAATTCCTCCGCCAGATTATATCGGTTTACAACACCAAACCGTTTGATCGTATATGCCGAAGTCCCATCCTCCCATTTCGGACGCACCTTTTCGCCCTTCGTATCGTAACCGTTCTCAATAATATCCTTACACATCGCAATGAACAAATCATCTGCTTTACTCATGTTTTGTCTCCTTCTCCTATTTTGTGCAGTATTCACAGTCTCACTTGTGAATATGTGCCAATCTTATTTTTTCTGCTTGTATTTTTTTCTTTTTCTGTTAACATAATGCCCATGGAGGTACATTCTATGATTCCAAAAGAATTCGGGCCTCGTCTAAAAATTTCGCGTCGTCAAAAACATCTCAATCAAACCGACATTTCCAAACGACTCAATATTACAAGACAAGCCTACAGTAACTATGAAACGGGAAGATGTGCGCCGCCAGTCGATGTTCTAGCTGAACTTACACTGCTTCTCGAATATGATTTCTTTTCTATTTTTCTGGAAGCGGCTGCTTCCAAATTATTTCATTCCAATTTTCAATTTTATCCAGAAAGCGAGGATCTATCATGTCAGACACAACCACCTTTGGAGCTATGCTCATTCGTCTCCGACTCCACTCCGGTTACACCCAGAAAGAAATAGCCGCATCGACCGGCATCTCACGTTCATCGTATTGTCATCTGGAAGCGGACTACCGAAAGCCAACGATGGAATTTTTTATTAAGCTTTGCATCTTCTATAAGCAAAATCCCGTGAAGCTCCTGCTTCCACTTTTCCCGGAAGAATCCATGGATTCCCAGAAGCATTATCTGCAATATTTAAATTCGTTATGTGAAATCCGATACAAATCAGACACGAAGCGCAATCGAAAGCGCAACGTCAAATGCTGGTCTAAGAAATAGCATCAAAGTTGTTCCCGATCAGAAATCCGGCTTCCGCCTGTTTCCGGTTCTTCTCGTATGGATTACTCTCTGAATACTGGATCTGTGTCGTCGTCTCTCCACCTGCAACATACGTTCTGCCGCATTCCGGACAGACCCCCATCTTCAATGTTACATTCGCCGATATCAGCTTCGCGCCCGGCTTGCTGCTTTTCTGAATCGCATTTGCCACGTGCTCCCGTTCATGCGCACTTACCTTCGCGTATGATTCTCCTGCCGCAATCTTGCCCGGTGTCTTAAACGATACGTCCGGTTCATTCGAACCATCGACATACTCGCGGTTCTTACACGTCTGACATTCGACCGGCTTCACCTTCGTAGAAGTATCGACCGTATTGTCCGCATTGACCGGTGTGACGCGGCTGACACCGCTATATGGAATTATATAGTTGTTACTCATCGAACCAATATTCATTCCATCACCTCAAAAAATAAAGGTAACCAGACAGATAATCTGCATGGTTACCTTTATTTTACTATATTTCGCTTATATCTACAAGAGAAAGATTGTGGCGGTCAGATGACTCTAAGCTTGTAAGAAGCGCATGTGCGGTATCTAAGCTCGTGAGGACTGTCACGCCTGTCTCGATTGCATTTCGACGGATCACGAAGCCGTCCTTGCTGTGTTCTACTCCCTGGGATGGTGTATCGATAACAAGATCGATCTCGTGCGACAGGATCAGATCCAGCAGGTTCGGAGAAGGCTCCTCCACCTTGTTGATCGGTTTTGCCGGAACACCATTCTCATTCAGGACACGGCAGGTACTTCTTGTCGAGTAGATCTCATAGCCAAGTGCTGTAAACCGCTGTCCGATTTCTACTGCATCCAGCTTATCCGAATCCTTTACTGTAAGTATCATCTTCTTGTACTTCGGCAGATTCACGCCGTTTCCAAGGAACGCCTTGAACAACGCTTCGTTGTAATTCTTGGAGATACCAAGGCACTCACCGGTTGATTTCATCTCCGGTCCAAGGCTGATCTCGGCTCCACGGATCTTCTCGAAGGAGAATACCGGCATCTTGATTGCGAAGTATTCAGATTCCGGCTGTAATCCCGGTGTATAGCCCATATCCTTGATCTTCTCGCCTGTGATAACTCTCGTTGCAAGATCAACGATCGGAATACCGGTTACCTTACTGATATATGGAACGGTACGGCTTGACCGCGGGTTAACCTCGATGACATATACCTCATCCTGATATACAATAAACTGAATATTGATCAGTCCGATAACATGCAGGCTGTTCGCAAGCTTCTTCGTGTAGTCTTCCAGCACACGCTTGATCTTCGGTGTGATCGTCTGTGCCGGGTACACAGAGATACTATCTCCGGAATGGATACCTGCACGCTCGATATGCTCCATGATACCAGGAATCAGGATATCGTCGCCGTCACATACGGCATCGACCTCGATTTCCTTACCCATCAGATATTTGTCAACCAGAACCGGATGTTCCTGCTCATGCCGATTGATAATCTCCATGAACTCAATAATATCTTTATCCGAGATTGCAATCTGCATACCCTGTCCACCTAATACATAGGAAGGACGGACAAGAACCGGATAGCCAAGCTCGTTGGCAGCTTCTAATGCTTCCTTAACTGTAAATACAGTCTTACCGGCTGCTCTTGGGATACAGCACTTCTCCAGAATCTCATCGAACAACTCACGGTCTTCGGCTGCATCGACATTCTCAGCACTTGTACCAAGGATTGGCACGCCCATCTCCAAAAGTGCCTCAGTCAGCTTGATAGCTGTCTGTCCACCGAACTGTACAACCGCGCCATCCGGTTTCTCGATATTTACGATAGACTCTACATCTTCTGCCGTCAGCGGCTCGAAATACAGACGATCTGCGATATCGAAGTCTGTACTGACTGTCTCCGGATTATTATTTACGATGATTGTCTCATAACCCTTATTCTTCAAGGTCCATGTACTGTGTACCGAGCAGTAGTCAAACTCGATACCCTGTCCGATACGGATCGGACCGGAACCAAGCACCATGATCTTCTTCTTATTCTCATCCACCTCGACTTCGGATTCGCCATCGTAGCAGGAATAATAATATGGTGTCTCTGCTTCAAACTCAGCCGCACAGGTATCAACCATCTTAAACGAAGCAACGATTCCGTTTTCATGGCGCATATCGTGAATCTCACGCTCTGTCATGCCTGTATAGTTAGCAATAACAGCATCCGGGAATTCCATTCGTTTTGCTTCTGCCAAAATTTTCGGTGTCAATGTTTCGTTTTTCAAAGTCTGTTCCATCTCTACCAGATGGGCAATTTTATCAATGAACCACAAATCGATTTTTGTAATGTCATGAATTTCTTCATAGGTAGCACCCTTGCGAATCAGCTCGGCAATAATAAAGATACGGCGGTCATCAACAATGTGGATACGCTCTAGCAGTTCTTCTTTGGAGCGGTCACTGTAACGCCCGATATCCAGACTGTCAATGTGCTGCTCCAGTGAACGGAGTGCTTTCATCAACGCACCTTCAAAGTTATCACAGATACTCATAACCTCTCCGGTTGCTTTCATCTGTGTCGTCAAAGTACGTTTTGCCTTGATAAATTTATCAAATGGCAGTCTCGGAATTTTTACAACACAGTAATCCAGTGCCGGCTCAAAACTTGCAAAGGTTTTCTTCGTAATAGCATTTGGAATTTCATCCAGTGTATATCCTAATGCAATCTTTGCTGCTACTTTTGCAATCGGATATCCGGTCGCCTTAGAAGCAAGTGCGGAAGAACGGCTGACACGAGGGTTTACCTCGATAACACAGTATTCAAAACTGTCCGGATGAAGTGCAAACTGCACATTACATCCACCGGTAATACCAAGTTCTGTAATAATATTTAATGCTGAAGTACGAAGCATCTGATACTCTTTGTCACCTAATGTCTGAGACGGTGCTACTACAATACTGTCTCCGGTATGCACACCAACCGGGTCAATATTTTCCATGTTACAAACCGTAATACAGTTTCCTGCCGCATCACGCATTACCTCATACTCGATCTCTTTCCATCCGGCGATGC
>OGIL01001295.1_pt1 | contig 13604 bp, 8 predicted proteins | sample 1571751 | NCBI WGS metagenome assembly OGIL01 (sample SAMEA2581964, study PRJEB24529) | metagenome | biome: Human gut stool | place: China | collected 2011 | reverse complement strand
TGGGCAGATGGAAGAACATGCTCTGCTTATCGTAATAGCGGCGCTTCATCTGGTAGGCGTTGACCATCATGGTGGGCATGCTTGCAATGAGGTTGATGCTCTGGTTCAGGATGTTCTCCAGGCTCAGGTCCTCGGCGTGCTCATCGTAGGAATACAGGCCCAGCACACAGCGCTGCATCTTGTTCATCACGTTGGGCGAAGGCGCGTTCATGGTGTCCATGAAGCCATCGGGCAGTGCGCGGTGCTCGGCCAGCAGCGCACAGAAATCGTCCAGCTGGGTCTGGGTGGGCAGGCTGCCGAACAGCAGCAGCCAGATGACCTCCTCAAAGACGAAGCGGTCGTTGCGGTAGGCTTCTTCCACGATCTCCTCGATGTTGACACCGCGGTAGATCAGCTTGCCGGGGATGGGGATGACATGCCCCTCCTGGTCCTTTTTGTAGCCGACGACATCGCAGACGTTGGTCAGGCCTGCCAGCACACCGGTGCCATCCGGATTGCGCAGGCCGCGCTTGACCCCCAGCCGCTCACTGGTCTCCGGGTCGATGTAGTTGTTGGCAATGTACTCTTCGCAGAGTGTCTGCATCGTCTGCGGGTCCAGCGTTGCCACTTCTGCATGTTGATAGTTCATGCGCAGATTCCCCTTTCTGTTTCGAATTTCTTATACCTTTCCCTGCCATCCGCGCTGATGGCACATGTCTATCATAGCGCTTTTGTGAAATAAATTCAAGAAGAAGATGAAATCTGCGCTTTTTCTCCGCATGTTCCTGCTACACTGGCCCAAACGAAACTGCCTGTCCGGGAGGGGCTGCTATGAAACGTTCCTTTTTTCTGCTCTGTGCCGTGCTGTTCGTGCTAGGCAGTCTGCTGCCGCTGGCCGGATACCGGCTGGCCAAAACCGTGCTGGGGCCTTCGGCACCAGCGTCGTCCGCCGCGGCCCCGGAACCGGAAACGCCCGATTCCGCCTCTCTGCCGCCCTCTGACCGGGACAGCGAGACCTTCCTCATTGCCGACCAGAGCGATGGCGCGGTCGTGTCGGTGCCCCGCCGGGACTACCTCATCGGGGCCGTGGCGGCGGAAATGCCCATCACCTGGCCGGACGAGGCGCTGAAAGCCCAGGCCATCGCGGCCCACAGCTACGTGCTCTACTGCCGGGACCACGCACAGGACCCCACCGCAGGCTGGCTCACCGCCGACCCGGCCCGGCGGCAGGGCTATCTGACCGATGCCGTTCTCCGCAGCTATTGGGGCACGACCTATGAGGCCAACTACGCCCGGCTCTCGGCTCTGGTGGATTCGGTCCTGACGCAGGTGCTCTACTATGAGGATGCCCCCGCTGGGACCAGCTATTTCGCCATCTCCGACGGGCAGACCGAAGCCAGCGAGAACGTCTGGGGCACCGCCGTCCCCTATCTCATCCCGGTGGACAGCAGCACCGACCAGAACGCCGACAACTACATCTACACCGTCTCGTTCTCTGCCGCACAGCTGCAGCAGCTCCTGACCGGGCTGGGCCTCACGCCCGACCTCTCCGCACCGGAGGGCTGGTTCGGGGAGGCTGCCCTCACCCCCTCCGGCTACGTGGCCTCCCTGCCCGTCTGCGGCCAGACCGTGACCGGCCCGGCGCTGCGGAAGGCGCTGGGCCTGCGGAGTGCCTGCTTCACGGTGCAGTATCAGAACGGCAGCTTTTTCTTCACCACCAGAGGCTACGGCCACGGGGTCGGGATGAGCCAGTGGGGAGCCAGAGCGCTGGCCGAGCAGGGGCAGACGGCTTCGCAGATCCTCGCCCACTACTTCCCCGGCACCCAGCTGCGGCAGTGAGCCGCGCCGCGCCGACAAAAAACCGCCGTGTGCATCTGATCTGCACCCGGCGGTTTTTCGGTATCTTTTACTGGAACAGACTGTCCAGCCAGCTCAACGCGCTGCTCTGGGTCGTCGTCTCCGTCGTGGGGGTCTGTTCCACCGCGGTGGTCTCGGTGGCCGTCTCTGCAGCCGTCTCCTCGGCCACGACTGCGGCCTCCAGCTCTTCCAGACCGATGCCGTCGTCGTTGGCATCGGAAGTGATGTACCAGTAGCAGGACGCCCCTGCAATCGAGATGCTGGCGCTGGACAGCGGCACACGGCCCGCAGAGACGCCATTCGCCGGGTCTGAGCAGTAGAAGACGCCGTCTGTGTAGTCGGTCAGCAGCACCGCGTGGGGCTGGCTGCGGTCATATAAGACAATGCCCTCCGGGTGCTCCTGCAAGATCTGGATGAGGGCTTTGGTCTTGGCCGCCTTGCCGGAAGGAAGGGTGGCGTAGCCAACGTGCATCGCATTGTATGTAAAACTGTGGGACAGACCACCGGCCCACGCCGTGCTCTTGATGCTGTTCTCGGTCACATCGACCCAGCCGTCCAGACCATCGAGGTAAGCGCGGCGGCGCAGCATCATCGCGGCCGAAGCCAGTGTGCAGGTGCCGCCCCGGCTCTGCTTGAAGTAGAACCCGGCGTCAACGTTTAAGTCCACAGCCAGAGCCGCAGGCAGAAGTGTCATCATCAGCGCCAGCGTCATGAGCAGCGCCGACAGTTTTTTCCATGCGTGATGCGGTGCAGTTTCCACGTTGTTCCATCTCCCTTGAATCGCGTCGTTATTCACTGCCGTAAAGTATACCAGTTTGTTACTCTTTTGTAAACAGTTGCTCAACTTTTTTCTCATATTTTACACGCTTTGGTCACAATTCAGGAGCAGATTGCACAAAAGGCACTTTTGTCTGTTGTGGTTTTCGTACAAAAGTCTGTTGGTTCTTTCCGTTTTCTTTTTGTGCAGATTATGGTATACTTTCAAGCAGGACCAACGAAACCGAAACTTTGCAGGAGCAGGTAGATATGAAAGCAACCATCGTCATCCCCAACATCAACGGCAAGGGCTGGCTCAGGGACTCCATCGAGTCCATCTATGCCCAGACCGAACAGGATTTTGAACTCATCGTCGTGGACAACGGCTCCACCGACGAAAGTCTGGAGCAGGCCCGCAGCTATTGCACCCGCCCGAACTTCACCCTCATTGAGAACGGCCGCAACACCGGCTTCTCCCATGCGGTCAATCAGGGCATCGCCCGCGCCAAGAGCGAGTTCGTGGTGCTCTTCAACAACGACGCCTTTGCCGAACCGCAGTGGCTGGCGGAGCTCATCCGCACCGCCGAGACCGACCCCCGGATCTTCGCGGTGCAGAGCCTGATGATCCGCCACTTCGACCGCGAACTGGCCGACGACGCCGGGGATTACGTCACCTGGATGGGCTTTGCTTGCAAGACCGGCGACGGCCGCCGGGCCAGCCGCTACACCAAAACGAAGCGCATCTTCTCGGCCTGCGGCGGCGCATCACTCTACCGCAAGAGCATCCTGGACGAAATCGGCGGCTTCGACGAAAACTTTTTCGCCTATTTTGAGGACGTAGACCTCAGCTGGCGCGCCAACAATGCAGGCTATCAAAATGTGCTCTGCCCTGCGGCCAGATGCTACCACATCTGCGGCGCCAGCACCGGTGCCGTCAAGTACAACGCCTTCAAGAGCCAGCAGAGCGGCCGCAACAGCATCCTGCTCCCGCTCAAGAACGAGCCGCTGCTCATGCTCCTGCTCAACTTCATCCCGCTGGCGCTGGGCTATCTGCTCAAGTGCTACAAATTCCACAAGCAGGGCTTTGGTGAGGCCTGGGACAAAGGGATGCACGAGGCCTTTGCCCTGCTCCGCTCCGGCCAGCTCGGTAAGCGCCCCTTCCGCCTGAAAGACCTGCCCAACTACATCCTGATGGAACTGTGGATGATCTGGAACATGGTGCCGTATCTGTGGTATCGGCTGGTCATCGTCCGGTTCGACCTGAAATAATAAGGTGTTATCGAAAAACTGAAGCTGATGACCGATGCGCAGTTTGCGGAGGTTGAGTTTCCTATGGACTGATTTTTGCCGCCTGCGGGCGGCGTACATGGAATTTTTCATTAAAGAAAAACAGCCGTTTCCGCTTAAATAAAGAGAAACAGCTGCCTTTTTCAAAAATTTGTTGTCACATGGAAATCCAGCCAAGAGTATTGGCCACTGAACTGATCAGAATGATTGCTGCGAAGACAGGGCAAAGATAGCGAATCATAAAGTTGAAAATCTTTTTGCGGCGGAACGGCTTACCGTCCATTGTGACTTCTTCTTCGATTTTTTCTACGCCGATGACACGGGATACCAGCACGCAGGTGGAAATGGCGGCGATGGGCATCATAACAGAGTTTGTCAGAAAATCGAAGAAGTCCAGAAACTGCATCCCGAACACCGTCACACCGGCCAGCGGGCCGTAGCCAAGCGCGGACAGACTGCCTAAGACAACCATGATAATACCAATGCAGGCGGTAGCCATCTGTCGGTTCCAGCCGAGTTCATCCTCAAAGGTGGAAACGGCACTCTCTGTCAAGGCAATGGAACTTGTAACAGCGGCAAAGAGAACCAACAGGAAGAACAGCACGCCTACAACGTGGCCGAACCCCATACTCTCAAATACTTTGGGGATGGTGATGAACATCAAAGAAGGGCCTGCCTGCAGGGTGTTCGGGTCACCGCCAGAGAAGGAAAATACAGCAGGTATGATCATCAGACCGGCCATGATTGCAATGGCAGTGTCAAAAATTTCAACATTTTCTGTGGATTCCTCAATGGAAACATCCTTTTTCATATAGGAGCCGAAGGTCACCAGAATGCCCATGGCAATGGACAGAGAGTAGAACATCTGCCCCATGGCGGTGACAACAGTCATCCATGAAAAGTTTGCAACGTTGGGAATCAGGAAATACTTGACTCCGGCCAGTGCTCCCGGACGGGTGACCGAGTAAATCGCAATGACAACAGACAAAACCACCAAAACGGGCATCATCAGCTTAGACACTCGTTCCACGCCATTGCGGACACCGGCAAAAATGATGGAAAGCGTGAAAACCGTAAAGATGAGAAAGCATACCTCAGCAGACAGGCCGCTGGAAATAAAGCCGGAGAAATAGCCATCCTGTGCTAACTCACTGCCGTGTCCACTGACATAGGCGGAAAGATAACGGATGACCCAGCCACCGATGACCGAATAGTACGGTACAATCAGAATGGGAATGATGGCATTGATCCATCCACCAAACTTCAGCTTGCCGCTCTTGCCAAATGCTCCGAAAGCGCCGACCGGGCTCTTTTTGGTCATGCGGCCCAGCGCGGTTTCTGCCACGATCATGGTGTAACCAAAAGTAACGGCCAGCACAATGTACACCAGCAGAAAAATACCGCCGCCATATTTTGCGGCCAGATACGGGAAACGCCAGATGTTGCCAAGGCCCACGGATGCGCCGGCAGCAGAAAGAACAAAGCCGATCTTACCGGAAAAGGCGCTCCGTTTGGGATGCTGTGAATCCATAGTAACACACTCCTATTCTTTTTTTCTATCCAGAAACAGGATTAGTGTACCATATATCTTAAAGAGATACAATACATCTACCTGCGGGCAATCACAAAACGGTTGCCCGCTGTTTTTATGCTCAAAAACGGAAGGAGGCAACAATGTCAAGCAAAACCGAAGAATATCTCGTCCTTGCCCAGCGCACGGCAAACGGTCTGACGCGGTACTGGGAAAGCTGGACGGACTATGGTGTATCACTTCCCTCTGTTTGCTGTTTCAAAACATTTTTCGACTTTTTTTCAAAAACGTCTTGGCAAGGATTTATTTCTATGGTAAACTTTTTATGAAAGTTCATAGGCAAACCCGGCGCAAGTCGGCGACGCAAAGCTATAGGGACCCACCGGGTCAGCCAGTTGCCAGTAAGAAATTGCTGTTTTCTGCTGTCCGTAAATATCGCTTTATGAAGTCAGATGACGCTTTCAGTCATGGGTTCGCCATGCCTTGAAAGCGTTTATTTATTTTCCAGCGGCAGAGTTATAAAAATGGAGGGGGACATGATATGAATGTTACAAAGCGAGCCAGAACTTGCAGGGGTCTGGCAATTCTAATGACGATGCTTCTGCTGACGGCATTGCTGTCTCTTTCGGCAAGCGCAGCAGAAACAGTAAGCCAGCATGAGCGTGTGAGGGTTGGCTTTTTTGCAATGGACGGCTATCACATGATGGACGAGAACGGAAACCGCAGCGGTTATGGCTACGATTTTCTCCGCTTGATGGCGCGCTACTGGGATGTAGACTATGAATACATCGGCTATGACAAAAGCTGGGATGAAATGCAGCGGATGCTGATCGACGGCGAGATCGACATGGTAACTTCTGCCCGCAGAACGCCTGAGCGCGAAGAATTATTTGATTTTTCCCGTCCGATCGGAACCAACAATGGTATCCTGACTGTCCGCAGCGATAATAGCACCATCGTTGAGGGAAAATATAGTACCTACGATGGGATGCGTGTTGCACTCCTGCGCGGAAACTCCCGGAACGATGAATTTGCGGAGTATGCACGAACCAAAGGCTTCACTTACAAATCGGTCTATTTCGATTCGGCTGAGGAGATAGCAGAGGCACTTCAGAATGGAACGGTTGATGCCATTGTCACCAGTTCCCTGCGCAAAATGAACAATGAGCGCATCCTTGAAAAATTCGGCAGCAGTGATTTTTATGTGATCGTCAAAAAAGGAAACACTGAACTTCTGAATAAGATAAATTATGCGATTGATCAGATGAACGCTGCCGAAGGCAGCTGGAAAACGACCCTCTATAACAAAAACTACGAAACTACCGATACCAAAAATCTGGAGTACACGGAAGAAGAAAAGCGTATCATTGCCCAATATTCCAAGGAAAATCCCCTTCATGTTCTGTGCGACCCGACCCGGTATCCCTATTCCTATACAGAAAATGGCGAAGTAAAGGGCATTCTCCCGGACTATTTTCGGAAGATAGCAGACTATGCAGGACTCTCGTATGAGTTTCTTGTTCCTGCGACCAGAGATGAGTATATCGCATATCAAAGCAATAAGGATGCGGTAAACATCAGTATTGATGCACGATTGGATACGGATAATTACGCAGAGACCAAAGAATGGGGATTGACCGCTCCCTATATCACGATGCGAATGGCAAAAGTGACGCGGAGAGACTTTGATGGGAAGATCAATGTTGTCACCACAGTCAATCAGACCGCATCCACATCGATCGAAGATGTGCTGGCACCCGGTGCGGAAAAACTGATGTGCAGTACCCGTCAGGAGATGATGGAAGCTGTCCGCAATGGCAAAGCGGATGCAGCCTTTGTCTACTATTACATGGCACAGGCATTCGTCAACAGCGACACAACAGGTACAATGACCTACATGCCGCTGGAACAACCCACATTCAGTTACCGCATGGTGGTTTCCTCTACGGAAAACCATGCGCTGGCAGGTATCCTGACAAAAGCAATGTACGCAATGCCGGATAATCTTGTTGAAGACCTTGCAACACAGTACACCACTTATAAAGCAACGAATCTGACACTTGCAGATATGATCCGTCTGCATCCGGTCACAGCTGTCGCCATCACCGTATTTATCTCGTGGATGGCGGTCGCAATGATCATTATCGTGAACCGCTTGCGGACACGCAGAAAATTACAGCTTGCAGCCCAGCAGAAAGCGAAAGAAATGGCTGTCCTTGCAGAGCAGGCGCAAGCAGCCAGCAAAGCCAAAAGCACATTCCTTTCCAATATGTCCCACGACATCCGCACCCCTATGAACGCCATCATCGGCTTTACAAATATTGCATTGCATCAGGATTCTGTGCCGGAAATGCACAACTGTCTGAAGAAGATCGAGGAAAGCTCGGATCATCTGCTGTCCCTGCTGAATGATGTGCTGGATCTGAGCCGCATCGAGAGCGGAAAGGTGGAGTTTTCCCCTGTTCCGGCGAATATCACCGCAGTTACAGACAGTGTGATCGAGATCGTGAAGGGGATGCTTCTGAACCGGGAACTGAACTTTGAAGTGCATCGTGAACCGCTGCAAAATCCCTATGTCATGACGGAACCCGTCCGTATCCGGGAAATTCTGGTCAATATCCTGAACAATGCCGTGAAATTTACCAAGGATGGCGGCACCATCCGTTTTGATGCAGGCAACCGTCCGGGAGCCGATGCACAGCACATCGTAATTTGCTATCGGATCAAAGATACCGGCATCGGTATGAGCGAAGATTTCCAGAAAAAAATCTTTGACGAATTTGCGCAGGAAGAAAATGGCGTACGGACACAGTATAAGGGCACGGGTCTGGGAATGCCCATCTCAAAGAAGTATATTGAACTGATGGGCGGCACGATCACAGTAGACAGCCGGAAGGGCGTCGGTACGACCTTTACCGTAGAGATTCCCATGGAATTGACAAATGCTGAGAAAGTCGAAAAAACAAAGCCGCTTGTACAGCACAATGACCTGAAGGGGATCAAGGTGCTTCTGGCAGAAGATAATGATCTGAACGCCGAACTTGCCACGATTCTGTTGGAAGATTTGGGAATGACAGTAACGCGTGCAGCAGATGGGCAGGAAGTTGTTGATCTGTTCGCAGAGCATCCGGCGGGCACTTATGATATTATCCTGATGGACATTATGATGCCTAAAATGGATGGACATCAGGCGGCAAAGGAGATCCGTGCAATGTATGCTGACCGCCCGGATGCAGAAGAGATTCCCATCATCGCATTGTCGGCAAATGCTTTTTCGGAGGACGTTCAGGCATCTCTGGACGCAGGCATGAACGGTCATGTTTCCAAGCCTCTTAACATGGAAGAAGTAACCAAAGTTATTGAGCGTAACTTGAACAGGCCGTAACTCCAGCGGATTATAGCAGTTTGCGTTTTTAATGCACAAGCAACATCCGCAAACTGCATATCGCAAAGATGCCGTTTTGATTGGCACTATTTTTGAAGATTGCGATAATACCTACATATTTCCCCCAAGCGGGCGACCACAAAACGGTTGCCCGCTATTTTTATACCCTGAAAACTAAAGAAGAAGGCCAAAATGTAGTACAAATCTTATGCGCAATTTTCGTATATGGGGTTAATTCTTTGCTTCCAAATGTAATGGGAGTGATGAAGTACATCGGAGCAGCTTATATCCTGTGGCTTGCGATAGGGTAAAAGCGTTCCATAGAAAACAAGTGCTCTTTACGAGAAAAATGCCTTGAAACGCTTTTATTATAATGTTACAATATACCATATAATAGTATATATATATTCAAAAAAGCTACTGACAGCAGAACGAGAATGATATTGCAAGCACCTTCCTGAAATCGGTGAAGTGAAAATAAAGCCAGAATGAGCCGTCTGGGGCGGAGAAAGATTGGATAAAATGAAAAACTCTGGAATGAGCGAAACTATGCAGACCTTGACGCGGAAAAGCGCCTGTGTGATGCTGAGCCTACTGTTGCTACTATCAGCTGTGCTCCCTGTGAAGGCTGCCGCAGAAACCGCCCCTGTAAAGGTCGTCCGCGTTGGTTCGTTTGAGGACACCTTCAACTATTGCAACGAGAAGGGCGCAAGAAAGGGCTACGGCTACGAGTTGCTGGAAACACTATCCGGCTATACAGGCTGGCAGTTCGAATATGTGACCTGCGACTGGTCAGACTGCTTTGAAAAACTTGAAAACGGCGAAATCGACATCATGGGCGGTATTTCTTATACGGAGGATCGCGCTGAGGAGATGCTGTTTTCGGACGAACCGATGGGGGAGGAAAAATATTACCTCTATGCCGACCTTTCGCGCGCAGATATCTCCGCCTCTGACTTCAAAACACTGGACGGCAAAAAGATCGGCGTTGTGATGGGAACGGAGCCGGAAGTGATGCTGACCGAATGGGAGGAAAAACACGGCATAAAAACGCAGCACGTCAACATCTCCAACAACGAGGATGTGAAGCAAAAGCTGGCAAATCACGAGATCGACTGCTTTGTTTCGCTGGAAGAATCCTACTGGGCAGAGCTTGGCATCTCGACCATAACCCGCGTGGGAAAATCCAGCATCTACTATGTGCTCAACAAAGACCGTCCGGATCTCAAGGAAGAACTGGACAATGCGATGCACGCGTTGGACGAAGAGGCTCCTTTTTATACGGCGGATCTGTGTAAAAAGTATTTCTCGCTGGATTATAAGCCCATCCTTACGGGTGAGGAAAAGGCGTGGCTCAAAGAGCACGGTGCGATCCGGATGGGCTTTCTGGCGAGTGATCGCGGCGTCAGCACCTATGACCCTGCCACCGGGGAGATTACCGGAACAATCATAGACTATATTCAGTTTGCCGCAGATTGTCTGGGAAATCAGGAGCTGGAATTTCAGTTGGTCGGTTATGACGACAAAGAGGCGGAACTCAATGCGCTGAAATCAGGCGAGATCGACATGATCTTCCATTTCGACCAGAGTCCCAATCTGGCTGAAGAATATCGCGTTGCCAGAACCAACACAACTTGGACCGCCAATATGATGGTGGTCACGAACAAACAGCTCTTTATCGAAAACCAAGTGAACCGCGTTGCCGTTCCCCAAAACAAGATTTCCCTAACAAGGTACATTGCGTTTTATTATCCGCAGTGGGAAATCGTGGACTGCGATACACAGGAGGATGCGATAAAACTGGTCAAGGACGGACAGGCAGACTGTTTTATCACAGGGGTCAGCAGTGAGGCGAAATACAGCAAGAATCATGGGTTTTACAGCGTTCCGCTGCCTAACCCTGCCAATTCCTGCTTTGCGGTCAATAGCGGAAACCGCAGCCTGCTGTCCATCCTGAACAAAACGATCAAGGCAATGCCAGCCAATATGCTTACCAGCTCTCTGGCGATGCATAAGAGCTCCGCGCGGAAGGTTACCCTGAGCGATTTTATAAAGGATAACTTCTTTATGGTTCTGCTGGTCAGCAGCATTGCGGTTGCAGTTGTTCTGCTCACGATTTTGATGCTGCTCCAGAAGGCGCGTAAAGCCGAAGCTGCTGCAAGGAAAGCCGCAAGCGATACGCAGGAACTGAATGCAAAATTGCAGGTCGCCGTGGAAAAAGCAGAGAGCGCGAACCGCGCCAAGTCCACCTTCCTGTTCAATATGTCCCATGATATCCGCACTCCCATGAACGCCATTATCGGTTACGCAGACCTTGCCTCCCGGCATCTGGACGACCCGGCAAAGCTGGAAAAATACATGGAGAACATTCAGGTGTGCGGACAGAACCTGCTGATGCTGCTGAACAATGTTCTGGATCTTGCCCGCATCGAGAACGATAAGACGGAGATGGAGTATTCTGTTTCGGATGTCGAGAAGGATTTCCGTAATTGCATTGCCATGTTCCGGAATCAGGCAGACAGCAAGGGGCAGACGCTTACGGTGACAACACAGCTGCAGTATCCGTATATCTATGTGGATATTCCGCACCTGACCGAAGTCTGTACGAACCTTGTCAGCAACGCGGTCAAATACACGGGAGCCGGCGGCACGATCCGCTGCGATATCACGCAGAAGCCCGGCGAAAAAGAGAGCTGGTGCAATATGGTGATCACGGTTGCCGATAACGGCATCGGGATGTCGCAGGAGTTCCAGAAGCACATCTTTGAGCCCTTTGAACGGGAGCGCACCTCCACCGTCAGCAAGGTGGAGGGCAGCGGCATCGGGATGGGCATCGTGAAAAAGCTGGTCGGACTGATGAACGGCACCGTGGCAGTGGAGAGCAAAATCGGTGTTGGCTCCACGTTTACCGTGACCATTCCCTGCCGCATTGCGTCCGAGGATGAAACACAGGCGAAACGAGAAACAAACCCTTCGGACCAAAAGTGCCTGTGCGGTACAAGGATCCTGCTGACCGAGGACAACGACCTCAATGCGGAGATCGCCACCGAGCTGCTGCAGGAAGAAGGCTGTACGGTAGACCGCGCAAAAGACGGTGTGGAATGTGTGGATATGCTGGAAAAAGCTGCGAACGGAACGTATCAGTTGATCCTTATGGACATCCAGATGCCGGTGATGAACGGCTATGATGCGGCAAGGAAAATACGTAGGCTGGACGACCCCCAAAAAGCAAATATCCCCATCATCGCTATGACGGCAAATGCCTTTACCGAAGATAAACAGGCGGCACTGGATGCCGGAATGAACGACCATATCGCAAAGCCGATCAATATGAATGTTCTTGTGCCGACTTTGCGGAAATACCTTTGATGCGGACAGACAGCTGTCGCACATAAAAACGACCAATAGACTGCCATACAACCTATAAACGAATACCGCCGGGGAGCCTTCCCGTTTTGGGGAGGCATCCTCGGCGGATTTTTTAGTTTTCTGCTGCCTTTATAGACTGCGGTCTGCTAATTTCTGCAAGGGAGCATGACCAAAATGATCCTCCATATCGAGCTGCTGCTAACAATGTTAATGCGTCCTAACATCGTCGGAAAATATTGAAAAGCTCCGAAAGCGTGCTATAATACAAAGATAAAGAGCCTGCCCTCGCTCAAGGGCATGGGCGCTTAAACAGGAAATACAGAAACGAGGAATAAATATGTTTGATACAAAAAAGCTTGCACTGTTTTTGGGTGGTGTAGTGTTCGGCTCTGCCGGCTTCAAGGTGCTGTCCAGCAAGGATGCCAAAAAGGTCTACACCCAGACCACCGCTGCGGTGCTGCGGATGAAGGACTGCACCATGCAGACCGTGAATAAGGTGCAGGAAGAGGCCGGTGACATCCTTGCCGATGCAAAGGCCATCAACGAGAGCCGCGCCGCCGAGGCTGCACAGGAGGTCATTGAGGATACGGCTGAAGAGCAGCCCGCAGAGCAGACTGCACAGTGATACAACGCAGCGGAGCCGCCCTTGGGCGGCTCTTTTTTACGCAGAGGGGTAAGAAAAGCAATGAAATGTACGATCTTACATGAAGGCAAGGGACGGATGCGGGTGCACGTCTGCGCCGTGCGCATGACCCTGCACCGGGCAGATGTGCTGGAAGCCTACCTGAACGGGCAGGACAACATTCAAAAAGCCACCGTCTACGAGCGCACCGGAGATGTGGTGCTGACCTACCGGGGCAGCCGGAAGGATGCCGTCGCCCTGCTGGCGGCCTACCGCTTTGACAACGAAGAACTGGAGGTGCTGGTCACCTCCCATGACAGCCGGAAGATCAATCAGGAATATCAGGAAAAGATGGTCAGCCTTGTGGCGGGCCGGGTGTTCCGCAAGGTGTTCCTGCCCGCGCCCATCGCAGCGGCGTATACGGTGTGGCGCTCCATCGCCTTTGTCTGGAAGGGCGTCCGCTGCCTGCTGCACCGCAAGCTGGAAGTAGAGGTGCTGGATGCGCTCAGCATCACCGCCTCCCTCCTGCGGGGCGATTACAGCACCGCAGGCTCGGTGATGTTCCTGCTGACGGTGGGCAGCCTGCTGGAGGAGTGGACGCGGAAAAAGAGCTTGGACGACCTTGCCCGCAGCATGGCACTGAACGTGGATAAGGTCTGGGTGCGCACCCCGCAGGGCGAGGTGCTGGTGCCGTTGACTCGCGTTCACGCAGGAGACGAGGTAGTGGTGCGCTCCGGCAACATGATCCCGCTGGACGGCATGGTGCTGGAAGGCGAAGCTATGGTGAACCAAGCTGCCCTCACCGGAGAATCCATGCC
>OGIL01001280.1_pt1 | contig 13663 bp, 9 predicted proteins | sample 1571751 | NCBI WGS metagenome assembly OGIL01 (sample SAMEA2581964, study PRJEB24529) | metagenome | biome: Human gut stool | place: China | collected 2011 | reverse complement strand
AACAAGAAAAACGGGACGGTGGATATTTTCACGGGCACGATTGACGACGCACCGATTCATTATACGCTGGACGGGACAGAACCCACGGTTCAGTAGCCGGTGACGGCGGGGGTGTTGTCTGTAAGTCAAAGCGGAACGTTTCGGGCGATGGCAGTGCGTCCCTCAGGAAACAGCCGCGTAGTGACGGAAAAGATCACTTTCGGCAAATCGACTTGCAAGCCGATAGTCGCTAACCAGCCCATAAACGAGCAGTACAAGTTCAACGGAATCACGACTCTTGTCGATGGTTTGCAGGGGAATGGCAATTATAAAACGGGGCGTTGGATCGCTTTCCGGGGTAATGATATGGATGTGACGATCGATTTATGCCGGGTTGAGGAAATCTCTTCCGTGACATTTCACAATTGCGTAGAAAAAGGGGATTGGATATTCGACGTGCGTTCCGTGGCCATAGAGGTTTCGGAGGACGGGAAAAATTTTGAGCGCGTGTTTTTCGGGGAATCCCCGGAGATGCAGGAATCCGACCGTAACGGATTGTACGTGCATAAGCAGACATTTGCCCCGGTGAAAGCCCGTTACATGCGGATTATGGCTTCTCCCGAGAATGTAATGCCCGATTGGCATCCCGGGAAAGGTTACCCGGCGTTTTTGTTTGTGGATGAAATAGTAGTGAATTAAAGAAAGATTCGGAAGATATGTCGTTTGTACGGAATCTGTTTTTCAGCGTGTTCCTGGGTGTCTGGGGAACATTGTCGGCACAGGAGGAAAGGGTGATTCCTGTCCCGAGGGAAGTACTCCCGGGAACAGGAGAGTTCCGTATATCGGAAGTTACGGCATGGCACACCAATCTGAGTGGAGCGGAGAAGGAAAGTTTAGTCAATTACGCGGCAGCGGAGTTATCTACGGGGAGACAAGAATGGCACGGAAAAGATCATACGGGCAAGGATGTCGTATTTTTTCAAAAAATATCCGATGCGGGCATTCATCCCGAAGGGTATGTTTTGGAAGTTAAACCGGAAATAGTGTCGGTATCGGCCTCTACCGCAACCGGTTTGTTTTACGGTTTGCAGTCGCTGGCGCAGTTGGCAGAGCATACGGGGCAACGTATTCCCGCCGTTACGATCGAAGACGCTCCGCGTTTCGCTTACCGGGGCTTCATGCTCGACGTATCGCGTCATTTCCGGGATAAGGAGTTTGTCAAACGGCAACTCGATCTGCTGGCCCGCTACAAGCTCAACCGGTTTCATTGGCATCTGACCGACGGTGCTGGCTGGCGTATCGAGATCAAGAAATATCCCGAGTTGACGGATTTTGCGGCTTGGAGGCCCTATTCCTGTTATACGGAGTGGTATTACGGCGACCGGCGTTACTGTCATCGGGATGATCCTGCGGCCGAAGGCGGTTATTATATGCAGGAGGAGATCCGCGAGGTGGTTGAATACGCTCGCGCCCTGCATATCACCGTGATTCCCGAGATTGAGATGCCCGGGCATAGCGAGGAGGTGCTGGCAACCTATCCGCAACTTGCCTGCAGCGGCAAGCCTTATGTCAATAAGGACTTGTGTATTGGCAATGAAGAAACCTTCGAATTTCTGAAGAATGTGCTTTCGGAAGTCATTGAACTTTTTCCCTCGGAATATATCCATATTGGAGGTGATGAAGCGGACAAGGCGAGTTGGGCGACATGTCCGCGCTGTCGGACTCGGATGAGGCAGGAAGGACTGGAAGATGTTGACGGATTGCAGAGCTATCTGGTGCATCGTGTTGAGGTGTTTCTTAACGGTAAGGGACGCCGTTTGCTGGGCTGGGACGAGATTCTGCAAGGCGGATTGGCTCCGGACGCTACGGTGATGTCGTGGCGAGGTTCCGAGGGCGGTATTGCAGCCGCCCGTGCGGGACATCAGGCCGTGATGACTCCCAATAGTTATTGTTACCTTGATTATTGCCAAGATGATCCTACGCGTGAACCGCCGGCTGCTGCGGCTTTCGTCACGCTTGAAAAGGCTTATTCCCTGGATCCGGCTCCCGATTCGCTCGGCGTCGATGTAGTGCCGATGATCCTTGGTGTGCAGGGTAATTTGTGGTGCGAGCATGTGCCGACCGGGGAACATGCCGAGCATATGATATGGCCGCGCTTGATGGCTATTGCCGAAGTGGGGTGGAGCCTTCCGGAACGCAAGGATTACGATGATTTTCATGCCCGCGTACTCGATGCCGTGGCGTGGATGCAAGAGAGGGGATATCATCCTTTCGATCAGAAGAATGCCGTAGGGGACCGTCCCGAATCAATCGAACCTGTTCTGTGCCTCTCGACAGGCAAACCGGTTGTTTACCATACGCCTTACAGCCCGAAATACGCGGCTGTGGGCGATGGCTCGCTGACCGACGGGCTGCGCGGAGACTGGAATTACGGCGACGGCCGCTGGCAAGGCTGGCTCGATACAGACATTGATCTGGTGGTTGATTTGGGGGAATGCTGTTCAGTGAAACATATTGCCGCAGACTTTATGCAGGGATTCTATGCTGATATTTGGATGCCTCGGGCGGTTGAAATTTCTGTTTCGAACGATAATAAGGCGTATACGATGCTTGCGACCGTTGAGAACGACGTGCCGTTCGATTTCAGACAGGACTGTTACCGGACGTTTGGCTGGACGGGTGAATCCCAAGGACGTTATATTCGGCTGAAAGCCTTTCATAACGGACATCCTGGCGGATGGATTTTCACCGATGAGATAATTGTGGAGTAATACATTGATCCTACAGAAATGAATCTTTCTTCGCGTTCACCCCTTCGGTGGGTTCCGAGTTTGTACTTTGCGATGGGGCTTCCGTTTGTGGTTCTGAACATGGTTTCTGCGGTTCTGTACAAGGACCTGGGGATCTCGGATGCTCAGATCGCGTTCTGGACCTCTCTGATCATGTGGCCATGGACGATCAAGTTTCTGTGGAGCCCTTTTTTGGAGCTTTACCGGACGAAGAAGTTCTGGGTCGTGGGGAGCCAGTTGTTGAGCGGCGTTCTGTTCGGCGTCGCGGCCCTGTCGCTTCAGCTTCCGCTGTTCTTCTCGGTCAGTGTTGCTGTCTTTGCGGTCGTTGCCTTCAGCGGGGCGACGCACGACATCGCGGCCGACGGAGTCTACATGTCGGAGCTATCGCCTGCGTCCCAGGCGAAATACATCGGCTGGCAGGGGGCGTTCTACAACCTTGCGAAACTGGTCGCCACGGGCGGTCTGGTGTGGCTTGCGGGGTGGCTTTACGAGGGTTTCAGCACCTCGGGGACCGCATCGTTCGACGCTTATGTCCGTTCGTGGACGGTCGTTTTGCTGCTCCTGTGCGTCACGCTCGTCGCTTTGGGCCTTTACCATCTCCGCGCGCTTCCTTCAGGCGGCTCGGCTTCAGAAGGCCGCTCGCTGCGGGATGGCCTTTCGGGCCTGAAAGAGGTCATCGGCGCTTTTTTCACGAAGAGACACATCTGGTATTATATCGCCTTCATCATCCTGTACCGTCTGGGCGAGGGCTTCGTGATGAAGATCGTTCCATTGTTCCTCAAGGCCGACATTTCGTCCGGCGGTCTGGGCCTTACGAACCAGCAGATCGGCCTTTACTACGGGACGTTCGGCGCCGGGGCTTTTCTCCTGGGCTCGCTGCTGGCGGGCTACTATATTGCACACCGGGGCCTGCGACGCACTCTTTTCACCTTATGCTGTATCTTTAATATCCCATTCGCGGTCTATGCGCTGCTGGCATGGCTGCAGTCGCAGTCGATGTGGCTCGTGGGCGGTGGCATCGTCGTGGAGTACTTCGGCTACGGCTTCGGCTTCGTGGGCCTTACGCTGTTTATGATGCAGCAGGTCGCTCCGGGGCGTCACCAGATGGCGCACTACGCTTTCGCTTCGGGTATTATGAACCTCTCGGTGATGCTCACGGGCATGGCTTCGGGCTTTTTGAGCGATCTGATGAGCTACCGGATCTTCTTCCTCGCGGTGATGCTCGCCACCATTCCGGCTTTTGTGATCACCCGGCTGGTTCCCTTTACCTATGACGACAAACCAAACGACAAATAATTTATATGGATACACTGAAAATTGCGGGCGCGAATCAGCCCGATATGCCGTGGGAGGACCGTCCCGCCGGCTCCAAAGAGGTGATGTGGCGTTACAGCGCGAACCCGATCATCGGGCGTCATGCGCTTTCGACGTCGAATTCGATCTTCAACTCGGCGGTCGTTCCCTTCAAAAAAGGAAAATATAACTATGCGGGCGTTTTCCGGTGCGACGACACGAACCGCCGGATGCGCATCCACGTAGGCTTTTCGGTCGACGGCCTTCGGTGGGAGATCGAGGAGTCCGACTTCCGGCTGGAGGGTGCGGACGCCGAGATCGGCCAGTGGGTCTACGGCTACGATCCTCGCGTTGCGAAGATCGGCGACAAATACTACGTTACGTGGTGCAACGGCTACCACGGGCCGACGATCGGCATTGCGTGGACGGATGATTTCGAGACGTTCCACCAGCTTGAAAACGCATTTCTTCCCTATAACCGCAACGGGGTTCTGTTCCCGCGCAAGATCGGGGGCCGGTTCGCGATGCTGTCGCGTCCGAGCGACACGGGTCACACGCCCTTCGGGGACATCTTCTATTCGGAGAGCCCCGACATGGAGTTCTGGGGCCGCCACCGTCATGTGATGTCTCCCTCGGCGTTCGAGGTTTCGGCGTGGCAGTGCATGAAGATCGGCGCGGGCCCCGTTCCCATCGAGACCTCGGAGGGCTGGCTGCTGTTCTACCACGGGGTGCTTCGCTCGTGCAACGGCTATGTCTACGCCTTCGGCTCGGCATTGCTGGATTTGGAGGAGCCGTGGAAGGTCACGGCGCGCAGCGGTCCCTATCTGATTTCGCCGCGCGAAACGTACGAATGCATGGGCGACGTTCCGAACGTTACGTTCCCGTGCGCTGCGCTGCACGATCCCGCGACGGGGCGCGTGGCCGTCTACTACGGATGCGCCGACACGGTTACGGGCCTTGCGTTCGGCTATATCCCCGAAATCATCGACTTCACGAAGCAAAACTCGATCCTCTGATGCGACTGCGACGAACGCTGCTTACCCTGGCGCTCGCCGCAGCCGTTTTCGGCGCTGCGGCTTCTGCGCAGACCCCTGCCGACCGGGTCGACCCGTTCATCGGGACTACGAACTTCGGGACCGCGAACCCCGGGGCCGTCACGCCGCACGGGATGATGTCGGTGGTTCCGTTCAACGTCATGGGGTCGGAGGAGAACGTCTACGACAAGGACGCCCGCTGGTGGTCCACGCCCTACGAATACCACAACAAATTCTTCACGGGCTTCGCGCACGGCGCCTTGAGCGGCGTGGGGTGCCCCGAGCTGGGCGCGCTGCTGACGATGGCCACGACGGGCCCTCTGACGGTGGATTACCGGGAGTACGGCACGTCGTACAGGGACGAAAAGGCCTCTCCGGGCTATTACTCGGTCTTTCTGGACAAGTACGGCGTCCTTGCCGAAGCCACGGCCACGGCGCGTAGCTCGGCCGAGAGGTACACCTTTCCGGAAGGCACAGGGCATATTCTGTTAAATCTGGGCGAGGGTCTTACGAACGAGAGCGGCGCGATGGTTCGCCGGGTGAGCGCCACGGAGATCGAGGGCACGAAGCTGCTTGGGACGTTCTGCTACAACGCGCAGAAGGTTTTCCCGGTGTACTTCGTGCTGCGCGTTTCGAAGACTCCGAGTGCCGGCGGCTATTGGAAGAAGCAACGGAAGATGACGGGAGTGGAGGCGGAGTGGACGCCGGACAACGGGAGGTATAAACTCTATACGGAGTACGGGCGCGAGCTTTCGGGCGACGACGTGGGCTACTGGTTCTCCTTCGACGGCCTTGCGGCGGGCGAGCAGGTGGAGGTGCGCATGGGCATTTCGTATGTCTCTACGGAGAACGCGCGCAAAAACCTCGATGCCGAGCAGGCCGCGGACGCGCCGTTCGACGCCATCCGGGAACAGGCCCGCAAGGGCTGGAACGAGGCTCTGGGCAGAATCCGGGTCGAGGGCGGGACCGAGCAGCAGCAGAGGGTGTTCTACACGGCGTTGTACCATGCGCTGCTGCACCCGAACCTCGTGAGCGACGTGAACGGCGAATACCCGCTGATGGAGCGTTCGGGCGAGACGGGCGTGACGGATGGCGAACGCTATACGGTCTTCTCGCTGTGGGACACCTGCCGCAACCTGCACCAGCTGCTGACGCTGGTCTACCCGGATCGTCAGCGGGAGATGCTGCGCTCGATGACGGGGATGTACGAGGAGTGGGGTTGGCTTCCGAAATGGGAGCTTTACGGCCGCGAGACCTTCACGATGGAGGGAGACCCTGCGATCCCGGTGATCGTCGACAGCTGGATGAAGGGCCTTCGGGATTTCGATGTCGCCAAGGCCTACGAGGCGATGCGCAAGTCGGCCACGACGCCCGGTGCGCAGAACCGCATGCGGCCCGACATCGACCCCTATATCGAGAAAGGCTATATCCCGCTGGGATTCTATGCCAAGGACCTTGCGGGCGACACCTCCGTCTCGCACGCGCTGGAGTACTACATGGCCGACGCTGCGCTGTCGCTGCTGGCCGACTCGCTCGGACACGGGGACGACGCGCGTCTGTTCCGCGCCCGCTCGTTGGGCTACAAACGCTATTACAGCCCGGAAAGCGGGACTTTGCGTCCGCTCCATCCCGACGGAACTTTTTTAAGCCCCTTCGACCCGAAGGCGGGCGAGAACTTCACGGCGGCTCCGGGCTTCCACGAGGGAAGTGCGTGGAACTATACGTTCTACGTTCCGCACGACGTGGAGGGGCTTGCGAAGCTGATGGGCGGGCGACGCAAATTCATCGACAAACTGCAAATGGTCTTCGACGAGGGACTTTACGACCCTGCGAACGAACCCGACATCGCCTATGCGTATCTGTTCAGCCGCTTCCGGGGCGAGGAGTGGCGCACGCAGCGGGAAACCCGGCGGCTGTTGGAGCGATACTTTACCACCGCCCCCGACGGCATCCCGGGCAACGACGACACGGGGACGATGTCGGCGTGGGCTGTCTTCACGATACTGGGCCTCTACCCCGACTGCCCGGGCGAGCCGTACTACACGCTGACGTCCCCGACGTTCGACCGTGTGGAGATCGACACGGAGCGGGGAACGCTGGTGATCGAAAAACGCGGCGAAGGGTATATCGACCGGATGACGCTTGGCGATAAACCGTTGAAAAATTATCGTATCTTGCACGATGAATTGCTCAAGGGCGGAAAACTTACTTTTGAACTTCAAACTGGAAACTAGATGAAACTTACGGGATTCTTATTCGCCGCGGCCCTGCTGGGCGCGTGCACGCAGCCTGCCGCGGAGGAGAATTATACGCGCCATGTCGATCCGAAGATCGGCACAGGCGGCCACGGGCACGTCTTCGTGGGAGCCAACGTCCCCTTCGGCCTGGTGCAGGTGGGTCCGACGAGCATTCCGCAGACGTGGGACTGGTGCTCGGGCTACCATGCGAGCGATTCGACGGTGATCGGCTTCTCGCACACGCATTTGAGCGGCACGGGCATCGGCGACCTGTTCGACGTGACGGTCATGCCCGTCACGGGCAATGTGACCTACGCCCGGGGTGAGGAGGCGGACCCTGCGTCGGGACTGTGGTCCTATGCCGACCGGACCCAAGAAATTGCCCGGCCGGGCTACTATTCGGTGCCGCTGACGCGCTACGGCATTCGGGCCGAGCTGACGGCCACGGCGCGCGTGGGTCTGCACCGCTACACCTTCCCGGCGTCGGATGCCGCAGCCGTGGTCTTCGACCTGGAAAACGGCGGCTGCTGGGACAAGGCCACGGAGACGCATCTCGCAAAGGAGGGCGACCGGACGGTGACGGGCTGGCGTCACTCGACGGGCTGGGCCAAAGACCAGCGGGTCTACTTCGCCGCGGAGTTCTCGAAACCCTTCGAAAAATTCGAAACCATCGGCGATAACTACGCCCGGGCTTCGTTCCGTACAACCGACGGGGAACAAGTGTCGCTGAAAGTCGCTTTATCGCCCGTAAGCGTCGAGGGTGCGAAAGCGAACCTTGCGGCGGAACTCTCCGGATGGGATTTCGACGCAACGGCGAAGGCCGCCGACAAGGCGTGGAACGATGAATTGTCGAAGGTGAAGATCGAGACTGCGGACGAGACGGCCCGCAGGATTTTCTATACGGCCCTTTACCATACGATGATCGCTCCGTCGCTCTTCTGCGATGTGAACGGCGATTACCGCGGAGCCGACGGCAAGGTGCATGAGAATCCGGGGCGCGATACCTATACGACCTTTTCGCTGTGGGACACTTACCGGGCCGCGATGCCGCTGATGACCGTCCTGCACCCGGAGCGGATGCCCGACATCATCCAGACGATGCTGCATATCTCCGACGAGCAGGGACGGCTCCCGGTGTGGCATCTGTGGGGCAACGAGACCGACTGCATGGTTGGCAACCCGGGCATCGTAGCGGTGGCGGACGCCATCGTGAAGGGCATCGGGGGCTTCGACCGCGAAAAGGCTTTCGAGGCGATCCGTAAGACGGCCATGAATCCCGACCGGGGCAACGGCCTGCGCATGGAGTACGGCTACATCCCGTGCGAGATGTTCAACGAGGCCGTGGCCTATGACATGGAGTACGCTTTGGCCGACGGCGCGGCGGCGCGTGCCGCCGAGACGCTGGGCAAGGCGGAGGATGCGAAGTATTTCGAGGAGCGCAGCCATAGCTACCGCAACTATTTCGACCCGCAGACGGGATTTATGCGGGGCCGGGATTTGAAAAAAGGCTGGAGGACGCCCTTCAATGCGTTCGCCTCGACGCACCGCGCCGACGATTACTGCGAGGGCAACGCCTGGCAGTACACCTGGCTGGCTCCGCACGATGTCAAGGGCCTCGAAGGGCTGTTCGGCTCGCGTGCGAAGATGATTGAAAAGCTGGATTCGCTCTTTACGGTAAGTTCGGTCATCGAAGGCGGCGAGACCTCGCCCGACATCTCGGGGCTGATCGGGCAATACGCCCACGGCAACGAACCGAGCCACCATATTTTGTACCTCTATACGATGCTGGGGCAGCCGTGGAAGACGGCCGACAAGGTCCGCGAGGTGCTCACGACGCTCTACCACGCCGCTCCGGACGGCCTTTCGGGCAACGAGGACGTGGGTCAGATGTCGGCCTGGTACGTTCTCTCGTCGCTGGGCATGTACGAGGCCGAGCCTGCGGGCGGACGCTACTGGTTCGGATCACCGCTCTTCGACCGGGCCGAAGTGAAGGTCCCGGGCGGTGTATTCACGATCACGGCCGAAAACAACTCCGCTGCGAACAAATATATCCAGCGGGTGTGGCTCAATGGCCAACCCTACACAAAGCCTTGGATCGGTCATGCCGACCTGATGAAGGGCGGGGAGCTGCGCTTCGAGATGGGGGCCGAAGAGAAGGTGTGGTACTGTCCGGACGAACCGGAGGCGTACGCCGACCAGCGGCCCGCGGAGGAGCAGCGGCTTTTTAAGTCGGAAGCGGTAGAGGGGGAGATCGCCCGCGTGTGCGGTCTTCTGACCAACGAACGCCTGCGGTGGATGTTCGCCAACTGCTTCCCCAACACGCTCGACACCACGGTGCACTACGGCGAGGACGAGGCGGGCAATCCCGATACCTACGTCTACACGGGCGACATTCCGGCCATGTGGCTCCGCGACTCGGGGGCGCAGGTGTGGCCCTACGTGCAGTTGTGTAAGGAGGACCCGGCGTTGCAGAAGATGATCGCGGGGGTGATCCGGCGGCAATTCAAACTCATCAATATCGATCCTTACGCTAATGCCTTCAACGTCGGCCCTACGGGTGACGGCGAGGATGTCGGCTATCCGGGCAACGATCAAAGTCCCTGGGTTTTCGAGCGCAAATGGGAAATCGACTCCCACTGCTATCCTCTGCGCCTGGCCCATCACTATTGGAAAACCACGGGCGACACGTCGGTCTTCGACGGGGAGTGGATCTCTGCGATGCGCAATATCCTGAAGACGCTGCGCGAGCAGCAGATGAAGGAGGGGCCGGGCGATTACATCTTCCTGCGCACGACCGACCGCCAGCTGGACACCCGCTGCCATGTGGGGCGCGGCAACCCCGTGAAACCCGTGGGGCTGATCGTCTCGGCGTTCCGCCCCTCGGACGACGCCACGACCTTCGGATTCCTCGTGCCGTCGAACTTCATGGCCGTCACGTCGCTGCGCAAGGCTGCCGAAATCCTGACGGCGGTGAACGGCGAGCGGGAGCTTGCCGCCGAGTGCACGGCGCTGGCCGACGAGGTGGCCGGGGCATTGCAGCAATACGCTGTCGTGGAGCATCCGGAGTTCGGAAAAATCTACGCCTTCGAGGTCGATGGTTTCGGCAGCACGCAGCTTATGGACGACGCCAATGTGCCGTCGCTCTTGGCCATGCCCTATCTGGGCGACGTGGAGCGCACGGACCCGATTTACGAGAACACGCGCCGGTTCGTGTGGAGCACGGAAAATCCCTATTTCTGGCGCGGAGCTGCCGGCGAGGGCATCGGAGGACCCCATATCGGCGTCGAAATGATCTGGCCCATGAGCATTATGATGCGGGCCTTCACGGCGACCGACGACGAAGAGATCCGCGACTGCATCTGCCAGCTGATCACCACCGACGCCGGAACGGGATTCATGCACGAAAGTTTTTCGCGCCACGATGCCGCGGATTTCACCCGCGCGTGGTTCGCCTGGCAGAACACCCTCTTCGGGGAACTGATCCTCAAACTCGTAAACGACGGGAAAACGGACCTGCTGAATTCCATCCGATAATGAAGAACCGCGCATTCATCGTTCGGAAGGCCCTCTCCCCGGACTTGTTGCGCGGCTCCGAACGCCGCAATGTCGCTGCTCCCGTCTTTTTCCGGCCTTGCCGTCCCTTGGTGGATCGGTTATGAACCGGCCTGCCGGCGTCCGTGCGAAAGGCAGGGGGGCGGGAAATTGCGGGTTTGTTAACGAAAAGATGCGCTCCCTTCCGGGGCGCATCTTCCGTTTCTCCGAAGCGGGGCCTATTCCTCGACCTCTTCGAAATTGCTCTTGTCGACGCCGCAAACCGGGCATGCCCAGTCGTCGGGAATCTCCTCGAACGGCGTTCCGGGGGCGATGCCTCCGTCGGGATCGCCGACTGCGGGATCGTAGATCCACTCGCAGACTACACAACGATACTTTTTCATCTTTTACTCGTTTTATAAGGTGAATAATGGGTATGCAAATTGGCTGCCGCTTATGCCTCCTCCTCGGCATCTTCGTCGGGGCGGTTTCCGCCCGGCGGAGTGAGTTCGGCCACCAGCCGGTCGGCATCGGCGCACGAGACGTAGAGCCGGTCTTCGTAGATGTCCGTGATCTCGACGAAATTCCGCCACTCCGAGGCGTAGAGCCGCACGCGGTCCAGCCTCCGCAGGTCGATGAAGTGTCCGTAGTAGCCGAAGAACCCGCATCCGCCGAAGATCGGCAGAAACCATTTCATGCGTTTGGGGTCCACCCGGCGCACCGAGGCGATCTCGTCGCGGCGTATTTCGGTGATCTCAAGCAGACAGCGCACTTCGACCGTCTCGTCCGACACGACGATCTTGCGGGGAATCGACAGCGACATCAGGGCCACCAGCGCCACGATGAACGAGGTGAACCACGCCGAGAGGTAACCCCCTTCGTACAGGTGGTACAGCAGGCTGCCCAGCAGGACGAAGACGATGATGTAAATCAGCGTCCAGTAGATCGTGCTGTGATCGAAGCGGTATTTATACGTGCTCTGCATCGGTAGTCCCTTCTTCGTTTTTGGCCTCTTCGCGTGCGGCGATCAACGCTTCGGCGATGACGAAATCCCCGAGGGTCGTGAGTTTGAGGTTTTCGCGCTCGCCCTCCGCCAGGCAGACCGCCTGTCCGACGGCCTCGACCACCGAAGCGTCGTCGGTGAACTCCGCGCGGTATTCGCTCTCGTAGGCGCGGCGCAGGACCTCTGCGCGGAAGATTTGCGGGGTCTGCACGATGCGCAGAAGCCGGCGGTTGACGATGTGCGACGCCGCGCGCCCTGCGGCGTCCGCCTCTCCGTCCGTTTCGCGGAACGAATCCACCGGCTCCACGACCGGAATCGCAGCCCCGTGTTTTGCGGCGGCTTCGGCCACACGGCGGATCATCGCGACGCTCCCCAGCGGGCGCACGCCGTCCTGCACGGCGATCAGCCCGGGGTCGGACGTCAGCGCGGCCAACCCGTTCCTCACCGAGTGGAACCGCTCCACGCCTCCCGCGGCGATTTTGTGTTCGGCGACATCGAAACGCGCCGAGAGGTTTTTCCAGAACCCGATGTGCTGTTCGGGAAGTACCGCCACGATCTCGGCGCTGGGCAGCGCCGCGGCGAACGTGTTGATCGTGCGCGCCAGTACGGGCATGCCGCCCAGAAACCGGAACTGCTTGGGCCGTGCGCCGCCTGCGCGGCTTCCGCTGCCCCCTGCTACGATGATGACTCCCGTGCGTTCCATAGGCCTGTCGTTTTATTGTTTGTCGGGTGCTTGTACGGTTGCGGGCAGGACGAGCGAATCGAGCTGCGTGATCTGCTCCTCGGGGCTGACTTCGCCGTTGAGTTCAGCCGTGATGCGGTCGCGGACGAATTCGAACAGCGCGCGGTTCTCCCTGGCGATCGGCTCGGCGGGTTCCGACGGAATCTTCAGCGGGTCGATCGGCGTGCCGTTCTTCCAGACGCGGTAATCGAGGTGCGGGCCGGTCGATGCGCCCGTCGAACCGACGTAGCCGATCAGCTGACCCTGCGACACGCGCGAACCTTTGACGATGCCCTTGGCATAGCCGCTCAAGTGGAGATAACCCGTCATCAGGTTGCCGGCATGCTTGATCTTGAGCGTGTTGCCGCCTCCGCCGCCCCAGCCTTTGAAGGTCACCGTGCCGTCGGCCACGGCGTGTACGGGCGTACCTTTCGGCGCGGCGTAGTCGACGCCCGTGTGCGGGCGGTAGACCTTGTAGATCGGGTGTTTGCGGGCGTAGGAGAATTTCGAACTGATGCGCGAGTATTTCAGCGGGGCCTTGAGCATCTGCTTGCGCAGGCTCGCGCCGTCCGCCTCCCAGTACTGGATTTTACCGCCCTGACGGAACGGGATGGCGTAATACTCCTTGCCGCCTTGCGAGAACTTCGCGCCCCAGATGCGCCCGATGCCCACCGACACCGTGTCGTCGATGAACCGCTCGTCGTAGATCACCGTGAAGTCGTCGCCCTTCTGGATGCCGAAGAAATCCACCGTCCACTGGTAGATGTCCTCCAGTTCGGCGGCCAGAGCGTAGGGCAGCTGCTGCTCCATGATCGCGCCCCAGAGCGAGGAGTTGATCACGGCGCTTTTCTTCGTGCGGCGCAGCGTGTAGGCCTTGGCGTCCTTGCGCACGGAGACCGAGTCGTCGTGGAATCCGAAGACCACGTAGTCGGTGACCGATATTTCATAGGCGAGGTAGTCGAGATGGGGTGCGTAGAGCGAATCCTCGTGGATAAAGGCCGTGTACTTGTGCCCGGCGCGGATGTTGCGCAGCGGGAACACCTCCTTCGAGGCTTTGTCCAGCCGGTCGACCGCGA
>OGIL01001278.1_pt1 | contig 13671 bp, 13 predicted proteins | sample 1571751 | NCBI WGS metagenome assembly OGIL01 (sample SAMEA2581964, study PRJEB24529) | metagenome | biome: Human gut stool | place: China | collected 2011 | reverse complement strand
GCTGTCGGTCACATCATGAGTTTTCAGATACACCCTAGGTTTTTTATTGTGGCCCGTCGTTTATATTGTTTTAAGACATCTTAATAACAGATCTATTTTATGCATAATACAATACATTTCTTTCAATGTCAATATCTCTGGGGAAATTTTTACCGGCAAAAGCACAAAAATCATCGATGTCGCAGAGGTCGCACAGGTGGCGGGCCTCGCGCTCGCGGCTCGGGTTGGCAAAATTGCTCGAAGATATGAGTTTTTATATTAACCTTTATAGTATTTGTATACAATGCACGTTCGTGAGAAAAATGGAGAAATCAAAGATGAATATCTGTTTTATCGGCAACTAGCAGAATACTAAAACGTTGCTTTGGAGAAAAACATTTGCTGCTTTGAGAATATTTCTTTTAAAATCTGTTGACAAGTACATTTTTTTAGGGTATCCTTTATATTAAGACATCTTATTACAACCAGATCTGCAACAGTCAAATATCCAAACGATAAATCAGCAAAGGTGGTACCCTATGGTTATCGATGTACATGTACACCCCGCATTCTATGACCCGATTTGTCAGGATGCACAGCGCATAAACAAACGCAAGGCAGTGATGGGCTATGATTTGATGAGTCCGTTCCCTCTGGAGTTGGTGAACAAACAGATGGCTTTTGCCGGTATTGACAAACTGGTGCTGCTGCCCGAGGATAGCAGCACGATGGACGGCGAAGCGGTACTGAGCAACGAGGAAATTGATAAGATTGTTCGTCTGGATCCCAACCGCTTCATCGGTTTTGCCACCGTTGACCCCGGACGCGCTGACGCGCTGGAGGTGCTGGAATATGCTTTAGGCACCCTCAAGCTTCGGGGATTGAAGCTGCACCCTTCCAAACAGCAGTTCTATCCCAACGATCCCAAACTGTTTCCTATCTATGAGTTGTGCCTCAAATACAACGTCCCCATTACATTCCACTGCGGCCTGTCCTGGCAGCCAAACACTTATTTAAAGTTCTCCCATCCATACCTGTTTGAGGACATCGCCATCCGTTATCCTGAGCTGCGCATCAACCTGGCTCATCTAGGCTTCCCCTGGGTGGTGGAGACAGCAGCTGTCATCTTAAAATACCCCAACGTCTACGCGGACACCGCTTGCTGCTACATGGACTGCCCTGAGCAATTCTTTGAGCAGCTGTTCCTCAAGCAGATGGGTCCGCTTTGGGTCGAGCACAACCTGGCGGACAAACTGCTGTTCGGCTCTAACAACCCGCGCTTCCGCCCAGCGCGCATCAAACGCGGGCTGGAATCCTTGCGCTTCTCAGCTGAGACCACAGCCAAGATTCTGGGGCTGAACGCGGAGAAATTCCTGGGAATGGAGGGCAACATCAATGGTTGAATTCACCCGAGTAAAAAAATGCTCCACCAAGGAGTTTGAGTTGATTAAAATCACACAGGATGTGCGGGATTTTGTCGCTCAGTCGAAAATCAAGAACGGACTGATTTACGTCATCCTAGCCCATACCACGGCAGGCATCATGGTAAATGAAAGCTTGCCATGCCTTGAAAAGGACATCGAGGCCACACTGGAGGAGTTGGTACCTCTGCACAAAAATTACGCTCATTCCCATTTTCTGCCTAGTTATGGTGCCATCGGCGGCAATTCACCGGGGCACTTGAAGTCCATGCTGGTCGGCAACCACTGCGTAATCCCCCTTATCGATGGCCAGCCAGTACTGGGCATGGCGCAGGATGTATATCTGGCGGAGTTCGACGGTGTGCAGCAGCGCACGTTTTTTATCGAGATCATTGGGGAATAACACGCTGTCTGCTCAGGTTTTCAAACTTGAACAGGTTGAAAACTTGCTTGATTGAACGTGAAGGGGGATTTGTCCCCGTCACTCTCCACCTCACTTCTCTGCTTCACAGCTGCATTTCATGGTTTTTTGACAGTCTCCGGCCGCCCTACCGGGGCGGCCTTTTCCATCGATTTTATGAGGTGATAATTATGATGCGCACTGCATATCTGCAAAAGTTGACGGAAGCTCTGAACGGTGCCGACTGCGATGCTATGATGTTGTGCCCTTCTGAGGAGCTGCGCTTCTTCGTCGGCTTCTCCCCCCTGATGTGCGAGCGCTTCCAGGGCCTTTTTTTGAAAAGGGATGGAAGCATGTTCTATTTCTGCAATCTGCTGACCGGCGACGAGGTGCGAGCCGCCGTAGAGGGTGCATTCCCCGTGTACACCTGGTTCGACAACTCTGTCATGGCCGACGTGTTGTGGGATGTGTTTCAGAAGGAGGGGCTTTTGAACGCTGTGATCGCCGTCAACAGTTCAGCCCAGGCGTTCAACGTACTGGATATCGCAGAGAAGACAGGCGCCCGCTTTGTGAACGGTGTGCCTCTGCTGGAAGAAGCCCGTATCTGCAAAACGGCCACAGAGCTGGATGCCCTGCGCAAGGCGGCGTCTATTGCTGACCAGGGCTTCCGCAATACCCTGCCGCAGATTCGGGCCGGTATGACGGAAAAACAGATTCACGACATCCTCACTGCCGAGATGGCTAAGTTGGGCGGTGCTGATCCCGGCGCTTTGGTGGCCTCGGGGCCCAACGCCGGCTTCCCTCACTACAGCGGAGACAGCCGCGCAGTGCAGCCCGGGGATTGCATTATCCTGGACTTTGGCTGCCTGTGGGAGGGACTGCACTCCGACATGACACGTACCATCTTTCTGGAACCTGTGCCCGCGGAATTCAAACGGCTGTACTGGCTACTGTACCGGGCCCAAACTGCGGCTGAGGCTGCTGCTCAGGAGGGGGCCTATGTGTCGGACATCGATGCGGCTGCCCGGGCCGTTTTGGCCGAGGAAAACTTGGCCAGCGCCTGTACCACCCGCGTAGGCCATGGCATCGGCTATATGACCCACGAGGCCCCGTACATCAATGCCCATAACCGCATGCGTCTGCGGCGCGGCATGTGTTTTTCCGTGGAACCGGGCATCTATCTACCTGGTCGCCTTGGAATGCGTATTGAGGACATTGTGGCCATCGATCTGGATGGCCGACGGGAGATCCTCAATAGGGCCAGCAAGGATCTTATCTCCATCGGCCGCGGCGGTGTGACTGTTACGCCCCCAAGAGTCTGCTGAATTAGGTCTCCATCAAAGCTGAAATCAATCATCGTTTCCGCCTTGCGCACAATACAGGGGGTATGCAGCACTGGGAGACAATGAACCCGACCTTGCCATCGCACAGCATCTGCCTATGACAGCTTAGGCGGCGTGGTTCCGATGGGCAAATGATAACTTTCTGATAACAGTTCCGTTTTCCGGTAGCTTTCCTCTGCTGTTTACGGTATGGTTTGCCGTTACAAAGGAGGCTGATTTTATGCCAAAGCGACGAGCGAACGGGGAAGGGAACATCCGCAAACGAAAGGACGGACGCTGGGAAGGACGCTACACAGTCGGTCACGATCCGGAAACTGGCAAGGCCATCATCAAGAACGTTCTTGGAAAGACGCAAACGGAAGTCAAGGAGAAGTTGAAGAAAGCCATCGAGGAAAACGTCGGCATCGACTACGGACGGGCCAAGAACTACACCGTGGGTAACTGGTTAGAAGTGTGGTACGAGAACTATGCCAAAATCAAAATGCGCCCATCCACCTACCTGACCTATCATGGCTACATCGAAAACCACATCAAGCCGCAGCTCGGAAAGATCCCGTTGAATGATCTGACGACGCTGCATCTGCAACAGTTCTACAAGAAATTGTTGGCAGACGGGCGGGTAGAGCGAATCGAATCACAGAAACAGCCCAAGGGACTGAGCGCCAAAACAGTGCGTAACATCCACCAAATCATTTCCTCTGCCCTGAAGCTGGCAGTTGAGCAGCGGCTGATCGCCCGCAATCCGGCAGACGGCTGCGCATTGCCGAAGGCGGAGCACAAGGAAATGCAGACGCTTCCTGTTGAGCAGCTGACATCCTTCCTCCGCGAGGCGAAAGACAGCGGCGTGTTCGTCCTGTACTACATCGACCTGACCACCGGCCTGCGGCGTGGCGAGCTGCTCGGATTAAAATGGTCGGACATTGATTTGGAAAAAGGGGACCTTCGGGTTCAACGGCAGATCGGGCGCATCAACGGCAAGATCATTGAGATGCCGCTGAAAACGAAAAACGCCTACCGCACCTTGCCGCTGTCGGCAGATGCGATAAGCGTTCTGATGCAGCAAAGAAGAAAAACGGGTAACAGCGAATGGGTATTCCCCTCGCCGACGGGAGGCCCCATGTCGCCGGACAGCGTGTTGCACATGCTGCACCGAGTCCTAAAGCGGGCAGGGCTGCCAAAGGTGCGTTTTCATGACCTGCGCCACACCTTCGCAACGCTGGCACTGCAAAACGGTGTGGACATCAAAACCGTATCTGGCATGCTGGGGCATTTTTCGGCAGGGTTTACGTTGGACACCTACGCCCACGTCACCACCGACGCCCAACTCAAAGCGGCGCAAACGATGGGCAATATCCTATCCCGTGCTGTCTGATGCTTTCCGCTACCCGCTCCCGTTGGGGTCAGCGTTTGGGTCAGGAAAAAGCAGCGTCCGAAAATAGCAACTTACGAAAAGCAAAAGTCCTCGAAATCAGACGATTTCGAGGACTTTTGGCAAGCTATACCAATCTGGATATTTTGAAATGTTCTACCAAAAGATATTTACTTAGTACAGCAAACTCGCATAGTTTCAAATCAGAGTTTAAGTGGGGTTACACCGAAATAGACATTTAAGTCTATTCTCAAGCCATCTGTCAGTTTATTCCAACATTCCATCAAGTATCTCTGATTGTCCATTATCTTTTTGGAGGCTCTTTTCATTACTCGCCTCGGCATATCTCCGTCAACCATTTTTCCATCGTATAGAGAAATAGTAGCTGAGCATTCGTGTTTATAATCCACATGAATATGAGGTAGGTTATGCCGTCCGGCTTCTTTTGAGTGCATGTAATACCTTAAACCATCTTCTACCCATATATCGCCGGCTTGATTAGAGAGCACGAAGAAAATATGTAGAGCTTTACTAATATCATAGTATTTTGATATTGTAGAAAGCAGGATTGTTGGGTCCTCTATTTCTACAAGCTCCAAGTTTTCTAATATGTATATAGGAACTCTAAATTCAATGAATTTTTGTGGGTCAAGTTCAATTCTTTTTACAATTTCTTCTGCAACGTCTACTAGAGTAGACCTTGGATTTGGAATAAAAGTAAAGACAAATTGCATATGTTCACGGTAATGTTTTCGTTGATTTTCCCAAAAGGTATTATCGTCTATACCGTTTAATCCTCGCATATAGACATAATCGCAAATGGCAACCCCAGGATCTTCGCCAGCGTAGTATTTTTCTCCATCATCGATTATCATTTTAAAGAAAACCTGCATAGGGGCACTCCTATATGATATCTATAATTTCTGCTTGAGAGCTAACATAGTTGCGATGAACTCGCCATATTAACCGTGTAGAACTGTGGATTTGCACCTAACTATGCAAAATTTTATTGAATTCGCTTCTGGATATCCTCCACAGACGGCAACTGGCGCTCCAGTTCTTCCGGCAGATCACAGGTGATCTGATAGGCGCTGACGCCGATGGGCTTACTCATGTCCTTGAGCGAATACTCCGCCACGAGGTCATTCTTGCTCTTGCAGAGCAGCAGGCCAATCGACGAATTGTCCTGCTCTTTTTTCAGGATACCATCCACGGCAGAAAGGTAGAAGTTAAGCTGCCCTGCGTATTCCGGCTTGAACTCGCCGGTCTTCAACTCGATCACCACATAGCAGCGGAGGTTGAGGTTATAGAACAGCAGGTCGATGTAGAAGTCATCGCCACCTACGTTGAGATGGTACTGGTTGCCGAGGAACGCAAAGCCGGTTCCCAGCTCCAGCAGGAGCTTTGTCACATCCTTGACCAGAGCCTGCTCAATGTCACGCTCTACCATATCCTCTTTGAACGGGATAAAATCAAAGATATACGGGTCTTTCATCGTCTGGGCCGCGAGTTCACTCTGCGGAGACGGTAGACGGCTTTCAAAATTAGATACCTTCTCCGCCAGCACCTGCCGCTGATACAGCCCGCTTTCGATCTGGTGGACCAGCACGTTGCGGGACCAGCCGTTTTTAGCAACTTGTTCGGCATACCAAATATGCTCATCTGCATTCTTTACCTTGTCCATCAGGGCAATATGGTGATACCAAGTAATTTGTGCAAGCGCCGCTTGCACAATTTCCTTTTCGGGAAAACGCAGTGCGAACTTCGCCATGTATTTCAGGTTTCTCACCGAGTAGCCGGTGGTGTCTGGAAAAGACATTTTAATGTCAGCGGCAAGATTTTCAACAAATTTGTTGCCCCATGTCTTGTGCTCGTTGATGACCTCGCCGATGGAGTGATAGAGAACCAGCAGCTTTCGATTGACGCTGACCGTCGCACGGTATTGCGCCGTGCGAATCTCCTGCTTAATCGATTCGACGATATTCAGATATTCGTTGGAATTCATCAGCATATTCTTTTCCTCCATGGTGAAAGCGCTCGAGTCTGTCCTATGCGCTACCCCGTCGAATTCGACGGGGTTAAATTCCAGGGTGTCGAATCGCTCTCACAGTTCAAGAAATTCAATCGTGTTGTGACTGCGTATCCTCGGCTGCGTCAAGCTGCAGCAACCTGTGATCTTCTGTCAGCACCTTCATCTGGCTGATGGCAATGGCATTGAGTTTCGCCAAACGCTCCGCCTGCGGGATTCCTTCGTTGATGAACACTGCATTCAGATTTTCCAGATTGGACAGGCACACAAGTTGTGATACATTCGCGTAGTCCCGAATGTTACCCTTGAGATCCGGATGGGCATCGCGCCACTCTTTGGCCGTCATACCAAACAGCGCCATATTCAAAACATCGGCTTCGTTGGCATAGACCAGCGAAATCTGCCGCGCAGACAGTTCAGGTGGAATCAGATTCTCCTTGATAGCATCTGTGTGAATACGATAATTGATCTTGGCAAGGTTGCGCTTGATATCCCAGCCGAGCTGCTTCATCTCCTCGGTCTTGAGGCGCTCAAACTCCTTGACTAAGTAGAGTTTAAACTCCACAGAGATCCAAGAGGCAAACTCAAACGCAATTTCCTTATGTGCGTAGGTTCCACCATAGCGACCAGCCTTAGAAACAATGCCGATGGCACCGGTCGCATCAACCCATTTTTGCGGTGTCATCACAAAGCTGTTCAGCCCTGCCTGACTTCTAAACGCATCGAATTCGACACGGTTAAAATTCGGATTGTAGAGTGTTTCCCATACACCAAGGAACTCGATGGTGTTTCTGTTGCGAAGCCAGTTTTGGATGATGTACCGTGGATTATCACTATCCTTGATTTTTGCAATGTCAGTCAAGCTGAGGAAATCATCTCGCTTGAGGTCCCACTGCACGTTGATTTCTGTTCCACGAATGACCAACTTATCCATTTCTATCGCCCTCCCTTGCAGTCAGTTCATCCAGCAACCCCTGACACCCTTCCAGCACATCCCGCCATGTCGCCTCGAAATCGCCCGTGTACCACGGGTCGGCAACATCGCCGGGGCGGTCGGTGTAGTCCATCAGGAGGTGCAGCTTGCCGTCCGGGTCGCCGCCGCAGATGCGGTGCATATTCCGCAGGTTCGCGCTGTCCATGCCGATCAGCAGGTCGTACTTGTCGTAGTCTTGATTGGTAAGCTGCCGCGCCGCGTGGCCGCCGACTCGATATGGAACTGTGAAGCAAGCCCTGCCTTCTTCACCAAGTCCTTCATCACGAACTCCGCCATGGGGCTGCGGCAGATGTTGCCGTGGCAGATAAACAGGATATTCTTCATACCGATTTTTCTCCGAAAACTCATTATTCTTTACATTATAGCAGGTATCCTCATTTTCGCCAAGAGCAATTTCCGAATGTACCAGCATCTCTCATCCATGGTCAATCCGGCCTCCATGATGGCCACATTCTGTGTCCAGTTCAGACGCATTGCCACTGCCAGCAATTCCGGCGTATCGCCGTACATCCGGTAAAAGTCCCGCATCCGGCGCAGATTGCGGGGAGAAAAGGCGAGCTGTGGCAGTATTTCCTGCCGTAGTCGTCAGGATCAACCTGTCCCTGTTTGAAGCCATGTTTTTCATTGTCGTGCAGGTTCGGCCTCTGCGCTCAAAGCAGAAGATCACGACAGAAAAGCGGAGAGATTGCTGTATCGCAGTCTCTCCGCTTTCGACATGGATGGCTGTTCAGAAGCTCTGAACAGGGGGATGTATCAGATGTTTTGCTGACAACAGCCCTGATATCTACCACTATGAAAGCTATCCCTTGCTTATTCATCTGCCTCCGATTATCCTTCTGGAAATCGCTCGTTTGTGTGCTTCCGTCGATAGCTGGACCATAGTTGAAGTCCCACTGGGACAAACGGGCTGATAACGTCACATAGCTGCCGTGTTCAGCCGGATGCATCTGTTCCTGTGTTCATTTTTGAAATGATGTCAGAGAGGAAGCTGTCTGCGTTCCCGGCCCTCAGCTTCCAAGCGCTGGTGCAGCAGTTCTGCGGTTTCTCTGTCCACAGCGGAATTATCGTAGTTGCTTATTTGAAAAAGATACATGGTGCCTTGCCTGAGAATTGCCGACCGCTTGCGTCCTATTTTTCAAACAGGTATAGCAGGTATCCGTAGCCCTCGGCCTCCATTTTTTCATAGGGGACGAAGCGCAGGGCCGCGCTGTTGATGCAGTAGCGCACGCCGTTGGGCGACTCCGGGTCGCCGGTGAACACATGGCCGAGGTGGGAGTCTCCGGCGCGGCTTCTGACCTCCGTGCGGCGCATCCCGTGGCTCAGATCCTCTTTTTTCACTACGGCAGGGCCCTCGATGGGCTTTGTGAAAGCCGGCCAGCCGCAGCCGCTTTCGTACTTATCCGTGGAGGAAAAGAGCGGCTCACCGGTGACGACATCCACATAGATGCCCTTTTCAAACTTGTCCCAGAACTCGCCCGTGAAGGCGCGCTCCGTGCCGCTCTCCTGCGTGACGCGGTACTGCTCCGCCGTCAGCTTGTCCCGGATGGACTCCGCCGCGGGCTTCTGATAGTCGCCCGGGTCGATGCGCAGCTTGGAGAAAAGCTCCATCTCCGCGCGCGGGATGTGGCAGTAGCCGCCCGGATTCTTTTCGAGGTAGTTCTGGTGGTATTCCTCGGCGGGATAGTAGTTCTTGAGCGGGCCGATCTCCACAAAGAATTTCTCGCTGCGGCCGCGCTCGATCTCCGCGATGCGCTTCACTGTTTCTCTCGCGCTTTCGTTGGTAAAGTAAACGCCGGTCTGGTACTGGCTGCCGCGGTCGTTGCCCTGCCGGTTTTGTACCGTGGGGTCGATGACATAGAAGTACGCCAGCAGCAGCGCGTCAAGACTCACCTGCTCGGGGTCGTATTCCACCCGCACGGTCTCCCGAAAGCCGGTCTCTCCCTTGCAGACGGTCTTGTAATCGGCGTCCGCCTCGCAGGTGCCGTTGGCGTAGCCGCTCTCGGCGTCGATAACGCCGGGGATGGACTGCATCAGCTGTTCCATGCCCCAGAAGCAGCCGCCCGCCAGATAGATGACATTGTCTGTGGTATCCATATAGGTGATCTCCTCGTCGGACCGGTCAAAAGCCGCTCCGTCCATGTTTGTTTCCTGTCCGCTCTTTTCCTTCGGCACAGTCTGCTGCCCGGCGGCGCAGCCGCCCAGCAGCAGCACTGCTGCGAAAAGCAGGGCCAATACGCTTCGATACATCGCGTTTCCTCCTTTCAGGGGAAGCAGGGCTCACTCCGCCCCTTCGTGCGCCATGGGCAATGCAATGGCGCGCAGCAGGCACTTTTTAAATCTCGGGTCAGCCCATATCGGCGGCAAGAGCCTGGTCGATGAGCTTTTGCAGCGTCTCCGCCTGTGTCTTGTCGGTGATGGCGCCCACAATGGGATCACCCACGATGTTGCCGCTGCGGTCCACCACATAGGTGGTGGGGTAGGCGAACACGTTCTCCACAAACTTGCCGGCCTCGCCCTGGGCGGGGAAGTAGACATTGGGATAGGTGACGCCCTTCTTGGACAGAACGGACTTGGCCTCGGAGATGGCAGCCTCATCGCCGCCCAGGGTGAAGGAATTGATGCCGACGACACCGCCGCCCTTCTTGGTCAGCTCCTGATGCAGGGACTCCAGCTCGGAAAGCTCTCCCACGCAGGGATTGCAGGTGGTGAACCAGAAATTCACCACGGTGACGGCGTTCTTGGAGAACAGGTCATCGCTCTTGACGGGGTTGCCGTTGAGGTCCTTGCCCTCGAAGGCAGGGAACTTCTGCATCTTGTCGCCGTTGCCGGGGGTCGTGGGGCTGTCGGCAGGGATGCTGTCACCATTGCCCGGGGCCTTGGGAGCCGCCTCGGGGAACTTGGCCACAATGGCGGTCAGGGTGCGCTCGATCTCCCGGATCTTCTCGCCTCCCTGGCGCAGCAGCTTCAGCTCGTCGGCGGTAAACTTGTCCTTGGCGGACTCAATGGTGTCCAGCAGGAAATCACCGTAGTTCTTACCGTCCTCCTGCATGGTCATGCCCTTGTCGGCGGACATGAACACCTTCTCCCAAAGGGACTGGTTTTCCATCAGAATGGCATTCTCCTGGTCCATCAGGGCCTTGTACATAGCGGCCGCCTCCTGGGCGTTCTTGGGCTCGCCGTCGGGCTTTGTCATGTCGTCGTTGCCCTTTTTGCCGCAGGCGGCCAGAGAGAGCACCAGCAGTGCAGTAAGCAGCAGCACCAGAATTCTGCCGGCAGTATTCGTCCTATTCATTTTCATTTGTTTGTTTCCTCCTTGATATTGTTGTTTGTCTGCAGCGTTTCCGCTGCTTTTGTCTTATCTTTACCGTCTCCGAAGCCATAGCGGAAACACACGGCGTTTGTGGGACAGGCGCGTATACACATCCCACAGCGGATGCACTCGGTGTGGTTGGGCGTCTTTGTCACGTCCACATCCATCTTGCAGGCTCTGGCGCATTTCCCGCAGGAGACGCACTTGTTTTTATCCACCTTCATCTGGAAGAGGGATACCCTGTTGAGCAGTGCATAGAACGCTCCCAGCGGGCAGAGCCACTTGCAGAAGGGACGGTAGAACAGTACGCTCAGCACGATCACCGACAGCAGAATGCCGAATTTCCATGTAAACAGCTTGCCCAGCGCCGCCCGGATGCCGGCATTGGCAAGGGACAGCGGGATGGCTCCCTCCAGCACGCCCTGGGGGCAGAGGTATTTACAGAAGAACGGGTCTCCCATGCCAACATCGTTCACCAGAAGCGCCGGCAGCAGGAAAACCATCACCAGCAGCACGGCGTACTTCAGGTATGTCAGAGGCTTCAGCTTCTTTGTGGAGAGCTTCTTCGTAGGAATCTTATGCAGCAGCTCCTGAAACCAGCCGAAGGGACAGAGGAAGCCGCAGATAAAGCGCCCCAGCAGCACGCCCAGCAGAATCAAAATGCCGGTAACATAATAGGAAAACCGAAACTTTGACGACCCGACCACAGCCTGAAAGGCCCCGATAGGGCAGGCCCCCGCAGCGCCGGGGCAGGAGTAACAGTTCAGGCCCGGAACGCAGAGATATTTCCCTTTGCCCTGATAAAGCGTTCCTTTGAGAAAATTCGGCAGATGGATGTTTGTCAGCAGTGCTGCACCTGCCTGGATCAGTCCCCGGAAACGGGCCAGAAAATGCGAACGATTCTTATCCAATGCCAACACACTCCATACATAATCGAATTGCTTTCGTAAAGACAGTGCCCGCCTCACCGCGCCATGCCCCGTAACCGATCATCATAACGGCAGCCAGCAGAAAAAGCACCTGAACGATTGCCTTTTTGCTCAACATTTCGATCCTCCTTTTTGTCTTGATGAGATCAGTATAGCACAACGGGTATAAATTTTCTGCTAAGAAAAAATTAACGCAGATTTTAGCAAAAGCTGTTATAATGGTAGTAAACAGAAACACAGTTTATATAAGGAGTGTTTATTATGCGTTTGCTGCTGGTTGAGGATGAGCCGTCCCTGCGGGAAAGCGTTGCCAGAAAGCTGCACCGTGCAGGGTATGAAACAGATGACTGCGGTGATGGGGAAACCGCGCTGGAAATGCTGGCGGCAGAGCGGTATGACCTTGTTTTGCTGGATCTGAACCTGCCCCGAGTGGATGGAATGACAGTTCTGCGCACACTGCGAAAGACCGATTTGGAAACGCCGGTTCTGATTCTGTCGGCCCGCAGTGAAATTGCGGACAAGGTGGAAGGCCTGGACGCCGGCGCCAATGATTATCTGGCCAAGCCGTTCCATTTGGCCGAACTGGAAGCCCGCGTCCGCAGCCTGACACGGCGGCAGTTTATTCAGCGCAATGTTTGCCTGCGATGCGGCAGACTGAGCTTTGATACCAAGAGCCGGGTGGCTATGGTGGACGGTCAACCTGTTCCACTGACCCGCAAGGAAAGCAGTGTTCTGGAATATCTGCTTCTGCATCAGGGACGCCCTGTCAGTCAGGAGGAATTGATGGAACATGTCTGGGACGGCCGCGTAGATGCGTTCAGCAACTCGATTCGGGTGCATATCTCGGCGCTGCGCAAAAAGCTGCGCACGGCACTGGGGTATGATCCTATCCGAAACCGCATCGGAGAAGGCTATGAAGTGGGGGAGAACGAGCAATGAAGCGATTATCTTTGCAATGGCGCATCACACTTATGACGGCATTACTGATTGCGGGTGCCTGCATCTGCCTGAACTTGTTGCTGTATCGCTCCGGTGCCTCCGGTATGGACAATCTGAACGGGTACGTTTTACAATATCAACAGGACGGCGGGGAGGATCTGACCATAGAGATCCCCGAAGATCAGATGTCAGACTTTCTGGTGCAATTCTCGCAAGAGGTTTACGATACAAAGACGATTTTTGGCCGCAAAGGGTGGTGCATTACGGCAGTGGTGACGCTGTTCAGCGCAGCGATTGCTTATTTTATCAGCGGCAAAGCGCTGGAACCACTGAAAGAGCTGGCACAGCAGGCCGAGAAGGTCGATCAGGATAACCTGGTTGATGTACGGCTGGAAGAAAATACCGTTGCGGAATTTCGGCAGCTAAGTCAATCTGTCAATCAAATGCTGGATCGCCTGGCCCATTCCTTTGACCTACAGCGACAGTTTGCCGGGAATGCAGCCCATGAGCTGAAAACACCGCTGGCCATCATGCAGGCAAAACTGGAAATCTTCGCCGAAGATCACATGAATACGGACGCGGAAACCGCAGAGCTGGTACACTTTCAGACAGAGCAGATAGCCCGTTTATCGGCGCTTGTGCGGACCCTGCTGGAAATGAGCAATTTGCAGGCCGTTCCGCGGGATGACTGCATTGAGCTTGCGCCGCTGGCAGATGAAATTGTGACGGATCTGACGCCGCTGGCCCAGAAAAAGCAGATCACCTTGCATCAGGAATGTGAGGATATTCATATTATCGGAAGCGATGCCCTGATTTACCGTATGCTGTTCAACCTTGTGGAAAATGCGATCAAGTACAATGTAGACGACGGATGGGTAAGAGTGTCACTGGATGCGGATCACAAGTTCTTCTATGTGACAGTTGCTGATTCAGGAATGGGTATTCCGGAGGATTCTCT
>OGIL01001265.1_pt1 | contig 13768 bp, 9 predicted proteins | sample 1571751 | NCBI WGS metagenome assembly OGIL01 (sample SAMEA2581964, study PRJEB24529) | metagenome | biome: Human gut stool | place: China | collected 2011 | reverse complement strand
ATTTAAAAGACATTTATTCTCTCATCCATGCTCCAGTAATCTCTGCTACATAAATATGATGTAAACCGCCATGGGCACCACCATACCATTGCTTACAAACACTTGGATCAATGAAACAATCTTCTTTCATTACATCCGTATAAAGCTTACGGCATTCCAGACTGAGACGTCCTTGTTCAAAAAGAATATTTCCTTTTTCAGTAATAACCGGTTTCAGTCCCGTCTCTTTTACCTTGTCTACTTCCCTACCCGACTTGCTTCCACATATCTTATGGATAGCTCTATTCTCTTCTCCCAGGAAAGAAAGCGTGAAGTATTCACTCTTCTCAATAAACTCAAACGTGTAACGTTCCGGACGGATAAAGATATAGACCACTGGTTTGTTCCATAGGAAGCCTATACCACCCCAACTGGCAGTCATCTATGATCTGTTGTCCGTCCACGCCGCATTCCACCGCCGGGAAGACCGCTTCCGCCGCCGGGCGGGCTGCTTCCGGGTCGGTGATGATGGGCGAATAGTGCATGAGCCAGAGCCGCCGTGCCACGGCCCGCGCCGCCAGTTCAGCGTCCTGCCGGAAGGTGCTGTGCCCATACTGTTTCGCCTGGGCCTGCTGCGCATCGTCCGGGTAGGTGGCATCGCAGAGGAGCAGGTCAGCATCCTGTGCGGCCTGTTCCAGCGCGGCGCAGGGGGCCGTATCGCCGGAGAACACGAACCGCAGCCCTCTGCGGGGTGCGCCCAGCACCTGTCCGGGTGCAATGGTCGCCCCATCTTCCAGGGTGACCGGCTCCCCGCGCTGCAACAATCTCCACTGCTGCACCGGCACCCCCAGCGCCCTGGCTCTGGCCGGGTCAAAGCGGCCTGCGCGGGGCAGGTCCAGCCGGTAGCCCCGGCTGGGGACCCGGTGCTTCGTCCGGAAGGGCAGCAGTTCGGCCCCCACCGGCCAGCCGGGGGCCAGCGTTTCCAGCCGGACGGGGTCGGTGCCCAGCGGCACAGCCCGGATGGCATAGGGCTGGGGGCCGGTCAGGGTGCGGATGGCGCCCCAGACCGGCTCCATCCCCTCGGCCGGGCCAAAGATCGTCAGCGGCCGGGTGCGGCCCTGACAGCCCAGCGTTTGCAGCAGGCCGGGCAGGCCGAAGATATGGTCGCCGTGGTAGTGGGTCAGGCAGATGGCGTCCAGCTTCATCAGGTTGACCCCTGCGCGGCGGGCAGCGGTCTGGGTGCCCTCGCCGCAGTCGAACAGCAGGCTGTGCCCGCCGCATTCGGCCACTGCCGCCGTCAGGGCGCGGTCGGGCAGGGGCATGGTGGCTGCTGTGCCCAGCAGAGTAATGGTCAGCATAAAAAGTCCTCCGTATCGTTCCCCTTTAGTGTACCACACTTCGCCCCGGTGCACAATCGGCGCAGCGGGTGCATAGGTTGGGGCAGATGATGTTCCGGAAAGGAGGATGCGCCATGCAGCGCAAGCAAGGTCCCCGCAGGTCATCCCACGCTCCCCGTCTGGTGCTGCTGTTGCTCTTCGCCCTGGTGCTGGCCGTGGCGGGCGGGCTGTTCAGCTGCGCGTTCCAGCCCATGATGGCCACCCGCGGGACGATGCTGTTCCTGCCGGGGGTGTAAAAAAATTTTCGTGAAATTTCGGATTTTCTCTTGACTCCGGCAACAAGATCTGACCGCATAAAAACAAGCCGCACCTGCGAAGGCGCGGCTTATTTTTATGCTCAGGAAAGCCGATTCAGCCGGACGGCCACATAAGGGTCCGGGAGCTTGAGCTCGTCGGCCAGGTCTTCTTCGGTGTCGTATTTGTCCCCGGCCAGGCCGACGACCACACTGCACACCGCGTATCGGCCGCTGGGCGAAAGGGCGGTGATCTTTGCCTCGCCGTCGGCCACAGCCGTCACGACACCGTTGGTGTCCACCGTGGCAACGCCCGGATTGCTGGTGACCCAGGTGATGGGCACACTGCCGCCGCTCTCCACGGCCACCGTGGCGCACAGGGCCTCCTGACTGCCCACCGTTTTGAACAGCAGGTCCGTCTTGTTCAGTGTGACCTTTCCGACCTCGGATGTGACCGTGACGGCGCACCGCAGCGCCTGCCCGTTGGAAGCAAACGCCGTGATGGTGGCGCTGCCCGGCTTCTGGGCCGTCACGACGCCTTTGTCATCGACCGATGCGATGTTGGGGTCGCTGCTGCGCCACTGGTACACATAAATAAAGGAATGGTCGCTGTTGGTCAGCGTGAGCTGCTGTGTAGGGTGCAGGGCATCGTACTGCTGCACCAGTTCCAGACTGGTCTCGCTGAGGGTGGGTTTCTGCGCCTCGGCCTCCTCCCCCTTGCGGGTAACGGTGACTTCGCAGGCGGCGCGGTCGCCGTGGTCCGAGATGGCGGTGATGGTGGCCTTGCCCACACTGCGGGCCGTCACCTTGCCGTCACCGTCCACGGTGGCCACACTGGGGTTACTGCTCATCCAGACGATGAAGTAATAATCGCTCTGCCCGCCGGTATAAAGGTAGGCTTTTGGGCGCGGGTCGTCCGCCGTGATCTCCAGCTCCATCTCGGTCACTTCCAGCGCGAGCTTTGCGGAACGGTTCTCCGCGCGGGGCGCTGCCTGCGCCGCCAGCGGCGAGAGGGTCAGCGTTGCCCCCAGCAGCAGGGCACAAAGCGCCCGTCCCATCGGGTGAAAAGAATGTCTCATAGGGTCGAACGTCCCTCCTTTTTCGCTTCAAAGAATTGGAGTGCCGCACACAGGTACTTTTTCCGCGTCATGATCGTTCTCACTTTCGTTTCATTGTACACAGGATGCAAATTCTTTTCAAGCCGTTCGCCCTAAGAGTTCACAATTCGAGCCGCTTTTTGTGGAAACGCATAGTTTTTTGCAGCAAAAACTGTGCAAAAAATCCCATCCGGACCGTGTCTTTTATGCCGGTTCCTCCGTGTAATATTGGGCCTGCGCGTTCCAAAGCTCATAGTATTTTCCGGCGGGGTCGGCCAGCAGGCGCTCGTGGGTACCCTGCTGGATGACCTCGCCGTGGTCGAAGACAGCGATCTCATCGCAGAACTTGCAGGAGGACAGCCGGTGGCTGATGTAGATGGCCGTTTTGTCCCCCGCGATCTCGTTGAATTTGGCGTAGATCTCCGCCTCGGCCACGGGGTCGAGCGCGGCGGTGGGTTCATCCAGGATGATGAAGGGCGCATCCTTGTACAAAGCCCGCGCGATGGCGATCTTCTGTGCCTCGCCGCCGGAGACGGTCACGCCGTTCTCGTCCAGCTCCTGATACAGCGCCGTGTCCAGCCCCTGCGGCATCGCCGCCAGCCGTTCCCCGAAGCCCGCCTTTTGCAGGCAGTCGGTCACGCGGGCGGCATCGTATCCGGTGCAGGCCGCGACATTCTGGCCCAGCGGGAGGGCCAGCAGCCGGAAATCCTGAAAGACGACCGAGAAGATGTCCATGTACTCGTCGTAGCGGTACTTCCGGATGTCGATGCCATTCAGCAGGATGACTCCCTCGGTGGGGTCGTACAGGCGGCAGAGCAGCTTGATGAAGGTCGTTTTGCCGCTGCCGTTCATCCCCACCACGGCCAGCCGCCCGCCGACCTTGAACTTCATGTTCAGGTGGCGCAGGGCGTACTGCGCGCTGCCGGGGTAGCGGAAGGAGACATCCCGGAACTCCACCGTATACTGGCGGTCGCTCCGTTTTTCGGTGGTCAGGCTGCCCTGATACATGTTGTTGGGCAGGTCGAGGTAATCAAAGATGTTTTTCATATAGACGCCGTTGATCTCCATCTCGGCCAGCATGTTCACAAGGGTGACAACGCCCTGGAACAGGTTGGCGGCCGCACCGAGGTACTGCGTCACGGCATCCAGACCGAACGCCCCGCCGCAGCCCTTGAGGCAGACGAAGAGATAGACCAGCCCCATCAGCAGCGCCGGCACCGCCGAGGAGGCCGACCGGAAGATCCCCATCGCGCCCCGGCGCAGCCTCGCGAAGGCATCCCACAGACCCACCATATAGCCGCTGACGACATTCTGGTACTGGTCGTACATCCGCAGGTCGGGGGCGTTCTTCGGCTCTTCCGGCAGGGTGAACTGGACGTGGAACATCCGGTTGCCCAGCTTCCCGGACTCCTGCAGCAGCGGCATATATTTGGCCGCCTGCCCCGCGAACACGGGCGACAGGCAGGCGGTGCAGACCATCACGGCCCAGAACGCCGCCAGAAACAGCGGGTGCCCCAGAAAGGCCAGCCGCCCATCCGGCACCGCCGCGGTGAACAGCCCCCAGCAAAGCACCACGCCGCCCAAGATCTGGAACAGTGCCGTGGCGATCTTTTCCACCAGCAAAATGCAGATCGTGCCGCCCGCACCCGATAGCCTGGCGTCCTGCTGGATCTGGCTGTACATGTCATAGACCCGCTGGCTGTCCTCATCCACGTAGTCGAGGGACATCTGTTTGTCCATATACGTTCGGGTCTGCCGCTGCCAGAGGTCGTCCGTTTCCGCTTCCTTCCAGTGGAGCGCCGCTGCGCGCAGAAGGGTCAGCACGGCGGTCGTGCCCAGGGTCCAGAGCACCCAGACCATCAGCCGGTGCGGGTCCCGCCCGCCGGACAGTTCGCCCACCAGCTGGGCCGACAGCCAGACCGTGGCATAAGGGCTCAGCGCCGTGAGGGCGGCACTGGCAAACGTGGCATAGAAAAACTTCGGCGACAGCTTCCAGAAGATGTTCCACTCCCGCCAGGCGTACCGGCACCCCTGCCGGATGGTGATCGTTTTGTTCGATGCGCTCATGCTTCGTTCTCCTCCCGGTAATACTGGCTCTGCACCTCAAACAGGTCGGCGTAGCCGCCGCCCCGTTTCAGCAGCTCTTCGTGGGTGCCCTCCTCGGCCACCCGGCCGTCCTTCAGATAGAGGATGCGGTCGCAGAAGCGGGTGGAGGCCAGCCGGTGCGAGATGAACAGGCTGGTCTTGCCTGCCGTCATCTCGTTGTATTTCTGGTAGATGTCGTTCTCGGCGATGGGGTCGAGCGCGGCGGTCGGTTCATCCAGCACCAGCACAGGCGCATCCTTGTACAGCGCACGGGCCAGCATCAACCGCTGGGTCTGCCCACCGGACAGCTCGATGCCGTCTTCGTAGACCTCCCGGCCGATCTGCGTTTCCAGCTGTTTGGGCAGGCTCTGCACCTTTTCGGTCAGGCCCGCTTCGTCCAGGCAGTGCCAGACGCGGGCCTCGTCGATGCCGGTGCGGCACTGGGCCACGTTCTCGGCCACGGTGGCCGACAGGACCGAGAAATCCTGGAACACCGCCGCGAACAGCTTGTAATAATCCCGGCGGTTATACGGGCGGATGTCCTGCCCATTGAGCAGGACACGGCCCTCGGTGGGATCGAGGAAGCCGCAGAGCAGCTTGACCAGCGTGGTCTTGCCCGCACCGTTCAGGCCCACGATGGCGAGGTTCTCGCCGGGGCGGACGGTCAGGTCGAGCTTGTGGATGGTGTCCTTCTCCGCGCCGGGGTACCGGTAGCTGACCCCTTCGAGCTGCAGCTCATAGGGGGTATCCAGCCGCTTTTCCAGCGGGAGGCCGTCCTCAAAGCGGAACGGTTCCGGATATTCGAGAAATTCCCGCACGGTGGAGATGTCGAGACACTGCTTGTGCAGTTTTGCAAACTTTTCCAGAATGCCGCTGACCCACTGGGCAAAACCGGTGGCCGCGCCGAAATAGAGCAGGAATTGCGAGACCGGCAGGCCCTGTTCCAGTGTCAGCCAGATCAGGTAGGCATAGGCCGCGCCGTTGCGCACCAGCAGCAGGGCCAGGTCGATGACATTGGCCCAGAGGTAGGCCGTCTCCCGCCGGAGCAGGAAGCCGTGGTAGAGCCGCATCGTGCTCTCCCAGAGTTCCTCCACCCACTCCCGCAGGCCGAAGATACGGATATCCTTGCCGTACTGCCGGTCGGTGGCGACCTTCTGCACGTAGGCCAGCCGCTTCACATACCCGGCTTCCTCCTCGCGGTGGCGATAGCCCCACTCGTTGATCCGCCGGGACGCCAGATAGCTGACGACCGATGTGGCGCAGACCAGCAGGCAGAGCCAGGCGTTCAGGCCGGACAACAGCAGCAGGTAGGCCCCGAAGCCGAAGAGGTTGGTCAGGATCTCGCCCCAGCTCACCCAGAATGCTTCGACGGATTCATTGTTGGTGCTTCCGGCCCGGTCGGCCTTGGCGCTCAGATCCAGGAAGCGCTTGTCCAGCAGGTTCGGGTAGGAGGTGCCGGCCCGCTTGCGGGCCGAGAGGTCCAGGATATCGACCCGGACGTTCATTTTTCCAAAGAGATTCCGTTCGCTCAGATAACTTTGCAGGAAGGTCAGTGCGACCAGCAGCACGGAAAACCCGCCAATGACCGCCAGCAGACGGCCCAGCGCCATCCCCTGTTCCAGCACTCGGAGCACCGCCGGGGCAAACAACAGCTCCGCGATGGTCCTGCCCGCCGTGACCAGCGCCAGCGAGAGGCCGACCGTGAACACCGTCCAATGTCTGCCCCGCCATGCCACGCCCAGCATATAGGCCGTGATCTGCCAGAGGTCGTATTTTGGTTTTTGCTTCGTTTTGTTCGTTCCCGTTTCCATGTGGGATTCCCCTTTCGTTCGTCTGGGCCTATCCTACCACAAAAAATCGTCCCCGGCACAAATCGGGGACGAACGGTTCATTTTGGGGGATGAATTGCAATGGTTTCCTTGGTACAAAGGAACACCTTCCAATTTCATACTTGCGGGATCAAGATCTCCGTCGTGAAGGCTCCATCCTCGCTGTTGCGGCTGAGGTAGCCGTCCAGTTTTTCGACGATGGCGTCAATACGCACCAGACCGAAGCCATGGCCCGCGCCCTTGGTGGTGGCGAACCGCCCGGCAAGTTTTGTCTGCTTCTGGCTGGCTGTGAAGTTGGTGAACGAGATGTAGAGCTGGGTGCCCTTCATATCCATATACACCCGGATGAGGCGTTCGGCTTCGGGCAGGGCGGCGCTGGCATCCATGGCGTTGTCGAACAGGTTGCCGAGGATGCAGCAGAGGTCCAACTCGCTCATCTTCAGCCGGACCGGGATGTGGGCATCGATCTGCACCGGGATGTTCCGGCTCTTCGCGAGGGAGATCTTGCTGTTGAGGATGGCATCCGCCATGGCGTTGCCCGTCTTGACCGCAAGGTCCACGGTGTTCAGGTCGGTGTCCAGCTGGTCAAGGTAGGCCCGGATGCCTTCCAGATCCCCCTGCGCCGCCAGGACCTTCATGGTCTGGATGTGGCCGCGGTAATCGTGCCGCCAGCCCCGCATCTGGCGGTACATGTTGTCCACCTCTTTGTAATGCGTCTCAATGAGCTCCCGCTGGTAGGCTTCGATGCGGTGATCCAAAAGCCTTGAAAAAAGTTTCAGCATCTGTTTTCCCCTCCTCTGCCTCATGTCCTCTCGATGATGGCCCGGTTCAGCGGCTCATAGCTGCCGCGCGGCAGGGGCAGCACTGTGCCGTCCGCCAGAACGACCTCCTTTTTGGTCACGCGGCGGATCTGCTTCAGGTTCAGGATCATCCCCCGCCCCACCCGGAAGAACTGCTCGTCCAGCCCTGCCTCGAACTCAGCCAGCGTCCGTTTAACGGTATAATCCTGCCTGGCGTGGACGGTCACATAGTTCTGGTGCACATCCAGATACCGCACCTCATACAGCGGCAGACGGATCATCTCACCGGAACGTTCGAGGTTCAGGCAGCGCTCATTCCGGCGGTGCTTCTCCCACGCGCGGTCGAGCACGGCACAGAGCTTTTCGGGGCGGACCGGCTTCATCAGGTAATGGAGCGCGGCCACATCGTAGCCCTCGGCGATGTAATCCGAGTAGCCGGTGATGAAGACGATCTGCACGGCTTCGTTCTCCTGCCGGACCGTTTTGGCCAGTGTGACACCGTCTGCGCCGGGCATTTCTACATCCAGCAGTAATAAATCAAAGTTTTTATCCTCTGCGTAGCAGAACAGGAACTGTTCCGCCGAGGAAAAGGCCCGGCATTCCAGCGCGACGCCCCGCTGCTCTGCCCAGTGCGCCACGATGCCGCGCACATAGTCCGCATCCGCTGCGCTGTCGTCGCAGACCGCTGCCCGATAAGCCATCCTGTTCTCTCCCCTCTGTTATCTTTTTTTCGATTATGACACATTTCCGGTGGGATTGCAACAAAAAAAAGAGACTGCGATACTCCCTTCGTCATCGCTTGCGCGATGCCACCTCCCTCAAAGAGGGAGGCTTTTCCGGCCTACCGCCACGCCAAGGCTCCCTCTCCGAGGGGGCTGGCACGGCAGCGCCGTGACTGGGGGAGTATCGCAGCCTCTTGGGCTGGTTCTTAGTAGTTGTGCTTCTTCAGCTCAAAATAGCTCTGGGGATGTGCGCAGACGGGGCACTTGAGGGGTGCAGACTTGCCGATGTAAGTGTAACCGCAGTTCCTGCACTGCCAGACCTGCTGCTCTTCACGGGCAAAAACCTGATTGTTCTTCAGGTTCTCGGCCAGCTCGCGGTAGCGCTCCTCGTGCTCTTTTTCGATCTGAGCCACCATGGTGAAGAGCGCAGCCAACTGAGGGAAACCCTCTTCCTTGGCCTCTTTCGCCATGCGGGGGTACATCTCGGTCCACTCGTCGTGCTCGCCGCCCGCTGCCATTTCCAGGCAGGTCATGGTGTCGGGAATGGAGCCGCCGTGCAGGGCTTTGAACCACATCTTGGCGTGTTCCTTTTCGTTGGCGGCAGTCTCCTCAAAGATCGCGGCCAGCTGCTCATAGCCTTCCTTCTTGGCTACGCTGGCGAAGAAGGTGTACTTGTTGCGGGCCTGGCTCTCGCCTGCAAATGCTTCCCACAGGTTTTTCTCGGTCTTGGTGCCCTTGAGTTCCATAATCCATGCTCTCCTTTATTGTTGTGTGTATGTGTTCACCTCCGGCTGCAGCCGGGGCGTTCCTTCTGAGAGTATTATAGCAGAATTTGAACTCAAAATAAAGAATAATTCCTATTTATTTTAAGAATTATTTTCAGTTAGTGCTGCTTCAGCGCGCAGACGGCCAAGCTGAGGGCGCTCCACGCGGCCTGATACATCAGCACAGCGGCAACGGACAGGGTGCCGATGCTGCCCGCATAGGTCAGCAGCACACCAATGGCCACCGAGAACCAGACCGACACCAGCTGCACCGTGGTGGCAGCCGTCTCGGCGTTCTGGGCCTGCTCGGCAGCGCGGAGACCGCCGATGAGGCTGACGAAGCCCTCATCGTGCAGCATACAGCAGCGGGCGGCGTTCTCCGGCTGCGCCGGGGCAGCGTTCAGGGCGTCGCACTGGTCCTGTTCCAGCAGGGTGATCATGCCCTCCGGCAGATGGTAGGCATCGGTGATGTGCCTGGCGGTCAGGCTGGGGTCTTTGCAGGTGACCAGAAGGCGGATGTTCTCCTTCTGCAGCACTTCCAGCCCGCGGGCCGCATTCCGCCCGCCTGTGGAGCGCAGCACGAACATGGCGTGAAGGCTGCCCGAAACCGCCAGATACAAGATCTGCAAGGTCCCATGCTGGGAGTGTTCTTCCTCGTACTCCGTTTCGGGCACGGGAACGCCCTCCTTTTCCATATAGGCGCGGTTGCCGATCAGGACACGGTTGTTATCGCACCAGGCCGCAAAGCCGAGACCGTAGTGGGTCTCCAGATCCTTGACGGGGTAGAGGATGTCGGTGCGGTCCTCAATGATCTGGCGGAACAGGCCGCGCAGCGTCTCGCAGCTCTGGTTCAGGATGCTGGCCGCATAGAGGATGGCGCGGTCGATGCGGCCCCCCTTGAAGATGCGGATATCCTCCAGATTCACGCTGTCCGCAGTGAAAAGCTCGTCGGCGTCCACCTGCACAGTGTCCACGCCGCCCAGTTCTTCGATCGCGGCCCAGCCGGGAATGACCGCACCGGCAGCGGCGGCGCTCTTTTGCAGCCGCAGGGTGGCCAGACCGGCCACCAGCGTGGAGGAGAGCGGAGCGCCCATGCAAAGCATGGCGGTCATGGCCGCAGCCATGCCGTTGAGTCCGCCGCCGAACAGCAGGAACGCCAGACCGCTGAGCACCGCAGCCCCCAGCAGGATGTACGACGTCTTGCGGGCGCGGCGCTCACTGGTGCGCTCGCCAAAGCTCTGTTCCAGCAGGGCGTCGTCCCACTGGACCGGGCGGCTGAGCAGGACCCAGGGGTCCTTTTCGTCCAGACTGCGGGCAAGCATCCGGATCAGGTCTTTGTCCCTGACCCTGAACGCCCCCTGCAGCCCGGCCGGGTCTTTGGTGGCCAGGTCGTAGCCGTTTTTCACAGCGGCCAGCTGCACCCGGCTGCCCAGCAGGGCCATGAACAGCCCCAGCGCCGCGATGCCGGACAGCAGCGTCCAGCTGGACGTCTGGTAGCTCCTGGCGTTGAGCAGGGCGATGGCGGCTTCCAGCGCCGCACCGCAGGCGGCCAGTGCAGGCATGGTGTCTGCACTGGGGCGGCAGTCTTTTTTCAGGCCGCTCAGACCGTCCCGCAGGACGGAGTAGGCCACGGCCAGCGCCGCAGCCAGCACCAGCAGGTTGGCGGCGTAGAATGCCGCCGGAGCGACGACCGGGTCCAGCGAGGCAATGGGTGCCAGCAGGCCCGCCGCCGTCAGACCGAAGTGGAGCAGCACCACAGCCAGGATGCCGCTGAGCACACAGCGCAGCGTGAGTTCTGCGCTCATCTTATGCAGCTTCTCGTCCACGGTTTCGGGGGTAGATTCTTCGGCAGGCTCTGCGGCAGCTTCCTCTGCCGGGGCCGCAGGCGTCTCGGATGCGGATGCGTTGCCGGGTGCGGCTTTTGCAGCCGCTTCCGCAGGCTGGGCAGCTTCGGCGGACGCGGCATCCGGTGCGGAGACCGGCGCTTCCGGTTCCTCCTCAAGGCCTACCAACGGGATGCTCATGCTGTCGTCCATGCTGGGCGGCGTCTCACGCGTGGGGGCCGCAGGCGTGGCTTCGTCGTCACCTTCCCCAAAGAAGCGGAAGGGCTGGGTCGGCTCCGGTCGGGCCTCTTCCGGCTCCGGCCTGCGGGTCCGGTCCTCGGCGAAGACCATCTTCGGCAGGGCCGCGCAGGCCTTTTCCTCGGCCTCCAATGCGGCGGTCTCGACGCCCAGCACCTCCTGCGGGGCGGGCGTGTCTGCTTCGGGCCGGGCCGGTTTCGGGGCCGGGAAGAGCAGGGCCTTGAGTTCCTGCATCTCGGCATGTTCCTTCTGTTCCTGCGGGGTCAGCGGGCCGCGCACATAGTTCTTCTCATATTTCGGCTGCTGCGGCTGCGGAGCGGGCTGCTTTTCGGCAGCCGACTTCCGCTCGGCCGGGGCAGGCTGCACCGGCGGTTCCGGCTCCTCTGCCACAAAGAAGTCTGCGGCCAGCTCCAGATCGGCCTTCGGCTCCGCGGCCTCGTCTTCCCCACCCAGCCGGATCTCACCCGTCGGCGGAAGTTCCTGCGGCATGGCAGGCTTTTCGGAGACAGGCTCTGCCTCCTCCTTGGCGCGGCCCAGGATGCGGCCCAGGATGCTGCTCTGGGTCTTCTGCTTTGCAGGCTCCTGCTTTTCGTCGTCCCAGTGCTTCATCTCATCGGGCACCTGCGCCACACTGGTGCTGAAAAAGGTGCGGAATTTTTCTTCCTTGGCTGCGAGGTCCTCCGGGTTCGTTTTTTCAAAGCCGTTTTTACGGGCATCATTCTTCGCCATTCGTTGTACCTCCCTGCTCAATCTCTGCGGAGCAGTCCGCGTTTATTCGCCTGCTCGCTGGCTCTGGATCTCATACAAAATGATGCCAGCCGCCACCGAGACGTTGAAGCTGTCCACGCCGGTGCCCTGTGCGGCCATATCCAGCCGCACCACGCCGTCGCAGAGCTTTTTCACCAGCTGCGAGATGCCGCTGCCCTCGCTGCCCAGCACCAGCGCGATGGGGCCGGTGAGGTTATTCTTGCGCAGGGGCACACCGTCCATATCGGCACAGTAGACGAAAACGCCCTGGTCCTTCAGGCGGCGGATGGTCTCGCCGATGTTGGCCACACGGGCCACGGGCAGGCGCTCCGCAGCACCGGCGCTGGATTTGATGACGGTGGGGGTCACGGAAGCGCCGCCCCGCTTGGGGATGACGATGCCGTGGGCACCGCAGAGCAGTGCGCTGCGCATCACCGCGCCCAGATTGTGGGGGTCTTCGATGCCGTCGCTCAGCACGAGGAAGGGCGGCTCCCCCTTCGCCTTGGCCGCTGCCAGCAGGTCTTCCACGGTGGCATACTCGATCTCGCTGGCAAACGCAGCCACGCCCTGGTGGCTCTCGGTGCCGGTCATCAGGCGGAGCTTGTTGGGGTGGACCCGCTTGACGGTGGCCCCGGCCTCCTTGGCCATGGCGGTGAAGTACGCCGCCACAGCGGGGGCCATGCCCTCGGCCAGCAGCACCGTGTCCACGCCGGAGCCGCTCTTGAGCAGCTCGGTCACAGGGTTCTTGCCGTAGACCAGGCTCTCATTCTTCGGCGTGTCCTCCGCAGCGCGGCGGGGGCGGCGCGGCATTTTCTGTTCGTCCATTGTGTTCTCCTTCCATTTATCGAAAAGGGACAGGCCCTTTTTGTTTCACTGTTTACGAAATTCGACAGATTGTCATAGTAAAGTATAACATAACCGCCCCGCCTTTGCCATAGGATTCCCCTTTTTTCCCGCCTGAATTTTGTCCCGGCCGGCAGAGAGCAGCCCCCTTGTCATTTTATCGGTATATTTTTTTCGGCAAAAGTTTTCCACATTCGAGCCCATATACACTTTGTAAAACAGGCCTTTCTTTTCCACATGTTGAAAACTCCGTTGAAAGTGTTCAAAAATCAAGCATTTGCGCCCACTTTCCGGGTGGAATTCCACACTTTCCACCGGGTTTTCAACCGTGAGGATTTTTCCCGTGCAGAAGCCGCCGTACTTTTTGTAAAATTCAAGTCGGAAATATGACTATTTTTTGAACGTCTCGTTCCCGCATTTTGCCACAATCTCCAACATCATTTTGACGAACGGGAAACCATGTTGAAAATTTGGATTGATTTTATAGTTTGTTTGGGGTATACTAACCTTACAGGTTCGTTAAGGGATACGCAAAGTCGCATTCTCAAACGACTTTTCACCCCAATAATATGAATTTGCGGAGGTAATGAATAATGTTGGTAAATGCAACCGAAATGCTCATCAAGGCACGCGACGGCCACTACGGTGTGCCCCAGTTCAACATCAACAACCTGGAGTGGACCAAGGCTGTGCTGACCGCCTGCGAGGAGATGAAGAGCCCCGTCATCCTGGGCGTCTCCGAGGGTGCCGGCAAGTACATGACCGGTTTCAAGACCGTTGCTGCGATGGTCAGCGCAATGGTCGATTCCATGGGGATCACCGTTCCCGTTGCTCTGCATCTGGACCACGGCACCTACGAAGGCTGCAAGGCCTGCGTGGAAGCCGGTTTCTCTTCCATCATGTTCGACGGCAGCCACTACTCCATTGAGGAGAACGTGGAGAAGACCAAGGAGCTGGTCGCTCTGGCACATTCCAAGGGCCTGAGCATCGAAGCTGAGGTCGGTTCCATCGGCGGCGTCGAGGACGGCGTCGTGGGCGCTGGCGAGATCGCAGACCCTGCGGAGTGCGCAAAGATCACCGATCTGGGCATCGACTTCCTGGCAGCCGGCATCGGCAACATCCACGGTGTCTACCCGGCCAACTGGAAGGGTCTGGACTTCGAGGCTCTGGACCGCATCCACAAGGCTACCA